>Ga0247843_1006059_pt1 | contig 16143 bp, 15 predicted proteins | sample LaCruzMarch2017__FD_192420 | JGI IMG/M metagenome (GOLD analysis project Ga0247843, IMG submission 192420) | Freshwater microbial communities from meromictic Lake La Cruz, Castile-La Mancha, Spain - LaCruzMarch2017_8m | ecosystem: Environmental > Aquatic > Freshwater > Lake | place: Spain... | reverse complement strand
CGCGACTTTCGCGCTGACCCGTGCCCAGCACCAGCAGATCGCCATTTTCGGTTTGCCGTGCGATTAACGCGGACACTTTGGATGAACCGATATCAATCGCCGAAATCAGCCGTTCGGCACGCGTCGTCTTCATGCCGTTAGTCCATTGTTTGTTATCGTGATTTCGTTACTTTCGGTGTCATCGTTATTTTCCACTTGATCAGGCTGTGCCTTTGGTGCTTTGCGGAAATAGGCGCGATCGGGGTCGCGCAGGTCAAAATGGATGAGGTCGCGGCCAAGCAAACGGTGGACACCATCCAAGCGTGCAAAGTTCAGCAGTGCTTTAGCCGCTTCCGCCTCACCCTCTGGTAAAGCCAGCGTTTCGCCCGTCTGGAACTGCAAGTCCCAGCGACGGTTACCTATCCAAGTTGCGCCTGAAACGTGCGATTTCAAAGCCGAAGCTTTGTCGAGCAAGGCGTTTAAGGCGACGATATGTGCATTGGCTTGCCTGCCGTTCAACGTCGGTAACTCGCCGCCCGCACCCGCGCGGACATTTGCCAGGACGATCCCGTTCGCGTCGATCAGCGAGTATTTCCCGTCCCGTTGCCATAGCGCCGCTGGCTTGCGTTCAATGATCTCTACCGCCAGCGTATCGGGCAAGCGCCGCGCAATACGTGCGTCCTTAATCCACCCATATTGCAGCAGGTCCGCGCGTACCTTGTCGATATCCACCAAAGGCATCGCACGATCTTTTTCGGCGAACACCAACTGATAGACTTTTAATTGGTCCACCCGTTCCATGCCCGTGACCTCGACGCGCTGCACCTGAAAGCCAGCCTTGGCGGCAAGCGCGGTATATTGTTGGTAACCGGCTGCCAGCAGCCCGGCATATTGCGCAGCGACCAAGGCAAGTAGCGTGAGCGCCGCCAATATGATCCAGGTAACAATGCGCTGCACCTCCTGTTCGGTCAAAGGCAGCATGCGCAGCAACATATCGACACGCGAAGCTTGCAGCACCTTTTGCCGTGAGCCTGGGCTTTTTGCCTTGCGTTTTGCAGGCGCTTTGCGTGCGGCACCAGCCATTATGCCACTGCCCCTTTAACAATCAGCGCCTCTTTAACGATGATGTCCACAAGCTGTTCGTAGCTAATCCCGACATAACGCGCTTGTTCGGGCACAAGGCTCAACGGAGTCATGCCAGGCTGGGTATTGATTTCGAGAACGAAAACGCCGTCCATGCCTGCTTCGTCATCCCAACGAAAATCGGTGCGAGAGGCGCCCTTGCAGCCAAGCAATTGGTGCGCGCGCAGGGCCGTGTCCAACATATATTGGGCAATATCCGCAGGAATTTCCGCAGGGCAGATATGTTCCGTCAGCCCGTCTGTATATTTCGCATCAAAATCGTAAAAGCCGCTCTTGGGCTTCAACTCGGTTACGCACAACGCTTTGTCGCCCAGCACGGCCACGGTCAACTCGCGGCCCTTAATGAAGGGTTCAGCCAGCAACCGGTCAAATTCCTGCCACGGCCCTTTGGCGTCGCGCCCAATCGGGTTGCCGTAATTGCTGCCTTCTGTGACGATTGCCACCCCGACCGAGCTGCCCTCGTTTAAAGGTTTCAGGACATAAGGGCGCGGCAGCGGGTCAGCCGCATATAGGCTTTCGCTGTCGACCATCGTGCCCTTTGGCATCGGGATTCCGTCGGGTACGAGGCACTGTTTCGTCAGTTCCTTGTCAATGGCGATGACTGAGGTCACCATGCCGCTATGCGTGTACGCTATGCCCATTAGGTCCAGCATGCCCTGCACCGACCCATCTTCGCCCGGAACCCCGTGCAAGGCGTTGAACACAACATCGGGGCGAAGGCCCGCAAGGACTTGTGCCACATTGCGGTCCATGTCGACGCGGCTGACCTGATAGCCAAGCTTTTCAAGCGCATCAGCTACATTATTGCCGCTCATCAAGGACACAGGCCGTTCGTTCGACCATCCGCCCATCAACACCACGACGTGCATTTGCTTACTCATTTTCATCACCCACGCGCTGAATTTCCCATATTAGTTCCACGCCAGACTGCGCCATGACGCGGGCACGGACTTCCTCGCCAAGCGCCTCAATATCTGCGCTGCTCGCATCGCCGGTATTTATCAAGAAATTGGTATGTTTTTCGGACACCTGCGCGCCGCCAATCTGAAGCCCACGGCAGCCAGCCGCATCGACGAGTTGCCACGCCTTATGTCCATCAGGGTTCCTAAAGGTAGAACCGCCCGTTTTGGAGCGCAGCGGCTGCGATGCTTCGCGCGATGCGCTAATCCGGTCCATCTCGGCTTGGATTGCTTCAGGTTCGCCCGGATGCCCCTGAAAGCGCGCGGCCACAACAATTGCGCCATCGGGCAGTTCGGAATGCCGATAGCAATAATGCAAATCTTCCACCGACAAGGTCGCCAGCGTTCCGTCGCGTATCACTACATCGCAATTAAGCAATATGTCTTTCACCTCGCCGCCATAAGCGCCCCCATTCATACGGACAAAGCCGCCGACCGTGCCGGGGATTGAGCGCAAAAATTCTAAGCCAGCGATGCCCTTGTCGCGCGCGGTGGATGAAACCAATATGCCTGACGCACCCGCGCCACACGCCAGCGTCACCGCATCTGTGCAAGTGACCTTGGCAAAGGCCTTACCCAAACGGATGACAACGCCCCTGACACCACCATCGCGGACGATGAGGTTCGAACCCAAACCAAGCGCCATGACAGGCGTGCTGGAGTCAAGTTCGCGCAAAAACGATTGCAGGTCGGCAACGTCCTTTGGTTCAAACAATATCTCCGCGCAGCCGCCTGATTTGAACCAGACCAACGGCGCCAACGGTGCGTCTTGGGTCAAGCGACCTTCTACATGCGGCAAAATCTGCGTCGTCATGCACGCGCTGCCTTTATGGCGTCGGCGAGGCCAGCGGCCCATTTGGTGATGTCGCCAGCGCCTAAACACACGACAATATCATGGTGCTGCAACACCTCAGCTAGCTTGCGCGCCAAGTCGCTTGCGTCCGCCACGGTCACGGCGGAAGGATGCCCACGCGCCTTAATGCCACGCACCAGCGCGTCTGCATCTATGCCGTCTATCGGACCCTCACCTGCGGCGTAGACTGGCGATATGAATACCATGTCAGCATCATTAAACGCCTGTTGGAAATCATCCATATGGTCGCGCAATCGCGTGAATCGGTGCGGCTGTGCCACGGCAATCACACGACCCTGCGCGCCTTCGCGGGCAGCAGAGAGCACGGCGCGGATTTCGACGGGATGGTGGCCATAATCGTCGATTATCGTGACCGACCCATCAGCAAGGGCTATTTCGCCGACCTTAGTAAAGCGCCGTTTAACCCCGCCGAATTTGTCAAAGCCATGGGCAACGGCCGCATCGCTCATCCCCATTTCAAGGCCAACCGCGATAGCAGCCAGCGCATTTTGCACATTGTGGCGGCCGGGCATGGGAAGGTCGATGCCCGTTATCGTCCGTTGCGACCCGTCGCGGGCGCGAATAACGACGTCGAAGCTGTTCCCGCCGGGGTGCGGGGTAACATTTTCACCGCGAATGTCGGCCTGCGCCGAAAAGCCATAGGTAATGATCCGGCGGTCGCGAATCTTAGGCAAAATCGCCTGCACTTCGGGATGGTCGAGACACATGATCGCCGCGCCGTAAAATGGCACGTTTTCGACGAACTCGACAAATGCGTTTTTGATCGCGTCAAAGCCGCCATAATGGTCAAGATGTTCAGGATCGATGTTGGTTACCACCGCAATCGTGCCATCAAGCCGCAGGAAGCTGCCGTCGCTTTCGTCCGCCTCAACTACCATCCAGTCGCTTGCACCAAGGCGCGCGTTGGAACCGTAGCTGTTGATGATACCGCCGTTGATGACCGTCGGATCAATGCCGCCATGGTCAAGCATCGCAGCAATCATAGATGTCGTCGTCGTCTTGCCATGTGTACCAGCCACAGCGACCGTGTTCTTCAACCGCATCAATTCGGCCAGCATTTCGGCCCGCCGAACCAAGGGTATGCGCCGTTCCAAAGCGGCGTCGCGTTCAGGATTGCCCGCCTTTACGGCAGTCGAGGTCACGACCACCGCTGCCTCGCCCAGATTTTCGGCGCTATGGCCAATCATCACCTTGATACCGCGTTGGCGCAGGCCATCGAGGACATAGCTGTCGGCGATGTCGCTGCCTTGCACGCGGTAACCCAAATTGTGCATGACCTCCGCAATGCCCGACATGCCGATGCCGCCAATACCGACGAAATGCACAATGCCGATATCGGTTGGAACGCCTCTCATGCCGCATTCTCTTTAGCAAGTGCGGGCGATGGGCTGAAAGCGCCACTGGGTTGGGGTTGCGATTTAATGCCATGCATGATTGGGGCGCGACCAAAGGATTCAACCAGGTCGGCAAGATCGGCAACCGCATTTGGTCGGCCGCAGCTTTTGGCGGCCTTCGCTGCATTTTCCAGCGCACCGGGTTCCAACGCTATCTTCTGGATTTGCTTGGCGAGTTCAACCGCCGTGAAGGCGGGTTGCGCGATTGCGCGCGCGCCGCCTGCGTGGACCATTTCCTTAACGTTATAGCTTTGATGATCGTCGGTCGCGCTGGGCAGCGGAACGAGGATCGCAGGCCGTCCAGCGCATGTCAGCTCTGCAATCGTCGATGCCCCGGCCCGCGATATCACCATATGCGCCCAGCCAAGTCGTTGCGGCAAGTCAGGCATATAGGTCGCCAGCTCAGCTGGAATGTCATGGGTGGCATAAGCGGACCGCACCGCGTCAATATCCTCAGCGCGGCATTGCTGCGTAACCTGCAAAAGCTGCCGTAAACTAAGCGGCAACATCGACAAGCCATCAGGCACAACATCGGAAAGCACCGTCGCGCCCTGGCTTCCGCCGGTCACCAACACGCGGAATATGCCATCGGCCAATAGCATTGGATAAGGCTGGTCGCGCAAATCAAGCACCTCTTCGCGGACCGGGTTGCCGACCAGATGCACCTTGCTGGCATGACGCGGCGACAGGCGGAGCACATCGGGATAAGAAGTGGCGATGGCATTCACTTGCCGCGCGGTGAAACGATTCACGCGGCCAAGCACGGCATTTTGTTCATGAATAATCGCCGGTATCTTCTCGGCAAAGGCACCCAGCAATGCGGGAAACGCGGGATAACCGCCAAAGCCGACTACGGCGCTGGGTGCAAAATTTTCGTACAGGCGGCGCGCCATAGCGCGGCCCTCTGCAATTGCCTTTATGCCCCGAAGCCAGCTCGCCGGATTTTTGGTAATACGTCCAGCAGGCAAGATATGCGTGGCGATCTTATCAGGGCAGCCCGGAATTTTCGCCCCGCGCTCGTCCGTAATCAGCGCCACATGATGGCCTCGATTGATCAGCTCCTGCCCCAGCGCAAAGGCAGGAATCAAATGCCCTCCAGTTCCGCCAGCGGCCAACACATAATGCCGAGTAATGGTCATGGCCTGTGTCCCTTCACCATATAAAGCGACCGGTCAAGATATGGGTTTCGCTTCGTCAATGCGAGTATCAGGCCGCAGGTAATCGAGAGCGCTAAAATAGACGATCCGCCATAGCTGATGAAGGGCAAAGTCATCCCCTTTGATGGGAAAACGCCCAAATTCACGGCAATATTAATCATCGCCTGTCCGCAAAATTGTGCGCCAAGGCCCGTGACCGCCATGACCACAAACTGGTCCTTCTCATCCAACAGGCGGATGATGATGCGGACCAGAATCGCGAAGTATAAAAGGGCAATGACCATGCAGGCCAAAAGGCCGAATTCTTCGCCGATGACCGAGAAGATATAATCGGTATGCCCCTCAGGCAGCGAGTATTTCTTCACGCCAAGCCCGGGGCCAAGGCCAATGAAGCCCCCGTTAGTTAAGGTCGCCAGCGCCATCTTGTCATGCGTCAGCCCCTCTGTACCAAAAATCCACGCGTCGATCCGCTGGGTTGCGACGGGGTAGAAGTTGTAGGCGAGGAGGATGAACAATACGCCGCTGATCACGAGGAACCAAAGCCGGCCTGCAGGCACGCCAGCGACCATCATCAGAGCAAACCACGTCCCCATGAACAAGATAGTTTGCCCAAGGTCCGGTTGAAGCAACAGGAAAAAACACACACAGCCAGTGGCGATGCTGGTAAGAATAAGAACGGGTAAGCTTGGGTCTTTTAACCGCCAGCTAATAATCCACGCCATCATGACCGCGTAAAAGGGCTTCAGAAACTCAGACGGCTGAAGCCCTGCAAAACCAGCGCCAATCCATCTTTGTGACCCATTCACCTCGCGTCCCAATAGGGGCACCAAAGCAAGCAGAACAAAAAAGACGCAAAAACCGTAGACCGCAAAGCGCTGCGCCTGTGCGCGCGGATACATCGACACAAGAAGCATGAGCGGGACACCAACCAAGACCCACATCAACTGCCGATAAAAGAAATAGAGCGAAGAAAGCTGCGTCGTTGAAGACGACAGCCGCTGCGCACCCGCTGGAGACGCAGCGGCAACGGCAAGCAACCCAATGGCGATCAACACCATCATCAGCGATAACAATACGCGATCAAGTTCCCAAAACCACACGCCCAAGGGCGAACGGTCGCCACGGCCCAAGCGGTTGGCAAAGCCGATTTTGCCGGTTTTAGCCGCAAGCACCCAGGGAGCCTCTTTTGGATCCCTCATAATGCTTCCACAATCGCGCGGAACGCATCGCCGCGGGCTTCAAAGTCTTTGAACTGGTCAAAGGACGCGCACGCGGGCGAGAGCATGATAACGTCGCCCGGCTGTGCTTGGGCTGCTGCTGAATGCACCGCCGCGCCCATCATCTCGCTGCGTTCCACAGGCATGTGCGGCGACAATAATGCATGGAACAACGGACCGGCTTCGCCAATGGTGTAAGCCTTTACAACATGGCCGAAATTAGGGATGCATTCGTCAAGATTGTCGGTTTTTGGCAATCCGCCAACGATCCAATGCACGCGCGGATACGCGGCCAAGGCGGGCGCAGTGGACGCCGCATTCGTTGCCTTGCTGTCGTTGATGAACAATATGCCATTACGTTCGGCAACAACTTCCATCCGATGGGCAAGCCCTTTGAAGCTGCGCATCGCTGGCCGCCATTGGGCCTCAGTCACGCCAAGCGATTCGACGATGGCAATGGCCACCGCGATATTCTGCAAATTATGGGGTCCTTGAAGCGAAGGCCATTCGGCCTGACCAGTTACCGATTGCGGATTGGCGAGATGCACATATTCCGTCCCACGCCGCGCAAGCACTTGCGTGTAAACGCGTTCGGTATCAGCGTCGCCTTTACCAAACACAGAAAACTCTTGGCCCGTCTGCATTTCAAACAGCCGCGCTTTCGACGCCATATAGCCGTCATAACCATCATAGCGGTCGAGATGATCTGGTGAGAGGTTAATGAGCGCAGCGGCATCGCAAGCAAGGCTATGCGTGATGTCAATTTGGTAGCTTGAAAGCTCAAGCACATAAACGCCGCCTGCGGGCAACGGCACTTGCGATAATATTGGCAAGCCAATATTGCCCCCCATGCAGACCGGAATTAACGCGCTCTCCAGCACATGATGCACCAATGCCGTCGTGGTGGATTTGCCATTGGTCCCTGTAATTCCCACGACACGATGCGGCGGCAGGTTCGGCCGCGCCATCGCGAACAATTCTATATCGCCAATCAACGGGATTCCTGCCGCCTTTGCCTTATCCGCGATAGGGTGGCGGTTGATGGGAACGCCGGGCGAAACGACAATCGCCTCATAGCCCGTCAAGTCGCCCAGCAACGGATCGGCAATCGTCGCGATATCCGCAACCTTAAAGCGCGCCCCTTCGTCATTGTCCCATGCCAAAACTTCGGCCCCGCCCGCGACAAGCGCGCGTGCAGTCGAAAGGCCGGAGCGCGCAAGTCCCAATATTGCGAACTTTCGGTCTTTAAAGGCAGGGGTAGTGATCATCTGAGTTTGAGGGTTGATAGCCCTGCAAGTGCCAATACGAAAGCCACAATCCAGAAACGGATGACAACGGTTGGCTCGGACCAGCCAAGCTGCTCAAAATGGTGGTGGATCGGTGCCATGCGAAAAATGCGCTTGCCCGTGCGCTTGAACCAAAACACCTGAATTATAACAGAAAGCGCTTCCAGCACAAAAAGCCCGCCGATGATGACGAGCACAAATTCATGATGCGCGACAACCGCAATTGCGCCAAGCGTGCCGCCCAAGGCAAGGCTTCCAGTGTCGCCCATGAACACCGCTGCGGGCGGCGCGTTGAACCACAAAAAGGCAAGGCCAGCGCCCACAATCGCGCCGCACAACATGGCCAAGTCCCCTGCCCCCAAAAAGAAGGGAATACCGAGATATTCGGCATATTTGGCGTTGCCGACCATGTAGACGATCAACATAAATGCAATAGAGGCAATGATGACGGGCATGGTCGCAAGCCCATCAAGGCCGTCGGTCAAGTTCACAGCATTGCCAAAGGATACGATCACAAACGCGCCAAAAGGCACATACCACCAGCCCAAGTCGATAACGGGACCGTTGACGAAGGGCAGATATAAATTGCCGCCCGATTGCCAGACGATCAACGATACCGCGACACCGGCAATGGCAAATTCCCACAACAACCGGACTTTGCCGGACACGCCCTTGTGGCTGCGTTTCTTGACCTTGTCATAATCGTCGAGAAAACCGACCATGCCAAAGCCAGCCGTCACCAATAAACAGGCCCATACATATATGTTTGTCAGGTCCATCCACAAAAGCATCGAAATACCGATCGACACCAACATCATAAGCCCGCCCATCGTTGGCGTACCGACCTTGGCCAGATGCGATTGTGGCCCGAGACTGCGAATGGGTTGCCCCTTGCCCTGACGCACGCGCAGCATGCTGATAAAGCGTGGTCCAATCAGCAGGCCAATGATTAATGCGGTTGCAATCGCCGCGCCAGACCGGAAGCTGAGATAGCGGATAAGGTTGAAAATACCCGGAAATCCAAGATATTCGGCCAAAACATATAGCATCAGTTTTTCCCACCCGTCAGCGCGTTCACGATATTGGAGAGTCCCATACTATTGGAACCTTTGACCAAAACCGTGTCTGATGCGCAAAGATATTGTTGCAAGACGCCAAGTGCCTCCTGCGCGGTCGCGCAATGCGCGAATTCCCTCGGTCCCTCAACCCCTGCTTTCAACTCTTCGGCGAGAATTTCCATCTCTTTACCGACAAGGATCGCAAAATCCACCTTTGCGGCGGCCAAGGGCACGGCAAGCGCGCGGTGATAATGATCACCCTTGTCGCCCAATTCCTTCATCGAACCTAAAACAGCTATACGCCGTCCGCCGCTCGACAGTCCCAACTGGCCAATTGTTGCCGCCATGGACGCTGGGTTGGCGTTGTAGCTTTCATCGATCACATGCACATTGCCGCCAGCAATCGCCACATCATGCCGCGCGCCGCGTCCGGATAGGCCGTCCATTTCGGCCATCGCCAGACCCGCAGACGCCAGATCACCGCCCGCGGCGAGCACAGCCGCCAATACAGCCATGCTGTTGGCAATCCAATGCGGACCGGGTTGCGACAAATTGAAGGACAACATCGCGTCGCACACTTTTGCTGTGATCAGCGTGCCATTTTGGGCCGTGTTGAGATGGTCGATAACACGAACATCCGCGTCGGGGCTGAAACCAAAGGACAATATCGTTTTGGTGTAATGTTCTGCCGCAGCGCGCAAACGCGGATAATGCACATTGTCTGCGGGCAGGATCGCCGTGCCGCCTTCGACTAAGCCTTCGAATATCTCCGCCTTGGCATCGGCAATGCCGCTTTCATCCTTGAAAAATTCAATATGCGCAGGGGCGATGGTGGTGATGATGGCAACATCAGGGCGGACAATATGGCTCAACGCGCGCATTTCGCCTGCATGGTTCATACCCATTTCGAAGATGCCAAAATCGCAATCTGCGGGCATCCGCGCCAGGCTTAAGGGCACGCCGACATGGTTGTTGTAGCTTTTCACCGAACGGTGCGCGCGGCCGCGTGAACATCGGTCCAACGCGGCAAACAACGCCTCCTTCGTCCCTGTTTTACCCGCAGAGCCAGTCACGCCAATAATCTTTGCCTTGGTCCGCGCGCGCGACGCATGGCCCAATGCCTCCAACGCCTGCATCGTATCGGTAACAAGGATGTGCGGGTGCGGCACTGGCTGCGACACAATTGCGCCCGCTGCGCCATTGGCAAATGCCGTGTCGACGAACAAATGCCCGTCAGTCTCTGCGCCTTTCAACGCCAGAAACAAGTCGCCTGTGCCGATTTCACGCGAGTCAAAGGCAACGCCAGTGGCATCAAAATGCCCCGACGCTATACCGCCCGTCGCCGCCAGCAGTTCGTCAAAGGTCCACAATAAGTTCATACCGCGCATTCCCGTGCGACTTCGACATCGTCAAAGGGCAAAACACGGCCCATGATGATCTGTCCCTGTTCATGCCCCTTGCCCGCGATCAAGACAATGTCGTCCGGCTCGGCATGTTCGATGGCAAAGGCAATGGCGTAACGCCTATCGCCAATTTCATGCGCGCCCTTTGCACCTGCCATGACATCCGCACGGATGAGCGAGGGATCTTCGCTTCTTGGGTTGTCGTCAGTGACAATCACAATGTCGGAATCCGCCACGGCCACCGCGCCCATTTCCGGACGTTTGCCCGTATCCCGGTCGCCGCCAGCACCAAATACGGTGATGAGCTTGCCCTTGGTATGGGGACGCAAGGCCGCGATTGCCGCGCGCAAGCCATCAGCTGTATGCGCATAATCAACGTAAACGGGCGCGCCGCTTTTGGTAATCACCGCGCGTTCCAAACGTCCGCGCACGGGTTGCAACCGCGCCAGATGCGACAGCAGGCTTTCGACCTCTCCACCGCTTGCCATTACCACGCCTGCCGCAACCAAAGCATTAGCGGCCTGATACGCGCCAATCAGCGGCAACTTCAATTTGTGCACATCGCCCTGAATACGCAGTTCAAGGGTCTGCCCAAGCTGCGTGGGTTGGCGCGACAATAATTGGATGCCCTTGCCCTTTTCGCCGACCGTAATCAGGCGGAGTTCCCGTTTGCGCGCGCGGGCAATCGCTTGGTCGGACCAGACATCGTCGGCCCAAATGACGGCGCAGCCGCTTTCGTCGACGACTTCGTCAAACAACCGCATCTTGGCTTCAAAATACGCTTCCATGGTCCCGTGATAATCAAGATGATCGCGGCTTAAATTGGTAAAGGCTGCAACCGAAACCGGAACGCCTTCGCTGCGATATTGGGACAGGCCGTGGCTTGATGCCTCGAATATCGCATGGCTGACGCCTTCGCGTGCTAGCCCTGACAAATTGGACAGGAAGGTTACGATGTCGGGTGTAGTCAGTCCGGTCTTGGCCTGATCCGACGCTGTGGTGATACCCAAAGTGCCAATCGACGCCGCATTATGCCCCGCCATCCGCCAAAGCTGCCGCGTCAGTTCTGCGGTCGATGTCTTACCATTGGTTCCGGTGACAGCAGCAACATGGTCTGGAAAAGGTCGGAAGAATTTTGCCGCAAGATGCGCGAAAGCGCGGCGCGGGTTGGCTTCGGCAACATGCATCGCGCCGCGCACCAACGCTTCGGGACGTGCGACAACGGCAATGGCACCAGCGGCAATCGCATCGTCGATAAAATCTTCGCCGTTAAACGCAGCGCCTTCAAACGCACCAAAAACGGTGCCTGGCGCAATCTTCCTATGGTCGATGGCAAAGCCGGTCACTATTTTGTCGGCAGATGCCATGTCGGCACCGCTTACCAATTGCCCGAGCTTCACTATTGCTCTCCCTTCGCCTTCCACAGTAAAGGCTTTAGCTCTGATACATCAACTTCGCGTTTCATATCCGGAATAATTCCCAATAATGGACCAATGCGCGTGACCGTTTTGCGGACAACTGGCGCGGCGGTATAGCCCGCCGTGCGCTGAAAACTTGATGCATCGGTACCCTTTGGTTCATCGAGCATCGCAATCACAATATAACGCGGATTGTCCATAGGAAATGCCGCAGCGAAGGTTGCGACCACAAGATTGCGGCTATACCCACCAACACTGGGTTTTTCCGCCGAGCCGGTTTTTCCGCCGACGCGATAGCCCAATGCGTCGGCTTGATTGCCTGTGCCGTCGCCCACAATCATGCGCATCATCTGACGCATCCGCGCGCTGGTTGCAGCTTTGAACACGCGTTTGCCGGGGATTTTTGCCTCGGGCTTTGCCTTGAACATCGTGGCCGGCCGATAGATACCGCCATTGACCATCGCGGCATAAGCGCTCGCCAAATGCAACGGCGTAACGGCAATGCCATGGCCATAGCCAACGGTCATGTTTTTCAGGCGATCCCATTTTTTGGGATAGAGCGGCATCGCTTTTTCGGCGAGTTCAATGTCTGGCCGCGCGTTGAAATGCATCGTGCGCAGCATCGCGTCCATGCGGGCGGCACCCAAATTATCCGCAATTTGCGCTGTCACGATATTCGAACTGTGAATCAGTGATTCTGGGGCATTGAGCCAACGTTCAGACGGATGCGAATCCCGAATTTTGAACTGGCCAACCTGAAGCGGCTTTGTCGCGTCATAGCGCACCGAAAGATCACGCACCGTGCCCGCGTCCATCGCCGCTGCAACCGTCAATGGCTTGAAGGTGGAACCCAGCTCATAAACGCGGTTCGTAACATTATTAGTCTGCCGCGAAATCGGGTAGCGGCCATCGACTATATTTTGCCCAAGGTCGGGGATGTTGGCAAAAGATGGCCGGTTCGGGTTGAATGATGGCAGGGTGGCCATGGCGATGACTTCGCCCGTTTGCACATCCAGGATCACGCCCGCCGCACCCTTGGCAGTGGTTGCAGCCATGCCGGATGCAAGCTCGCTTTCAAGTGCGGCTTGCACACGGACATCCAACGCAAGGTTCAACGGCGCGGAACGCTTTGACGGGTCACGCAGATAGTCATTCATGACTCGCTCCATGCCCATCGCGCCTTTGCCGTCGCGATTCACAAAACCCAAGACATGCGCCGCCATATCATGCTGCGGATATAATCGCGTGGCCTCACGCGGGAACTCAATGGCGACTTCGCCAAGGCTGTGCACCTGCCGAACTTGCTCTGGCAGCGCGCGTTTCCGCAGATAGCCGGGCTTGTCTGCAGTCAATTTGGCATAAAATTCAGAAGCTGGTGTGTCCGGGAAGATTTCTGCCAATTGGCTTGCCAATTGCTTACGATCGCCCAGAATATCTTCAGGCTTTACCCAAATCGCATAGCCATAGATGCTGCGCGCCAAAGGAACGCCGTTGCGGTCCACAATGTCACCCCGCTCAGGCACATATTCAGTGCTCGTTGCACCATATGCCCGCGTGCTTTCAAATAATGCCAAGGTGGTAAGGCGGCCAATCAACAGCACCACAAACATGCCAAATGCCAGCAATAGGATAAGCATCCGCCAAAACCCGTGCGCCGCAAATGGTGGCGGGTTGACGCCGCTTTTCCGAGTGGTTGTGCGGGCGATATGCGGATTCATTACCGGCGGCGTTCGTTCGCGGACTTAGCGGAAATGTCCCGTAACAGATCATCGGACAATAGCGTTTCGTCCATACGCGCAAGTCGCTCGGTCCGGGTCTGTTCAACCTTTGGCGCTAAGGGCTTTGGCGCGACGCGCTTTACCGGCTCGGCGAAAATCGGCGCTGCAACAGCCGTTGCAATCGCAGTCGACTTTTTCACCACAGCCTCAATCGTTGGCGCAGGATTCGCTTGGTTGGCGCTTGGCGCAACGTCGATATCCGCAGATGCCATCATCACTGGTTTCGTCTGCTGCAGATCTCCGGTCAGTTCTGCAAGTGCAGCTTCACCGTTGACGAATTGCTGCGCCGATGGTGGCTGATAACCGTACAAAAGCTCATTCCATTCCTCCAGCTGCTGAAGGCTGGCGCGCGTCCGGATTTCCGCTTGAAGAAAGCTGATTTCCCGCTTTGTTTCAAGAATTTCGCGATCAACCGACACAAGATCGCCATGCGTCGCGGCAACATTGAGCGACAATGGGTACAACAGAATGGCAACCATGAAAACCAAAGCCAACCAGCCGAGATTCTGGAGTTTTTTCATAGCGAGACTCATGCTGCAAGTCCTCCTGTTGCCCATGCGGCGGCGTGTGTCCGAGTTGCGGAACGTAAGGTTGCCGACCGTGACCGTGGATTACGGGCCAGTTCAGCGTCCGATGGCCGGACTGCCTTGTCCGCTTTATCAAAGGTGGGGGCCGGACCGTCGCTGCCAACGGATGGCACATGGCGCGACCCTGCGGCTTCTGCGCCGCTACGGCGACGCAAAAATTGCTTGACGATGCGGTCTTCAAGACTGTGGAAGGTGACGACTGCCAAGCGGCCACCTGGCTTCAACATGCGTTCGGCAGCCTCAAGGCCGTCGGTCAGCTCGTCCAACTCGCGGTTTACATGAATGCGAATGGCTTGAAAGGCGCGGGTAGCAGGATCTTTCGGCGCGCCGGGCTTGTGACCAACGGCCTTGCGGACAATGGCGGCCAATTGCGCGGTGGTTTCTATGGGCCGCGCAGCAACAATCGAACGCGCAATGCGGCGTGAGCGATGCTCTTCGCCATAACGGTAAATAATATCTGCAATATCAACTTCTTCGGCCTCGTTGACAAAGTCCGCCGCGGTCATGCCGTCCTGACCCATGCGCATATCAAGCGGGCCATCTTTTTGAAAAGAAAAGCCACGCTCAGCGCGATCAAGCTGCATCGACGAAACGCCGATATCCAATACAACGCCATCGACCGACGAAATGTCGTCGGCCATCAAGACATTGTCCATAATAGAAAAGCAGGCCGCGTAAAGACGCAGAGCGCCTTCGTTGCGGCCTGCAAGGTCGGCACCTTCTTTAAGGGCATCGGGATCGCGGTCGAACGCGTAAACGCGCGCACCGCCAGCCAGTATCGCCTGACTGTATCCACCTGCACCGAAGGTACCATCCACGATCTCAGCGCCAGGGGTGATGGCAAGAGAGTGAATTACTTCATCCAGTAAGACTGGAATATGGGGGGCTGGCGCGCTCATTTGTCGCGCCTTGCCTGGGACAGCCAATAATTCAGCTCATCCTTAACGGGATTAAATGCTGCAGGCGCCTCTGTCAGGAAGACGTCGGGGTTCCACAGCATGAAATGTGTTGTTGCACCAAAAAAGAAGGCGCGATCTTCAATACGACCGAAATGCTTGAGCATCGGCGACAGCACAAAGCGGCCACTGGCTTCAAAAGCAGTCTCGAAAATGGAAGATGCTGAAACACCTGCGATTTCGCGGTCAAATTCGGTACCGCGATTAACGGCACTTTGCCATTGCGCCTCGATATCGGCGCGCAGCTTAAGGCGTTCGGAGCCGCCAAAGCCGATTAGGCAAGGCAAAGTGGAATGGCGCGATATACACACGCTGTTGCTGCCGCTGGATTGTTGGACGCTGTCGCGCAGTTCCGCAGGAATGGTCGTGCGGCCTTTGGCGTCGACATTTGACACCCCCGAACCTGCATAGACGACCAACGCTGACACTAACCGTACACCCCTCGAATAAAGGGCGCAGACCTCTAATCATGGCGAAACATATCGCCATGCGGACGCCGTAACGACCGATAGAATCAGGAATCCACCCCTTGATGACTGTGCATAGCAAGGGATTTCATGGATGAAAAGAGGGATTTTGTGGAAAATTATTTAATTTTTGGTGAAAACGCTTAAATTCCGTTACTTTTTATACATCGCTCCAAATATAGGTTGCATAATGGACGCGATTTTATGGCACCAAAAGCGCCAAAATCGAGAGCTTTGCCGACAATATCGGCACCATTTCCCCCATCGTCCTTCATTTTCCCACAAAATCCCCGTCCAGTCCCTTATTGTCGTGCAGAGCTGCCAAAAGCGCTTGCAACAGGGCCATATTGGCAAATTCATCCTTGCCGGTGAGGATCCGCATCCCCCGTCCTTCCCAAAAGGCATCATCGAGAAAATCGGCATCGGCCACAAGCACAGCGCGCCCTTTGCCCATCCGGCAATCCGCC
>Ga0247843_1006058_pt1 | contig 16145 bp, 17 predicted proteins | sample LaCruzMarch2017__FD_192420 | JGI IMG/M metagenome (GOLD analysis project Ga0247843, IMG submission 192420) | Freshwater microbial communities from meromictic Lake La Cruz, Castile-La Mancha, Spain - LaCruzMarch2017_8m | ecosystem: Environmental > Aquatic > Freshwater > Lake | place: Spain... | reverse complement strand
ACGTAATTATCTATTTTGTACTTATCTTAATACGTAATTATCTATTTTGTGAGCCGATAGGGACTCCGCATCCGAGAATAGGAATTCATACCACAGATGTCACGTAAATCTATGTGACATCATCATGGACGAGGAGGCTCTGCGACCGGACGAAACTAGGGGAATGCATCATGGACTGCTTGCCGATCTCATGGCCGAGGGAGGTGGGATGTTATGCAACGATGAAAATGGTCTATGCTTAGGATCGCGGGGAAACATGGATACCAGCTTAGCAGGCATATATACTTCCATTGCCAAACTTGCCAGTTTGTTAGATAGTACAGTCGATGGCTTGGGAGCAGCGGGCGGATCGGAGGAGGAGGTACCATTAGTTACAATTTATACTGAGAAGTCGGAGTTTATTGTAAAAGAATATAGTGGACGAACTGTGGTATTTCGTGTTCCAGCAATAGAAGATACCGGAGGAGATGATACTGCTGATGAGACAATAATGGGAGGAGAGGGCGTAGATGGTAATGTCAACGTCGAAGCAGATAAAACTTTCTGTACAACAAAAAGCGACCCTAATCCATAATCTGCAACATTGAATTGTGACTCTGTGTGAAGATTCATGGAACTAAATGTGTGGAAAGTGTAAATTCTTGGAACTACGTAAATGAACAATTCTTATTAGTATACTAATATTCACTTCAATAATCAAATATTAGATTTGCCAAATTATATCGAAAGTATAACCCCATTGCACAACAAACCGACTGAAATGAAAGAAGGACAATACACAATTGTTGTTCATTCATTGGTCCACATATTTGCAAACAGGCATTGATTAGAGTCATGTTGACCACCTCTCTTTTGCCATGCATTACCCTCGATGGTTCCATCAATCCAGTTTGACAATTAAACTTTGGCAATCGGTGTTTTGGACAGGGTATCAATTTGAATAATTGTGGTGTGGACCAAACAAAGTTCATCACTTGTGGGATGAAGAATAATAGTAATGTTTTACTAAAATGACCCAATATCCCCACAACTGCAAATGTCATGCCCGCAAAGTAACAATATGTATCGCCAACAAATACTGATGCGGGGTACCAATTATGTCGCAGTAATGCCAATGATGCGCCCACGAATGAAAGCAATATCATTGCTGAGAATTCATGATTCTCATGTGATTCACTATGTGACTGTATCTCCACGAGGTTGTGATATAGTACTGCACATCCGATTATGTACGACTGCCCTACCTCCAATCCATTAATTCCGGCATATATATTAATTGCATTCGTACAGAATACTGCTAGTAATCCCATGTACAGTAGGTAGAACATGCCTAAATTGATAATTGCTCCATCGGCATTGGCATCCACAATAACGAATCTATTTATCAATTCACCAAGTCGAGTGTATACTCCATTAGTCATCAGATATGATCGTACAGGAATCGGCACGACGACTGATCTACTTCCCTCGTAACAACATAGCAATGGTAGTGATGCCACCGATGGTAGGAATAATTTGTACCTCCATGGCCATTCTAATACATCATCAGTAAAACCAAGGAACAACATGAAACATATAGACAGTAATGCCGAATTTAGATCTAGTAGCTATCACATTCGTATGAAAACATTTCGTATGCAGGAAAGAGTAAGTAAAATGAATAAGGCGTTGTCTGTGTCCTGGACGTACATGAAATAACATCGAAGGAGTTCATTTCCCTTACCTTTTGTGGATGATTCGTCGCAAAGCCGACCAAGCAGAACATGAGACATATTAGGAATATTGCACCAGGAACAATACCGAGTGCTTCAGGACTGTGATTAATAGAGGATTGCGTTTGATATTGTGGATCATTATACAATTTAGAAAAAAGATAAGAAATCAATAATACAAAAATGTATGCCCTCCCATATAAATAACTTACACATCAACATTTTCATACTCCGTTCCTTTCTTTCCTAAATCTTTACCAGATATCCCTCGTTTAAGCATGTAATGTTGAATGTTTGGGATTAGACGATGCGTGACTACATGTCCAAGTGTTCCCAATGCTAAAAATACACCCAATTCTGCACCCACGGTACTCGAACTCGACGACTCTGTTGATGATTTGGTGTTCGAATCACCGCCGCCGATGAGATCTGAATATATAAGCTGAACGAGGATATATAGTGGTGGTATTAGTGGTATTATGGCGAGTATCCGTAAAGATATCAACATTGTACAGTCATCATCTACAAATATGATGCTCGTCTCGGTCTCTCTCGGCGTTCAAGGCGGAGTCCCTATTAGCCGTCGCGCTCTGACCATGAAATCCGCCAACTTTCACTTTTTATCCATCTTCGTCGGCGGCCTCTTGGTAGGCTTGAACAACGGGCTTCCGCTGACCCCATCGCCATCTCAATCAGCGGATACGTCATTGTTGCAATCGCGCCGTCTAGTTCTATCATCAACTCTTTCTACCGCTGCTGCTGTGCTCCTATTGTCCGACACTCGCGTGGCGGAGGCTGCTATCGCTAGCGACTATACGAAGCAAATAAAGTATCAACGTTACCCCTCTATCCGATTTATTTCTGCATTAGGAGATCCAACAGCATCGAGTGGACAGGGTGCTGAAACTTGGGGTTTATGGCGTGACGATCCCGGTCCACGAGGGGTGTGAAACTTATGGATTTTGAGAAACGAATAGCCGATAATGATAACGTAGCACCTGCTGGGTGGAAGTTCGATCCCAGTGATTGGTGGGTTGAGGAGCATGGATTGATAATGTCAACGCCTCAACCACTACCACGAAAAAGTATTGATAAGGTAACAAAGGAGATCCTGCCTGAGAAGAAGTATATCGTAACGGGAGATCGATCAGTAACGACAGTTCTGACAGTACGAGATAATGGAAGTTGGGAGTTAGAGAAAGGAACATTATACGACGTTACTCATTTACCTTGTCGATCTGCGGCATATCGTGGTAGTACTTGTTTGCCTCAGAATGCCAACTTGAAAGACTTCCCCGTCAAGCCTGGAGCGGAAATGCCACCCATAGAAGGATGCACGAAACAAGATTATGCAGTCTTATTCGTTTTGGGCGAATCTGTATGAAGAGATTGCTGTCTTCGTTACACGCTTCTACAAGCTGAAATAATTAATTAGATTTTGCTTGTCGTAGGAAGTTGATTAATTAAACTTACTTTAAAGCTGTCAAATCAGTCTGCATCTTCATAGAGATTTATCAAATCAGCCAACATTTCCTCCTTCTTCGTCCAATACATGGCATGACACGCCGCTACCTCAGGAAAGTCGAGAGCAAAATTCTCATCGTCGTCAACCTTGGCCACCCAACAGTTTCTGCTCATATTGTGTGATTGTCGAGCCACGGTCTTGAGCACGAATGTGATTGTGTCAGGATCGATTATAGAATCATATTCAGAGAATGCTTTAATCAATCGTTGCCTTCCGACCATTCCATGCATGTTCAACAGCAGCAGTATCAAATCACGCATTCGTCGCAGTAATTTCAATTTCGTTACTCCTCCACCTCCACCAGCACCAGTAGTAGAAGCCGAGGTTAGGAACTTTGCCAGTATCGACTTCAACGCAAAATTCCCCCGTACCAACACAGCACACGAGGACAGGGCCACAGTTAACATGTCATCCGACACTTTTGATGCATGGAATAGTGAACGTATAACACAGTATGGGATCATTGTACCGCTGCCATTCTGCATTAGTACAGCAAGTTTGGCAGCTAGTTCAGCCGTTGCACGTTCTGACGCTGACACAGATACCACTTCTCCATCGTCATTTTCCGTCATTTCAACATTGTCATTATAATCTGTCGTTTCGACAAAAGAGGGTGCCCATTCTGATAGATTCTCGACGAAATTCGCCCCCGCACCACCACTGCCACCACCGCTTGAGTCGAGATAGTTTAAACTTTTGACATACCCCGCACCACGTCCGTCCTCATCATTCTCATGTCCGATCGTGGCAAGACGAAGCGTTTTTTCTTTCTCGGCACATTTTACTCTTGCCAGAGTTTCTTTCCGTATTGCCGACCATTGTCCTTCGGAACCGTGTACATCAAGAGTAATCCACTCCTCGCTTGCCTCACTTGCCTTCTTATGTGCGTAGGTGGACCTACGTGCTACGGCCGACCTATCAGTCTCCTTCCTTGCATACATGATTGGTTTGGCCTTGGTGGTAGTGCTCGATGCGGCAGTATCATCATTGATCCCGGCATTATTATTCAAATCGTCATTGTCATCCCCTCCACCACCATCATCATCATCATTGTCGTGCAAGTGATCAAACGTGGGTCGCATTTGTAATACATGTCGACGCAGTGGCACGACGTCCAGTCGTGTACCACTCTCATTCATCCGTGCCAATGCCATATGCGTCGAAAGACCTATAGAATTACTTGCATTCGTACGCGACGATAGGCACATCATCTTGTCGGGCAATTGTCGATTATGACTGGGAATATGCGGGAGGGGATACTCGAGTTCGAGCATGTTATGTCGAGGTCGGTACTTTGCCTCGATTGGCGATGGGCTATTATAACTGCCCTTTACATGACGCTCATTACCGTCGGAAGCGTCGTTGGGAGCGTCGTTGCGATGGGCGGGTTCTATTGGGAACTGGAGCAGATGCAGTGTATTCGATAGCGCTGGCGAGATGAAAACGTCAATTGTTCGTACAATCGGATCATCGTCATCCTCCTCATCGTAATTGGCATCAACGGGTTCGTCTTTGACGACAGGACGAAGAATACTGCTCGTTACAGCATCGGGTCGACGAGACATGGATGATAAATCAATAACAGCAGATTGGCGGGATTCTACAAGAGACGACGGGCTGATCTCCCTATTATCAACATGGGGAAAGCATTAGGAGCTGGCGGCGCAAGTAGTGTGGACGACTACGACGCGGTTGCACTCGACGAGGAGGAAGAGAGACTAATGAATGTCGAAATGTCGAGCACACATCGTAGTAGTAATGGGCATCGGCGTAAGTCAGCCCGAGAGCTATTCGACGGATCGTCCGCTGATGGCGGTGGTGGCGAATCATCTACTCGCATTTGGACGGGTGTTCTATTCCTTTTGGCACTAGTAGGCGTGTATCAACTGGGACAGAAACGTGGTGAACACAAGATACGGGCAAATGATGATGACAATGGCGATGCTCCAGAGGAAAATCTTCCTTGGCATAAGAAAATCATGAACGCGGCTTCAAAACCAACCAAGTCCAGTGGTAGCTTCACTCGTGAACAGCTCAAGGCAACACGCGTCGAGGGTAAAAAAATATTATCCCTCCTTGAGGAATATTACTTTGGCAAAGAACAAACGTACAAGATGTTAATGACATCCTGGGCAGATACTTTTGACTTTGATCCGATGACTACTGATCCAGAAAAATCAGCCTCGGCGAATAAACTTGTTGACACAATGGCCAGGGCACTTGTTACTGATGCACAAAAAACTTTCCTCATGGGTGGGATTGGTTCATCTGTCATGGCCGGACATGACAATTGCCACTATGACAGCTATCAAAGTCAGATGGAACGTTTTTGGCAGCCAGTGTGGGAGGCTGCGGGGATGAAATTTGTATTCCAGAATGCCGGTGAGTTTCTCAACAAACATTTATGAATATGAATTTTCAACACCCACTGTCCTCATCCAACATAACATATCTGTATGACTCAAAAGGTGAGGGTGGGGGATGTGGTGACAATCACCAAAATCAAGTATTTTGTGTAAAGCAGAATATCAGTCCAGACGTTGATATAATTCACTATTCATGGACATACTTTGAGGCCGGAGGTGCAGAGCAGCAGCATGAACAACTCATTCGGTGGGCACAAATGCTACCCAAGCAACCCATCGTACACATCCTTGATGCTGGTGAAGCAGATTATGGTGCCGATCCTAACAATCCCGCTACTCAATTGGTCAAGTATTATTCCATGTATGGACACAATATTGTCGGGCTACGATTGGCATCTGTAAAAGGGGGGTATGATTATCAATCAGAGAAGGCAAATGGAATTGATAGATTCGGTTGGGGATATGTCGGTGATGGTTATCACAACACAACACGGTATGGTGAGGGTCAGAATGAAACGCGTAGAGATGGGCTGGGAATTGTGATGCAAAATTGGGTAAGTTTGTATATCCTCAGCGGAGTACAATATGATGGTATTTAACAATGTATGACGTCGACCCACTAACGTTGTTGAATTATACTTTCACTTTATGCATATCTAGCATCCTGGACCGCTCGGTTTTCAGACTGTGTCTGATGCGTTCGCTTATGTTTATACTCAAGCACTACTAAAGGCACTCGATTTAATTGAGAAGGATATGAACGATGGGAATGATCCACGTAAGACATGGTCGGCATCTGAGCGTCGTGTTATATTGAAGGGTGATCTTCCAGAACCAAAGTATTGTGATCCAGAGTATTGTGTCGTTAATGACCCTCCAGAATGTAAAAATTATGAACTGCCAACGTTTGGTAAATGGGGTGCCAGAGTTGAAGCCCCGGATGGCGATTTGAATCCATATAAAGGAGAAAGGCAGGGTGGATGGGTGGCTTCGAATGTTGATAATGACCTTTGGTATATGGTAGATACTAAATCAAGGCAATTCTTTCAAGATCGTGCTGACAAGGAGATTTGTCGTCATTTAGACGCTTGTGGTGGCATACATGCACAAACAGTCGATGATGGCATGGTAGTTTTCCGTCTACCAAAAATGGAGGTAGGGTTGGTAGTTATATGTGGACACTCAGATGGATATGAAGCTCCTGAAGGAATGAGTTTGTTTATCAACAATACAAACCTTGAAATAAGTTTCAATACCGTCCCTCTCGATCATAGTACGATGGATGTCTTTCCCAACAGCAAGTGTGCACGATTGTTAAAGAGATTTCCAACGTCTGGACGTGAGTCACAAACACCAACAGGGCATCATTATTTGGCAATCAAGATATTGAATGATATGGAAAGACCTGTTTCGATTAGTCATATCATTACACTTTGAGTTTTAGATTTAAGTCCTCATTTATGTAGCTACATAAGAATTATAGCTTCAGTTTTTGTACACAGCTAGTTTCCTCGTATATAGGGGGGTAAAAAGTAGAATCTTCTTTTCAACTAATAGATCCAAGTCAACAGCATTTATGTTCCTTCTCCTGATTTTGTTGTATCGATAGATCTACAAGATCGTCCTGATTGTTTGTTATTGAACTCGCCATACTGCTCGAGGCGCTAGCCAAACTCGACCTTGATCGGTGCGATGGCTTCACTTCATCAAGCATTCTAATTGTCAATTCAACGAATGCATTTTCTACTCCCATTCCAGTTTTGGCAGACACCTCCGTGAATGACGCACCTACGCTATCTGCATAATTCTGTGCCTCACCTGCATCTACTGCTCGTTGATTTAGCAAATCGATCTTATTCCCAACAATGATGATACATATTTTATCCGAGTCTCCGACCATTTTGCGCAATTCCTTAGTCCATTTGCGAACACGTTCATAACTCGATCGGTCTGTTACATCGTATACCAAGACGGCACCACGTGCATCCCGGTAGTAGATAGGACCAAGGGAATGAAATCGTTCCTGTCCTGCCGTATCCCAAATAGAAAGATAGGCCTCTCGGCGGCGTTGATTGGATTCGTGATTATAACTTCTATTTGTTTCGTTTTCAAGAATAACATGCTTCTCTAGATACGACGCCTGTAATGTTGATGGACTATTGCTATCATACTTATTGTCGACGTATCGGGATATAATACTTGTCTTGCCGACCCTGCCTTCGCCCAGCAATACCACCTTGTAGTGATTGATTGCTTCACCCATTTTGTCCGAAGTGTGGTATCCAAGAGGCCAATTTGGCGCGCTTAGTCCTCACACAAACATCGTACCATACCCCCCTTTGGGGCTTGGACAACGTTACCATGATAAACAACAACTTATCTCAACCGCTAGAGAAGATAGACTCGTCACGTCGACGACCGCGCCCTCCCGAACGTCCGTCAGGTGGTGGCTTTGGTAATGGTGGTGGAGCAACGGCGACGTCATCAAACGACCAGATTGAGGCCCGATTTGAATATGCAATTGACGATGCTGGCAACTCCAAGTTTGAATCGCTCTGGAGGAAGAAGGAAGGCAACGTCGACGAAGGCGGTCGTCGTATATTTCAATTCCACAATGTCTCAGCTGCATCCACCACTTCCGTCTTTGTTGGTCTGAATAGCATCCGCACTGCGTTGGAATCATCCGCGGCACAGTATCTTCGACGAGAATTACTGCCGAGCGAACCACAAATGGAGCAGGAAGCTAAGAGATACTCACCCCCGGTGCCAATGAATGTGGCGTCTTCCACACGGAGCGTGGTCAATAACAGTGGGATGGTGTCAACGACGAATAATGTGAAACCTCCGATAGATGGCAGCAGCAATGACGATGGTGTCAACCCTGCCATACGAGCAGCATCTCTTTCAGCCTTGGAGGCTGGAACGATTGCACGCGCGAAATTAAGAGCATCGATGGAGGGGGCGAGCTCCTACTCCACCACGGTTGCTGCCAATGATACCATGACTGGGGTAGAAAGAGGAGCTGAGGGGGAACGGCCAATGACCTCCACCAGCGCCACTGATTTCTTTCATACTCAGGACCCGAATCGTCCAGATCATGCATTTGACTACGACGACTATGCTGGACCATTGCCCTCAGATGAGGATGTGGCAATGCTTCCATCACGACATAGGACTGCTCGGGTAACATCTTCACCCATGGCAAAGGGCAATAATAATAGAGGAGGATTCGGCAACAACAATGACGTGGAATTTGGGGAGGATGAATTCGAAACAGCTCTGGATGATGACGAGTTGGCAGCATTGGACGTTGACAATATCGTGTCACAAAAACCAGCAGCCGCGAATAATGTGGACACGAATTATAATGGTGGGGATAATAGCTATGATAGAGTGCCATTACGAACTTTATATGGTGGCAGTGGTGGTGGAGGTGGTGGTGGAGGACAGTATCAACAGCACCAACATCAGTACAGTGGCGGTGGTATTGGTGGTGGTGGAAACTATGGCGAGTATGCCGCTTCGTATGGAGGTGGTGGATACCACGCCGTCGTACCCTACGACAACAGAACGAATTCAGCAGCAACAGCAGGAGGAGGTGGCTTTGGTTCTACCTTCGGCGAGAGTTTCGACAACAACTTCGGCGGTAACAACTTTGGATCTCGTGGTGATGTCGATCACACCTTCAACAATGGCTATCAGAATCACAGTAACGACGGATTTGGCAACAAAGCTACGTACGGTGCCGGAGGCGGACGTTACCATGACATTCCCAACAGAACTGCCGATGGAGCGCCCAATTGCCCCGGGCACAGCAGGCCCTGTCGTGTCTTGATAGCCAGCACTGCCACTAACTCTGGTCGACAATTCTACAAGTGCTCAATGCCCGAGGGTGAGCAATGCGATTTCTTTGAGTGGGTTGATGGAGGAGATGGTGGTGGCAATGGTAATGGCGGCATGTACGACAGCGTACCATTTAACGGCGGCAACGTTGCTCGTGGTGGCGACGTTAAGGACTTTTACTCCGAGGTTCGACGTGTCTTTGGCCATCCTGGTTTCCGACAAGGTCAAAGAGAGGTAATCGAGAATGCCATGTCTGGGAGAGACGTATTTGTACTCATGCCGACGGGTGGAGGCAAATCGCTCTGCTACCAGCTCCCAGCGTGGTGTTGTCCAGGCTTTTCGGTTGTCATTTCCCCGCTGCTATCGCTCATCGAGGACCAGGTGCAATCCATGACAAAGCTTGGTGTGGAATCAGTATTCTTGAATTCAACACAGTCGTGGGAGGGAGAGCAGCAAAATATAGTTAATGCCCTGAACAACGTACCCGTCCACGGTGGAATCAAGTTGCTGTACATAACTCCCGAGAAACTCTCACATTCGTCCATGATCAAAGGTATTCTCAAGAAGCTTAGTGATCGACGCCTAATCAGTCGATTCGTTGTCGATGAAGCTCACTGCCTGTCTGACTGGGGACATGATTTTCGGCCGGACTATGGCAGTTTACGTTGCCTTCGGAGAGAGTACCCGAACGTCCCAATAATGGCCTTGACCGCAACCGCCGACAAGAAGGTAGTAAGTGACTCGATCAGCGCGCTGTGTATGACGAACGCATATCAGTTCCGATCGTCATTCAACCGACCCAATTTGCATTATGAAGTGCGTCGAAAGGACGGAAAGACTATTGATATAATTGCTGACTATATTGCCGAACGTCGGAGTGAATCGGGCGTAATCTACTGCCTTAGCAGGAAAGACTGCGAGACTGTGAGCGACAAGCTGAATCAGAAGCTCAGAGAAAAAGGATTTCGCGATGTTCAAGTGTCTTACTATCATGCAGATTTGGATCCTCATGAGAAAAGTCGACGCCATCGCGAGTGGAGTTTGGGTAGAATTAGCGTCCTCTGTGCGACAATTGCATTTGGAATGGGAATTGACAAACCAGATGTCCGATACGTTATGCATTACTCCATGCCGAAGTCGATTACTCACTACTATCAGGAGAGTGGACGTGCTGGACGAGATGGCAGTAAGGCAGACTGCATATTATTCTATCAATATAAGGATAAAAAGACTCTTGAGATGATGATTCGCAAAACACCAGCTGGTGGACACTTCAATCACCAGGCCACACAACGGAAAATTGATCAGTTGTACACGTGTCTTCGTTATTGTGAAGACACATTTGAATGTAGGCGGACTCTTCAGCTCCAGTTTTTCGGAGAGCAATTTCAAAGCAATCTTTGCAATAAGAGTCAGTACATAATTGCAATGGTCTATTTATTGTCATTACTGCTGACAACACCCATCTTACATCTACCTTCCTTCCTTTCTTCCTCAGCGTGCGATAATTGTCGAGCTGGAAATATTGTCGATAAGAGAAACATGACCTCCGAGGCTAGGGAGATTTTAGGACTTCTTTCCAGCCTTGAAACTCAGAAGAATGGACGAGGTATCACCCTTGTTATGCTGTCCGAACTCTGGCGTGGGACAAAGGCTAAAAGTCATACCAAATTTTTGAATACGGATACCCTCGTCGGCTACGCCAAGGGGTCCAAGCGAACCAAGCAAGAAATAGATGCAATCGCTCATGCGATGGTATTTGAGGGTATCATTGAAGAAATCCCAGAAACAACAGGAGCAGGATTTGCTGCTGATTATGTCCGCCCGGGCCCAAAGTCGCAGGCGTTGTTGGCTGGAAGCTATACATTCTTTGTTAGGTTTGCTGCTAAGAAAGCCCCCGAGCCAAAAGAAAACAAGAAGAAGACGACAAAGGAGAAACCTGCTATATTGGACATCAACCAAGACGATGATGACGATGTCAGGAAGCCAAAAGCAAAACGGAAGAGCTCGAAAGCAAAGAAGGCTGACGAATCCTCGGAACCACTACGTCACAGCCCCGAAGCAGAATCATCCACCGATGGTAAAGCTGGGTCCAAGCGGACAGGCGAAAAAACGATTCTTCCGAAGAAAAACACCGATGCGCTGCTGGCAAGGATCAAGAAGCTAGTCAACATGTGGTGCGAGGAGGTATGTTCAAGTGTTTAAGTTGTGTTCGTACGTTGTACATTGTCGTGAATTATCTCACTCTTCTAATATTGATTTACAGGAACAAATGAATGGCAATAAAGTCTTCTGTGAGTCATCTGTACTTTTTCTATATTTCATCCACAAATTCCGGTTAACCTTATCTTACTTTGTTCTTATAATTTCTTGTGTTACAAAGATTGGAATATCATGAGCACTCAGAAGATGAGTGTTGTAGCCAATCAAGCCCCTACGACCTTGGATGAGCTTGCCGACTGCGAGCTGCCACAGAATGTTCAAAAGCAGTACGGAGAAAGGCTAATTAAAAACGTCAATGCGTACATTGAGCAGGAGAATCTTCAACAATACGTCGAAAATAGGCCTAAAAAGAAGCAGCAAAAAACAGCCATCGTCGACCCCGAACGAAAACCGATCCTCATTGATGTTCCTGACAGTAATGATGAATTCGAGGATGATATTGACTATGCCGCGATTGAAATACCCAGCACTGGCTCTGCTGCACAAATGTCAAATCCATACCGCAACCAAAAAAATCCCGTAAAAGAGTCTACGGCGAAGCCGAAAAAGTCCTCATACTTCGAAAAGTAGAACTTCTCACCTCTGCTTGGCGTCGAACAATCTGATGTCTGTGAACGAGATGAGAATTTACAATCGACGAAGCATGGTCGTTTGAGTGGATATTTTGGTGCCTCACACGCATAGAATTGCTTGATACAACATAAATAAATCTTTGCTTCAACCGTATGCTAATATTCATCCAAAGCTATCGCTTTTCCAAATTGGTATTGATTGATTAGTATATTCTAAAATGAAATAATGTTTTATTCTTCTCATTCTCGTCACCACCAAGCCACATCATATGTAATTCAAACATTGGTGTGGAAAGTGAAAGATATGATGATGTAGCGATTGTTATGGATGGTGGCTGACACCCAACCCTTTCCCTGAAGTGCGCAACATGTTCCACGTGACCCCAGTTCACTTGAGTATAATACTCGAAGATGCTGTGTTCACTACAATTATTGCCAGAGTTGGTCGCGATGGCAGTTGCAATGATGTCACTAAGACGACGTGCCTCATCTAGAACTTGTTTGGCACGTGCGAGATCTATTCTGGCAGTGACGGCAACGTTGGAGGAAAAAGTGGCCACATCTTGTGCATACTCCTTCTCTCTGGCAAAATCTTCAACATATTCTTCCAAGTTAGCTGGTGGTGATGATCTACTACTCCTCGTCATCTTTAGTCTTCGTCGTATTTGGACCTCGTTAAGGCCGCGTCAATCCAATATAAATAGTAGACAACTTTCCTCCTTCCACACAAAAGATCTCGGGAGAAGAGAAAAGAATCCCCATCTCCCCACTAGGCCGGTATCTTTCATACTCTCACTCACGACACGGCGCAATAAAGACCTTGCGGCAGGACTGAGCTTAGCCGGTTGGTCTTCCTTCACTTAGCCGACAGCTCCCCTACGATAACAGTGTGCAATCATGAGCGACGTACCGGTCTACACACCACTCAAGCCTTACAATACCACCTCGTTCACCCCTGATCAATACATTCCCTCAGATGCGATTGTGAGGATACACAATTCCTTCCGTTTTGGCAAAAGTAATGATATCGGAGCTGCCGTCGTGGAGGGCAATCGAGAGATACAGGAAAATTATATATTGGGTATAACTGCAGGTGCCATGCTCATCTTTGCAATTGCACTATTTATGTTTACCGTTCTTATGATTATTAAATGTGCTGGACCGAAGAGAGTTGGATTCTTGGCCGGTAGACTGAACCATCCGTATTACGACGGTAACACACCCGATTTAATCGATCAAGACGTGAATGAATACGATGCAAAAAAGGATAAGAAGTTTAAGACGAAGGTTGGCATTGTGAGATTAATGTTTGTTATTAGCGGATCGGCTGTAGTGATTTGTGTGGTACTATTCTATATAAAAGGGATGGCGGCATTTCGTACATCAATAGACGAGACTAGTCAAGGATTGCAGCTTATTGATGAAACCGCAAACAGTGCCACGGACATCCTTAACAGTGCCATGGTTAACACGGACAAATTAGTGTCAGAGTTCAATACTATCATGACGGCTACAGATGGGCAGATATGTAAAGGAGACACAGATATCGCGACGGGAATTAGGGATAAATTCGGTGCGGTGGATGAAGTTATTGCACAATTTAAGGACTCGTTTGAGAAGAATGCTGACACAGCAATTGATGGGTTGGCTAAGGTAACCAGTACTACACAGGAAGTGGCGGATAATGTTGACAAGGTGAGAAGAGACAATGACTAGTTACGATGTTTTTTCTTATGCTTGGTTTTGCATTAACAAATATCACCTACTTTCATTCGTGATTTCTAGGCGAATATATGCTTCGTAATCAGTCTTATCGTATCTATCATTATCGGTGTGCTTATATTCGGAATGTTTATGGTTGCCTTCTTCTCATACATGGGAGTGTCCAACGCATGCACCAAGCTAACAACGTAAGCTTATCTTATAATTTTCATTTGAATGTTCTTGAACTCATGTATATAACGAATCTTCCATTGGACAAACACAGTTATGCGATGCTCTGGCCAATATTCATGTTCTTCTTGATTGTATTCTTGATCTTTGCCCTTCTTTTCCTCGTCGCATCTTTATCGGGTGCTGATTTCTGTGTTAGTCCGGATGAAATTGTGCAATCATACTTAACCTCACTTGAGGAAAGAGCAGACATCAGTTCTATCGAAAAACAGGCGTATGACTTCGGTCTTTACTATATTGTGAGTTTTATATTTCATCATTATTATCCTTTAGTTCTTTCTTATCCAATTACTTACCCAAAACATTAGGGCTGTGAAAGTCAATACGCACCAGACTTATCTAAGATTACAGAAGTGACTGATTACTTGAATGAAATTAATACACAAATCAATGATTATCGAAATATTCCACCCATTCTCATAGCAGGATTTTGTGGCTTAACTATATCTCAAGCAACTGCTCTACATAACGGTCTTAATAACATATACGACACCACAAATATATTGAATGAAGATGTTGCCGAAGCGCTTGAGCTTATCGAATGCAAGACAATCAATCCTATATACACAAGCTTTGTCCATGATGCAGTTTGTACGAAAGGCGTGTATGGCCTACAATGGCTTTTCGGGACGAGCGTGTTCCTAGTCTTCTTTTCTGTTGTCCTCTTTATGTTTAGGGCTGCAATGTACCCGGTCAAATGGCCAATCAGACCATCTGACCAGGGCATGAAGCAGGTTGAATCGTACCCCGAAGAACGTCAGGCAAGAAGTAATGCTGACAACGGATATGAATCAAAGCAGAAGAATACAGTCGATGAAGAAAGAAAGCCTGAGAAAGACTCATTTACCGATATCATTCGACCGGCAAAGTTTGATGACGATGACGGCGACGAAGAATATCTCGAGGTGGGGCGACTCAATCCGAACGATCGTTTTCCCCAGTATCCTCCGCCAGTCTCGCAAGCAAAATTTTAGGAATTGTTGTATATCTATCAGCCCGATGATATTTTGTATTTGATGTGGAATTCTTTAAGACTATATATATCTAGAAAGAGGACAATTAAACGTAAGCACCTGAATAAGCTTAGATTAAATCCCCCCCCCCTCTGTTCAGCTACTACCCGTTCATTTTTCGGCATTACACCCGGACAATATCATTCAACGTTACAAATGATACAATAATTTCATCCAACTCATCAGTCGTGGGCATTCCCCGTTCACTAATCGCCCCACCCGCCAAACTCACCCAGAATGCCAGTCCCACGACTGCAAATGCAATCGGAAAGGTAATACTGGGCGTCAGGTACCACGGCGCGACTTGTCCAGTTTCGCCCTCGAACAGACCGAAAAAGTACGATCCGCGTATCCAATCGATGAATCCATCAATCCCCTCTCGTTCTTCGGGCAGACCCGCCATCGCCTTATCTTTCATCCGACGATCGTATGCGGCCGCGATGGCAGCGGGCGTGCGCGGACGATCGATCGGACCATCGAGCATGCCCTCTAATCCTGCAATATCCGCATTGCCGCTGCTACTCTGTTGCATCCTCATGCTTCCGCCACCGCCGCCCATGACATCCTCGTCGATATTCATTATCTCGAGATCGATGCTAATTCGCGAATCGGACGGCACGAACGGCGGCACGCCCTCGACGCCGTAGGCGTACGCGGGATCCGTGATACTAATGGTCGCGCGTTCCCCCTCTTTCATGGTCCGGAGGGCCATGTCCCATCCGCGTATCATCGTCCCATCGAGCGCTATCATGCGCTGTCGGTCGGATCTCGCAAACGGAAGAAGCATAATATCGCCGTTATCGTCATTGCCGGAAACGGTGCAGGAATATTTCACGACGATCGCATCGCCCGGTCGGATCGCGCGTCCGGTCCCTTCGACGACGGTCGTTTTGGATACGCCCGATGCCGCAGCGGCTGCTTGAGAAGACGACGACGAT
>Ga0247843_1006057_pt1 | contig 16145 bp, 15 predicted proteins | sample LaCruzMarch2017__FD_192420 | JGI IMG/M metagenome (GOLD analysis project Ga0247843, IMG submission 192420) | Freshwater microbial communities from meromictic Lake La Cruz, Castile-La Mancha, Spain - LaCruzMarch2017_8m | ecosystem: Environmental > Aquatic > Freshwater > Lake | place: Spain... | reverse complement strand
CCTACGTGTAACTTGAATGTTCATTCATGGGGGAGAGTGACATAGGCGCCATGGTACCGTAGATATTTACGTACCGCGATAGTAGGACGATACGTATGCTATAAGATGTGATGTACATAACTAGGTAGAACACCAACGTTATGGAGAAGAGTTAGGTAATCTTCTCAGTATTAGAAAGGACTCTTTCCTGTCTACTAGGACTTGCTCCTAATATAAAAATTGTACCGAAGGTTGGCGCGCCCGACGAATCGTCGAGCGTCGCGAGGACGTCGCGAGGACGCTGTGGACGATCGGATCATTATAGATACCGATCGGACGATATAGATGCGTAGGAGATCATAATTTCATTTTTACACCAATCGCTACATCTACCGTGTATCGATTACTGTAGGCCCTAGACGTAGTCCCTGCCTAGGACAGGCCTATCAAATTCTCCTTTCTGTTGTGTATCGCACGTAATGGCTTTCTTTGCATGTCTTCGTTGGTGTTGATATGAGTCGATTGCATCGTTAGTTGTGAGGTGTAGGATGGTGTCACTGACTCGAAGGTAGATGACCTCACTTGACCAATTGACGCCCATACTGCAACCCAGACCATGAAAAAAATTGGCCACACCGTTAACCAAGACCTCGCACGTGTTTGGCGAGAGACGGGCGTTGATTTGACGGTGACGCTGTCGTCGGTTGATGTCGTGCTGTCGTCGTTGAAGCGCATGGTTATTCCTTTAGTTAGAAGTACTTAAGTATCTAAGCATACTGATTCCTCTGTAGAATTATTGCTATTTATGTATTATGTGCCTTACCGAGGGGTCGGGATAATCTTTGATTCTCTCTCACAAGAGGCAACAAATTATACTGCATTGACAGTGCAGTTCGCAATCAGAACACTCTTGAGTGAAAGTGCCGCTGATCCATCGATGCAATTTCTAGAGAGGATCAGCTTCTCCAGCTTACAGTGTTGATTCTTCAGAGCGCTAAATATGTCGCACCATCCAACTGCAGTGATTTTCTTATTGGCTTCTAAATTGAGTTCCCTGAGGGAACAATTTTCATTCAAACCCGATGATAGAATCCTAGCCCCTTCATCGTCAATGCCTGTATTCATGAGATTGAGCACTGCAAGTTTGGAGTTTGGATAGTGGATTCTTAAGTAACATCGTAATTGCAGAAAATCCTTTCCCATCGAAAATTTTCCCCCGTCCATAACTGGGAGAGAAATCAAGCTTCCTCAAATCAGTTTGGCCAGCAAGTGCTTTTATGAGCTTGTCATCGCATGTGAAGTCGGTGACGTCGGTGCATGATGATGACTTAAATTCTTTCAATGATTTAAACTGCTCGATAGCGTGTATCAATTCACCTAGGTCTGCACCCCCTCTATGATTTATAAATAGAGACTCGAAGACAGGGTTATGCACGAAAAATGGTATCAGCCACTTTAAAAATTGTTCATCACCAACGCCAAAAAGAGACAATGACTTGATAGATCGATTCAAAGCTAGCCCTCGAAAGAATGGCCGCCAAGCAGAAGTAGCTCCAGAGATATGCATGTCCTTTAGATGTGTGTGGCTCCCTATCTGTGTTCCAAATCCATCCCAGTCACACTCATCGAATGATGCCGGCCATTCCGTCCCATGAACATGCGGAATGTATTCACCAGTTCCGCGACCAATAAAAATTGTATGTAGACTGGGGTCATTTCTCAAAATTTGACGCTTTATTATCTCACATCTGGCTGCATACCCCCTGACGTATGCAGCATCATCGTCATTGTCATCGTCGTCATTGTTTTGCTCATCATCATCGTCGTCTTCATGGGCGTCATTGCGGTCTCCGTGTTGCCATTCATCCGCGTCATCTTCCCCATTGGAATACTCTCCTCCAGCACGGACGATGTCGTTGTTGTCCTCCTCGTCTTCATCATCGTCATCTTCTGACGAATAATCCTCCTCGTCCTCATCACTTTCACCATCACCAGAAGTCCTCCGAATCTTCTTTTCCTCCTCCTCATCGACGGAGTTATCGGAGCACTCCAAATTATCCATCGGGAATAATCAATAGTGCCGGGCCGTTTGGCGGACATCTTGTTGATGTGAGATGTGACGCTGCGCTCTTTCAGTATCCTACCGTTTTACCTTGTTGTTGTTGCGTATGCCACTTTATGGGTAATATAATATTGTTAAGTCGGCCCTTCCACAAAAATGGTGGCCGTTAAGAGGCGAAGCCCTTTTTACGTTCAATTGCATTGCTAATTAAGATGGATATAATGGCTGGTATTATCAAATTGGTGTGATAAAGTACAATTTTTAGATTACTAACGCTATTTTAATAGTGTCTCCAGTGGTTGTTCATTGTTGAATTTGAATACTTCCGAAAGCAGCTGGGATAATATATCATTTTCACTAGTAATTCACTAGCAAATCCCATGAAATGCAGCTCACATAAAGGGGTAGGTACGACTCCTATCATCCTCATCCTTGCCACTCCATCGCGCCAAATCCATCCTAGTATCACCCCCCATCAATTAGTAGCCATTTGTTGTGTCATTTGTCGATTATTTCATGAAGTACCTCCCCATTCCTGCCACTACCCCCATTCATGTGTATATTGGTACCACATTTGGCAGTTCGACCACTTCTCCGCCTCTTCGCTTGATTCTGGCAATTCCCGACGATATCCTAATAAATGAGGCACTATGGAGCCTCTAAAACACTTATCCGGTTAATTGAAGGAGTGTTTCCATTCTCCCACCTCATACAGTGCAAAAACACGGTGCCACGACAGCAAAGCGACCGCTACTCAGCCCCCGAGCCGCCCACGACCACCGTGCCCCCACAGAATGAGTCCCCCGAGTCCGCCAATAATGTTGATGCAACGCATCACGGCAGCCGCTCTGAATGGCGGCCGTTCATAGATGAATGAGGAGGGAGGAGGACGGTTCACCATGATTGCCTTGTTTTTGAGTGCGAAGAAACCAACGTCCTTTTTTTAGGCGGCAATGGCGCATGGCGCCACCCCAAAAAAAATCATGTCTCGGTCCATTGGTATTTCGGTTCGGTATCGGTCGGTATTTTCTAGAGTTGCATCTCAAATTGGTATTTCGATTCGGTATCGGTCGGTATTTTCTCAGTATGTAGTTAACCGATATTGGACGAAAACTCGGTAAAGACTTCGGTATGTACTTATATAATATTTATGTAGAATATGGGGCTATATACCCCTAAGATAGGGGCTTTGTATGCTAATTTGCAGCATTAGTCAACCCCACATTAATACCAATACCATACCGAATATACCAACCGAAGAGGGCCAGTAACTTACCGATACCGGCAAACCCACCGGTAAACAAATGGGATGCAACTCTAGTATTTTCTCGGTACGTAGTTAAACCTCACATCAGACCCATTATCTCGTCCTTACGACTCCTAACAACCCCAATCATAATTCGCACAAATACAATACAATTGGCTTCGATATCACCATTGCCAATGCCACAAAACCACTCCCTTCCAATCAAAACCTCTCCAACTCAGAAGACTGTATTACAACTTTAACTGCCAATGCAGACATCTTTCTTCAGGACTTCGAGAGGAAAAAACTCAACAGAACCAACAACACGAGAGCCGACCCACCTGTACCAGGCAAAGCAGTATTGGAGACTTACTCCGTAGTAATAGACTCCTCATCCCAATAGCAATGGACGCGAACGGACGACTAGGACCAATGATCCAATACACTTTATATGGAACTATACCTCCACCAATCCCACATCGTAAACAATTTAAGATTAACAGACCTAATGCCAAGAAGGCAATGTACGAACGAGCAACATCTACCCCAGCACCCGGTGGAATACTTTTAGTTTTAGAAGCAGATCACAATTGGAAACACACCCAAAAGAAGCAATCAAATACACGACGATTCTTTGGTCGCTCATATATGGCTCCAATACCATCTATCACTACTATCCAACAAATCGGAATTGGTATCGCACATGCTTATAGCTCCTTAATATTGAAAGCAACCCAAAATTTTAAGTTATCCAACATCCAACGATATGCCCGGATTTGATATTTTCAATTTCCTCTTACCCCGTGACCAGATTGATGATATTTCCAATTTAGATGTAGATGTAAACTAAAGCACAAGATCTAAAGACTTGCTATACCCCTAAGATAGGGGCTTCGTATGCGCTGCACCACCAATGGCTTGCGGAGGGATTGCTATGCTGCATGCGATCCCGTAGCTGTTTGATATTGATAAAACAAGTGGAACAAGATGATGACATCACATCATGGAATTGATGTATGCAATTGCATGAACGCCTTTAAAACAGTCATGTGATCTACATCAATTAAAATAGAAGTATATGGATGTCATACAAAAGGGATGAGCTATTTTTCATTATATAATTCTAGACAAAGTTTACGCAGTGATCGTTTTTTGTATGTTTCATTACAGACATCATTTATTTTTCTCCATGGTTATACACTTGACAAAAAAATACTGGCAGCGATGGCGTCGCACGGGTGTGCTTATCCTTGATTGGCTTCGACGAATGAATGATAACGGGGCTTTACGCTAGTGGTCTTACTTATGGATAATGATTACTTCGCGGTGGGGGACGTGATGACTTTCTCAGTGGGCTTTAATGAGAACGACTGGATGATGACTGGCTTTGCCGTCTGGATGATGACTGGCTTTGCACTAGTGGGTTTAGCCGTCTGGATGATGACAGGCTTCGCACTAGTGGGTTTAGCCGTCTGGATGATGACTGGCTTCGCACTAGTGGGTTTAGCCGTCGGCTTCTTTGTCGGCTTGGATGTCGCGGGCTTCTTTGTCGGCTTGGATGTCGTTGGCTTCTTTGTCGGCTTGGATGTCGTTGGCTTCTTTGTCGGCTTGTATGTCGTGGGCTTGGTTGTCGGCTTGGATGTCGTCGGCTTGGTTGTTGGCTTGGATGTCGTCGGCTTGGATTTCGTCTGGATGATGACAGGCTTCGCACTAGTTGGCTTCGAAGATGATGGCTTGGAAGTAGTTGGCTTCGACGATGTTGGCTTAGCAGAAGTTGGCATCGGTGATGGCTTGCGTGTAAACAAAACTGGAGTTGTAAGCTTCTCAATCACGCCGGTCTCAGTCCGAAAAATTTGAAGTTCAGCAGTGGCTTGATCTGCAAACGATGTGGCATTACCAAGATTCTTGATGAAAGAAATAATATCGCCGGTATCCAGTACTGATAAACAAACATAAGGTGAGATTAATCACGTCGTGTTGTAATCAGTCGTGAATATGACGAATACATTGTGACTTACCTGCTCCAAAATCACATTCTTTGCATTCAGTGGCAGGGAAGAGTGGGGCTGTCACACCAAGCTTACTCATTTTGTCCAAAGCCATAAAGAATTCCTGCAAAAACTGTGCATTACTATTGGCGTATTCGTTCGTCTTGACACTGAAGTCAGGGTGAGCCGTGGTAATGTCAGGCTCAAAAGCTAGTGTGATATCCGTGTCAAGATGGATTAGATCAATAGGATTAACTGATACTTCATCTAAAAACCAATTGGGAAAAACCTCATTGAAGGGTGCCACGTTGACAAAAGGGTGTGTTACAGTAGATTGTGCAAAGGTGGGAATGTCATTCGCCACAATTGTATTCACCAGAAAATCATGGTAGGCGTTATCAAAGATAGGTCCACCTGGGAAAGTATCTCCGCCATTTTCGACCCACTGATTATTATATACACAGTCCAATAGGAGTAAAACGCGAATAGATGAGGTACGAGCGCAGTTTCAGAAACCCGTTCCAAAAGCATAAAGAGAATGCTTACCGGACCCACGGCTTTAGTAATAAACGTTCCACGAACCATTCCCATAGTATGAGCACCAATGAGTACATTTGCCTCCTCTTCGGAATTCGATGAGATGAATTAAGTCAGTTATCATCTTTGAAAGAAGTGGAGGTATAGATACAGTTTATAAACTTACCGGCTGTAAATCCATTCCTATTAATCATCTTCTCTACGATCTCGTTACCTGCAGCAGCACAGCGACACGGAATTGCCGAAAAGCAATTTTGAGTATCGACGCTGTTAAACCCAGGAAGATTGTCAGTCCAAGCAGTTTCACAATTGGCTTCATCTGGACGTCCCCAAACAAAGTCGGCCTTGAGAGTATCACGCTTTTGGATGGCCGTAGTGGAGGTTGCACTGGACGAGATGGATTCGCTCACAAATTTCTGACGTGTGGCTGCGAAAAATGCCGCAAATTGGAGCATATCTGCAGACGATACTTTGATACACGTTTGTGGATGTGCATGCCAATCATTCTTGATTGATTTCAGGGATAGTATACCATCATCCATATGCTGATTCTCTGGAGGACCAAAGATGCCACTGCAGAAAAGATATGGGTTATGATATTAGTTGAGGGCGTTCCCAAGAAAATTATTTTTCGACCCATGCAATAAAGCTTACCTCATGGAAGGATCGTTAAGCAGGCAACCATTCGCTCCACCCTCGGGCATGGTTTGATCGAACGTCCCGGCATCATGAAACGACATTCGAACCCACTGACCAAGATTTTTTACACTCGATTGTACGGCAATGTCCATCATATCAATTAGGATATCCACCTCACACTTGGTTGGAATAGTCTTCGGGTTGTCGCACGGGCACTCTTTTGAACCAAATGTAGGTTTCTCGGATGGGGACAACGTCGGTCGAAAATTGATGACGCCCGAGACACAGGTACCGCCACCTTCAAATGGATAATCCAGCTTGCAAACTTGTGGACAGTCGGCATCTACTTTGCAGTCGAGAATGCACGATTCAGAGGGTGCAAAGGACGGTTCAGCCGACCGATCGCCGTAGATAGGTCCGGTAGGGGTTATGGGTGCACCATCAGGTGGCTTGGTTGGAGGCTTCGTTTCGCTTCCGATTGTGGGTGTGCCATCAGGTGGCTTGGTCGGTGGCTTCGTTTCTCCCTCAGGTGGCTTGGTCGGAGACTTTGACGAATCAGTAATAGGAGTAATGGGAACTAAATTGAAGATGCTGCCTCCGGTAACCTGGAGCCGACGACCGGCAACAAGTGGGAGGCTGCAGAACAGCATGAATTGACTGTACTTCATATTACTAAAGGTCGCAACAGAGAGGAGTGAAGATTGAGACGAGATCCAGTTTGTGTTGCCTTGGAGTGATTTTCAACTCCGTAAAACGAGACATTCCGAGTCATTCACGAGTCATTCACGAAGACGTGCACGACAGAAATTGTGTATGGATTCCTCATCGTACAGAGTCTTTTAAAAATTGAACCCAATAAGATTTGGATTTATTTCACAAGAAAGACCTCTCTATGGGAGTTCCCATGCATGAGACACAGCTTTGATACAACATCATACTCAGCACTCAGCGTTGCTTGTCTTATTACTCCTCCTACACTATCTCATATCACAAGCATGTCCTGTAGCCTGCTCCTCTGGCATGCAACAAATGAAGAGTTTCCAAGTCGCCACTAAGAATCACGATGGAGGGTCGAAAGAGGATGTGTCTTCTTCGAGTCTCAGTCTCAGTGGAGGACGCCCTGATGCATTTTCCCTTTACTCGAAAATGGATAGACTGCTCTTCCGAACAACCAGAGTTGTACTGCTGAATAATCCCAAGTGAGAGGGATGATACGAACACATCATCATCTACGGCAAAGACTCATGCTACAAGACAAGCCTCCCTCGTCAACCTCCTCGACGTGTCACAAGACTCTCATTCGAGGTACATCCGTCACTTCTTTTAGATGTGTTACTTCTCTTGGATGATGATGAAATAACTGGCTGATGAAATAAACTCGACCAAACTTTATCTTCGAAGAGTGAGACGAAGTCTACTGCACGATTTAGAATGAAAAGAAGTTCCATGAAATAATCGTTTACATAATAATGTCAGTTATAAGCTATTGTTATTGTATTGCATCAATTACACAAGTGTGCATCACCTCTGTAAAGACGAGATTCATGTAGCCAAGAGAATATGTAATTATATAATCAACCATTGATAAAGATTACTTTGCTGACAAACATTCTTCTTACAAGAGATATAGTATGCACACATAACTTGCATCTTCTTTTCACTCAAATTCCTGTTGTTAGATTATCATAATGTCATTGCCACCTAAAAATTACACTTCTTGTGGTAGTAGTGTCGACTTTTACAGTCACCGTCGCGTAGCTGCCGTAGTTTCGTGTCTCGTCTTTTGCTGTTCCATCATCGAGGATCTCGAGTCGACATTTTACTCTCCATCTCATCTTGTGCCCCCTTCTCTTTCTGATCCACCTCTCTCTATTGGTAGGCGAATGTGCACATCGGATTGGAATCTACAAACAAGGGTTCATTCTTTTGGAGGTACTCCTAAAGCCCGGCAGCCTTTAATGTTCTGTCTGTCTCTTTGTCTGTCTCTCTGTCTGTCACGCTCTCACGTGCATACAAGTGGAACTAAGCCCGCCGTTTGTTTGTTAGGGTTTCTTGTAATTACCTTAACGGTCAACCCGCAAATATATTTTCCCGCTAATTCGCCAAAAAAACTTTCTGTACGAAAACAAAGAAAGGGGGAAAGGCCCATGACGTCACCAACAGAGGGGGGTCCGGGGGGGCATCCCCCCCGGCATTCACACGTACCACCGGCACCTCCAAAAGCCCGAGCGAAGCAGTTTTCATAGTGTTATTAACGTAGACTTCTCTTTGAAATAACTTCAACTAATGAAATGGAAAATCGTATTTACTTTTTTTACACTCACTAGTACGCACTTACTACTGTCTCTTTCTCCTCCACCTTGGATTTCTACTATCCAAGCATTCCTGACTATCAAAGCGTCCTTCCTGGCAGTTCTGCCTGGCAGAAAACACTGTTCTGCCGGGCACTCTTGGCCGGGCACCTTGCCCCTTGCGGGTTATCGTCCTGACCAAACCAATCAAAAAGACCTCTGTCTATCCTCTAATAATAATTAGATGCTATACTCCTATGTAACACGCTCGTCATCCCACACCCCATTGTCTCAGGATTTCATACATGACTACTGGCGCACATGCCGCCACGTTGAGACTATTCTTCTTCCCAAACATTGGTATCTCGATAACCGTGTCTAGCAGTGGTAATATTTCTGTATCAACTCCACTGACCTCATTACCAAGAAATAATGCAACGCCCGGGGCTAAAGTTATATCTCCTTCATCCTCCTCATCTGATACTACTCCTGACCTTTTTGTTGGGCCAGGATATTGAACGCTTGTGTAGCATTGACTCAGTTCTGTCGTTTCCATCCCAACTAGCTGCAATTGTGATCGTTCCGAACGAAGATATTCCATTGCTTGTACTGTGGTGGCAAAATGACGTGAGGGAACAATATGTTCAGCCCCCAATGCCGACTTGGCAAGTTTCTCAGCACCATTCCCATGCGGATGAGGTGTTATTCCCGTTGTGATTACTTCCAGACAACCACAGGCGTCTGCTGATCTAAATATGCTACCCACATTCGCAGCACTGCGGACATTGTCAAGGACCAGAATTAACGGAAATGTACGTCGACTAATACTGGATGTATCAATATGCCGGACCCATTCCGCCTCACGACTTCTATGTCTTTTGGATAGGAAATCAATCTGTCGTGCATATCGATTTGACGCGACATCGACATTCTCACGTAATACGGCATGTAATTTCCTTGGACTTGGATCAATATAGGATCGATATGCCTTAATTGCACTTTTGCCAAAATGTATATCAAATCCATCTGTGGATGTAACGGAACGTAATGCAGCATCTTCTAATTGTGTGGTATTGACATTTAGTTCGTGTAAATGAAAATGCAATCGTTCTTTCCTATGCTGTCGTGAATTATCGTCGTCTACGTGCATTCTTACATCATGAGCAATGATTGACGATGGTGTAACGAACACGTCATCGTTCACATCTACTGCACTTGTTTTGTGTGCTAGGTTCCTAGTTGCTGAATGAGTGCATTTGGGACGTTCATTATTTCCACGCCATCTATCATTGATCGTAGAATAATCATCAACAGCACAAGAAATAAGTCGTCTCGGTGGTCGATGAATGAAGAAGGATTTGCAGCAACCCACGATGAGACTACTCATGACGAGACAACTGTATGGCCACATCGATGCCACCACTACCCATTTTTGCGGGAACAGAGAAACACATCAAACTCAAAACCATCCATAATATTATCATGAAGTTGCCGCTCGTGCTACTCGTGCTTTTATCTTCCTCCTCATGTTGCTGTCAGGCGCGATATCTAGTTCCGCTTGAGCTGTGTTATCCTTCTTCCACAGCTAAAAGATGCGGCGTCTCTCCATCATCTTCCTCATCTTCTGCACTGTGGCATATCCCACTCGGTGGAGGTGATGGCAACGCTGCTAATAGTAGTAGAATTGCAAGGAGTGTCCTACGTGGTGCTGGTCGAGGTGGCGCATCGACCGTTGTTGGCGTTACGAATCCCATGACTATGACTTCCTCAAAGATGAAATTACTCAATCTCCTCTCAGGCGGAGCCGCAGGCACAATAGCATCCTGTATCACAAATCCACTCGAGGTTATTAAGATACAACTCCAATCATCATCGGCTGCCGTGGGTGAATTAGCAATAGCAGGCGCTACTAATCCCATTTCGATCGGACGTACAATACTTGCCAAGGAAGGGATATTAGGATTTTGGAAAGGTATGAAACCTACACTTATTGGTATTATACCAGGCCGATCGGTATACTTTTTTTCCTACGAACAAACGAAACGCTATTTGCCAAAATTTGGTATGATCGAGGGCGGTATACCAAATTCCTTATTATCAGGCCTTGCGGCTGGCGTGTCAGCTCAGACGTTAACGAATCCAATATGGATGGTCAAATCTCGTTTACAACTCTTGGCCGACAATACCGCTGGTCAACGATCATATACTGGCTATTCTGATGCAATTAAATCCATCCATAGAGAAGAAGGACTTGGTGGATTCTACAAGGGCATATCAGCAAGTTACTGGGGATGCTTTGAGGGTGCAATACAATTCATGTTGTATGAGAAGATAAAAAAGAAACTTGTATCAGAACAAAATGTTCGACGGGATGAGAAAGGACTTCCACACGCAGATAAGCTATCGAATTTATCCTACTTCTTATCTGCGGCAATATCCAAATGTACAGCATCGATAATTACCTACCCGCATGAAGTAGCCCGTACACGTGTGCGGGAACAGGCAAGAAATGGTATATTCAAGTATAATAATGGCATGTGGAACACTATTGCTATAGTGGCCAAGGAGGAGGGATGGAAGGGATTGTATGGTGGTATGGGTATGCATTTAATGAAGGTCGTACCAAATACTGCTATTATGTTCCTTACGTACGAGGTGGTTAATTCTTGGCTTGGACGATTTACTGTGATTGAGGATTAGTGTTGTTACGAATATTGTTAAAATACGTTAACATTAATTTACATTGTCTCGTTGATTTTGTACCCAAATCATAGCTTAAAGTAGATGCGATAACATTAATTTACATCGTCTCAGTTCACTTTCAACTCAATTGCTCGGTGGTGAAGGCCGCCGGGATTGTGGTGACGAATGCATTGGCCGGGAGGATTTTGTTATAATCCAAAAATACTTCCAAACCTTTTTCATCTCTTCACTCAGTTGAGGATGATTGGCATGGAATTCAACGGGTGAGGCAGCATAGCAAACAAGAATTGCATTCACACAGCCTTCCACAATGCTTAAGAAGGCACTTGAAAGAAAGTACCCAGCAAATAGGCAAAGCAAAAATGCTATTTCGATTGGCCTGTGTATCGAAGTGAAGTAATACCCATCAACTTCCTCGACTATAAGACCCATGAATGCAGTACTCCCACCAATTATCATGTTTGATATCCCCATAACTGTCATGATTAAATGCAGATCCGAGACAATCTGCGTCCAACCCCTAGCTTCAAACAGTTGTGACGCCTTGCTTCCCGAATCCCAAAACTTGTAACCGTACAGTCCAATGTACACATATGACCATTGGTTCACATTTCTTGATATTACGTTGTTGTTGTTTCCTGGCGGCGAAGCGATCGTTTCATTGTTAAGGTTGCCAGCTTCATCGCCTTGAATGTAGGATAGTTCCGAAGTGCTCGATTTGCACCTAACTGCATGGAAAATTGTAGATATCCGAGTAAGCAATTTGCAGGGCTCGACAAATAGACCCGCCAAACAAATGGAACCGAAAGACCCTATGATGTTAAGGGTAATTCGGCTGTGAAGATCACTGCATACCGGAAGTCGTTCATCTTCGGACATGCCCCACCACTTCCAGATGATACTTGCGACTGTGGTTTGGGACATGCCCTGAGGAATTTGTTGCGTAAATGAAAATAGGCACGTGGATTAGATCCTTTTACATTCTAGGAACAATACCAATTACAACATGTCAAAGGACTCACCTTTAGCACTTGAAATGTCCAGCAATAGGAAAAAATATAGAAGCTGACAACAACGATAATCAAACTATTCGACAGCCCCTTGTCCTCGTAAAGGAAATTAAACATCCCAATGAAAGAACACATCCACCAGATGGTCCAAAGGAATGTCAATGCCGAGACACATAGTCCGACAAAGACAATAGACAACATACTCCGCATTGCCTTCAAGGCTACGCTAAGGTTGGTTGAGGCGAACGATATTTTATTCCAAACCCAGACAGTGTAAATCAAACTCAGCGATAAGGACACTCCACCGGAAATCGGTATGATAAGGAACTTTGACCCGTACGCCCATCCCACAATCGTCCATATTAGACTAACAGCAATTGAAAATATCAAGGTGGAATGTATCAAATTTGTCGATAACATCATCATGAACCCCAGTGCTAGGAATGAACAAAGACAAGCATATCCACTCGCAATAGTAACTAGCTGAATGACATTGACATAGTCAATACGACTTATACCCCCACCACCCCCACCATCATCGTCAACGGATGATGTCTGACCACCTCTACTATTACCTGACTTCTTTGGCCGATCCATTATGACAATATCGTCTGACTGCAATCCTGCGAAGGGATTGTGATCATGCACCACACCAGTTGCTTGTCCGTCCATTGTTGGCTCACCACCAGTTGGACCATACACCGACCAATCTCGTAATGCCTCTGGAGCAAACGCAAATGCACTCATGGAAATTAGTAAGAATTGACAAACGAATGCAAAGGCACATGGGACATCATTACATCGACGTCTACCCCGTCCGCCCCCCTCATATCGCTGTTCGGTACCCCGCACGATACGTACTGCTGCCTCCCGTGCTTCTGCGGCCTTGCGGATACGTCGTAGTCGTTTATGTCGACGTATCTTACGTGCGGCTGCATCTTCTATGTCAGACTCGTCATTGTAGAACATGGAACGAGGATGTCTGTTAAGTTCTTTTGTTGAGGGAGTACGAGAATTTTCTGTTACCGTGGCAGACGTGACGGGGGATTCATAAATTCGATATGGAAGAGGAGTAAGGATGTTATTATTTTGCTGCTGCTGTTGATGATGATGAAGCTGCTGCTTATGATGATGGTGTTGTATCATCTTGATATTGTTAATACTCTTGATACTTACGGGATTACTCTTCGAATTAGCACTCACGGTATCGAACGTCGAAGAAGACTGTCTCCTGATACCGTTAGTAGCAGTATGAGGAGGGGATGGAGGCTCGTGAACTAGGAATTCACGAATTCGTGGCTTTAATGTAGTCTTCGGAGACGATTTTCCTGGACTCAGCCGCTGTTGCTGCTGCTGTTGTTGATCTTGCTGAGGATAAAAGTATTGCTGGGCATACTGCATGTGTGAATACATGGAAGATGCCAATGGAAGCTTGCTCGTCGTTGTAGGAGGGTGTCTAAAATTAAGATCACCATTCGTTGTCATTTCGTCAAGGGGTTCGAGTGTGCCACAATTCATCGTGGGCGTACTCGATTGACTCCCCCTCCCCATAGCATCTTCAATATCATCCCTGGAGGTAATGCTGTAAGCCAAGGCACTCCCCTCGTCTGCCTCACTGCTAACATAGTACGATCCAAAGCTTTCGTGCCTTGTTTCAAGTTGCTGCTGCAGATAATGTTGCTGTGCCAGGGGATGCATTAAATGCGACTGAGACTGCTGCTCCTCGTTCACCATCTGAGTTGGATTATGGTGACCAGAAATAGCAGCTGCAGCTGCAGCTTCCCCTAAAATTGATTTTGATATAATCTCCTCCATAAGCGCTACAGTTTCAGGCGATGAATGGTCTGCCTCTTCCCAAACATCCAACTCATCCTCGTCATCGTCACTGTATGTGAGGTCATTGAAGATTGTTGCAAAAGGAGGAACGGAATCGTGGCCTGCCGAGTCGTATGCAGCCGCCGAAGGAAGGAGGAGATGCGATCCCTCGTTGACAACAACGTCAACCATTTCATCATCGTTATTACGCATCATTCGTCGTCGTCGGTGCTGGGAAAACAATCTACCTACCTAGACAGAATCGCGCTATCCGCACACCTCTATCATTGGTATTACGACTCGTACTTTGGCATGCCGATTTCTCATCGGCACGATAACGGAGTGAATGAAATGAATCATGATGCACGTAGAGTTACCTACGAACAGCTTCATCATGTCGGTAAAGAAAAGGCAAATTCTTCCGCCCCTTTCGGTCTACGGAAGTTTTTGGGGAAGTGTGGAAAGAGAAAAAGAGGAAAAGAGGAAAAGGAGGAATTAATACAGTCAAAAAAGAATACGAAAAAATCGCGAAGTAAAAAAAAGCGATGATTTTCAAAGGAGCGCGAAAAGCTCCGAGCGAAGAGCTGACTTCAGAGCTAGGTACTCTCCCCAGTCCATCTCCAAAAGCTGGACCTGTCCTCAACCCTCCTGTTGGCGCACCTCCAACAGCTGCTCCATCCACCACCTTACTTCTATCCCGGACTGGGTGGTGCTAGCCAGTGCAACTTGGTGCCTGTGGGCTCCACTCTCTCCCTTGAACTTGAACTTACCCAACACCAACAGAATGATGACGACATGAGGAGCAGTGGCCAAACTCACCCCGACCTTCAACGGGTTGCCCAGAATACTTCCCTGTCTGCCCACCTCAATGTACTCCCATAAACCCGCTAAATCCAGCAGAGACACCTCCGGCCCACGTAATGAGGCACAGAGTGCTACATGGCTGCTCCCAACTTGATGTATTCCCGAGCTAGCCCAGCAGTCTCCTGAGTATTAATCTCCTCCTTCTCTAACTCCAACAACCTTAATATCACTCAAACTGGGCAGCATATCCCATTCTTACTTTGGCATGAATAGACTAAACCACCGCTGTTGAGTCGGACACGACGTGATTGTTGATCGTGACCCTCGCAGTGCCTGTAGTGAAAGTAGACCCCTCACTAATTCCTCAAGGAGACGACTCCCAAGCCGAAGTGAAGACAGACCAAAGAGTGAACTTCTAATCCTTCAAGCGGGGCCTTGCCACCAATGAATGAAATAGCAAGCGCAACTCCTTCCCAATACTCAATTCCATTGATTCGTCAGATCAGAGAAATCCAGCAAAATCCTTCATCCTTCCGCCACTATTTCCAGCAAAAGTGTGTGACGTTTTGAAAGAGAGAAAGAGAAAAAAGTCGTAGGAGTGCTGAACGTAGTTAAGTATTACCTAGCTACTGTGATGGTTGTGATTTTGTAATAATTTTTGGGCACCCTCTTGTGATTCTCATATCACATTATACATCATATTAAAGGTTAAAGGTAAAGGCTTAGGGCTTAGGGGGTCTGGCCCAGAAATGTCAATTTTTGAAATGGTCCCAAAATTGTTTCTGAGTGATCAAACCTACTCTAATAGGTCCGAATAAGATTTCCTGCAAGTTTGGTTCAATATAATTGACCATAACATGTCCATCAAAGGTGTCAAAGTCGACATTTTTTCCCCGGTACATTTTGTCGTTGGTTTTTACTCGGGAAGTGAGTGGGGATGGACTTATATACCTCTGGTGCCTCAATAATGGTACTTTGATCATTATCAATCATTAATATAATGTTATTAAGTATGATTAGTCAATAAAATAACATTGTCATTGAGGTAAAGCCATAATATTGACATATATA
>Ga0247843_1006055_pt1 | contig 16147 bp, 16 predicted proteins | sample LaCruzMarch2017__FD_192420 | JGI IMG/M metagenome (GOLD analysis project Ga0247843, IMG submission 192420) | Freshwater microbial communities from meromictic Lake La Cruz, Castile-La Mancha, Spain - LaCruzMarch2017_8m | ecosystem: Environmental > Aquatic > Freshwater > Lake | place: Spain... | reverse complement strand
ACAAACCAAGACTTATTATCCAGTATGGGTGGACTATTATCATGAATTACATTGTCGGATTCCTGAAGGAAAACCGGGATTGAATCCAGGGTCGATCTCGCGAAGTGAAAAACTCGAACTCTTAGATGTAAAAATCAAACCTTAAGTTGGGTTTCTGAATTTCCCGTTTATTTTCGATTGATTTCCTACCTTTGAACACATGAGACGATTGATGTTTTTACGTGGTAAATTAAAAGGCTTGTTTTTCTTCTTTCACGGTCACCGCTTTTTTTCTGCCCATTTGTTCTCCTTTATAGGATCCATGGCTGGCTTATCAAAGTGGATACAACAGCATAAAAAGTTAGCCCATACTGATTTTTATTCGTTCAAATTTGATTACTCCCGACGGGAGCAGTTGTTCGAACATGTCATCAAGCAGGAGGGACTTGATAGTGCCATCGATTATTTAGAGTTTGGTGTTTCGAAAGGAGATTCCTTTAAGTGGTGGACAGCGCGTATCTCACATCCTGAAGCTCGTTTTTATGGATTCGATACCTTCACCGGACTTCCAGAAGATTGGGGGCCCTTTAAAAAAGGGGATATGAGTTCGGGGGATTCCTTGCCTGAAATTAACGACGATCGCTACCAGTTTTATCAAGGATTATTTCAACAAACCTTACTTCCGTTTTTAACGAATTTCGATCCGTCAAGAAAAAAAGTGATTCACATGGATGCGGATTTATATACCGCAACCTTGTATGTGCTGACCTTAATGACCCCATATTTGCGTCCAGGCGATGTGATCTTTTTTGATGAATTCAATGTTCCTCAACATGAGTACAAAGCGTTTACAGAATGGGCGAACTCCTTTTATGTTCATTATGAGGTATTGGGAGCTGTAAATAACTATTATCAAATTGCCGTAAAAATTAACGAATGAGAAAATTCATAACCCTGGCATTTTCAGCCATACTCTTGGTAGCTTGTACCCCAAAAATGGATGCGTGTGAATGTGGTAAGCGAATGATTGATAAAGATTCCAAAGAAGCATTGGATTGCAATGATTATTGGCGTTCACTTGATTTGAAAGAACAAGAGGTGTTTATGGAGAAGGCCATGAAATGCTATGTGAACGAAAGTTTAGGAACAGACCTCAAATAAAAAAGTCTCCCGAAGGAGACTTTCAACAAACAACAACAACTAAACATCCCTTCTAATGTTATCGAAGGAATACCTCTCTACCGCACGGCAGTTGTTCGTCCGCGGAAGAAATATGATTCCTCCGCATGAGTGGCTTGAGTTTAAGGGCCTCTCGCTGTGCAAGTACCCGCGCACTCATTGATTGCGTTAATACAATCGATTTTTTATTTTTTGATTTAATGCGCCGAGGATCCAAGTAAATGATATCCCCTTGATTTAGCATATCCTTTTCTTTAAACGATTCGTTGTAGTGATGAAGCTGAGAAAGTTTAATCCCAGTTTGTTTAGAGATTTTATAATATGAATCTGTTCTGCTCGCAATCACGTAACGTACCCTGTTTTCATGAATCAATATTCGATTACTTTCCTGCTTAATTGCCTTGGCGGGTTGGATCGGTTCTGCGAGGAGCCTTCCAGCGTTCAGTGCAATAAGGGTGAGTAAAGCGATGCGTTTCATATGGTCCTCTAACGAATTGTCTGTTTCAAGGTTTCATTATTTGACTTTTTAAATCAAAATCAGCTAATTTGTCTATTGTACAGGCTGTAAAAGCGTCAAAATGGCGCTTTAGGATGGGTGGTTTATGTGTTGAGCTATTAAAAAAAAAATCAATACCCATATGGATTTAACTAAATTAACTTCTTTGGCTCAAGAGGCGTTACAGAAAGCTTGTCGAAGGCCTTACTTGCTAAAACAGTTGACATGACGCAAACAGTGGTGATGGATATGTTCGAAGGACAAATTGTGTTCAGAAAACCGGTATTGGCAGAAGAAGAAATTGCCTAAGGTTGGTTCAAAACCCTGTTTCACGATCGTGAAACAGGGTTTTAACAATTTTCAACGTTCCCGGGACAATGCACTTCGTAACTATTTTATATATTTGCATTTAGTAAATATTAATTATAATTATGTCAACCTTCACCAGTTCACTTCCTGATGATCTTCTGCAATCCCTTGCGCAAAAAGCCAAGGAGCTATCTGTTCCCAAAAACACCCTCATCGAGCGCGCGCTTCGCATCTATTTAGAGCAACTCAATCGGGCTGCCTATGTTAAATCCTACAAGCAAATGGCAGCGGATACCGATCTGCAAATGCTTGCTGAAGAAGGAATGGCCGATTATTTAAGTCAACTTTCGGAAGAATGAAGCAAGGTGAAATTTGGTTCACGGATTTAAATCCCGTGAAAGGAAGCGAACAAGCAGGATATCGACCCGTTATCATCATTAGTGGTAATTTACTCAACGTTCATGCAAAGGTAGTGGTGTGTGTACCCTTGACCACGCAAATCAAGAATTACCATGGAAACTTGGTATTGGATCCTTCGCCGACGAATGGACTATCATCTCGTTCCGAGGCCTTAACCCTACATGTAAGATCCATTTCCAAAATCCGTTTGTTGGAGCGATTAGGTTCCGTTTCAAAGGCGGAGTTAAAGCAAATCCATACGACCTTGAATGAGATTTTAACGTATTAATCCTATTTTACGGGATCTCGTAAAATAGGGCGCAAAAAAAAAGCGGTCCCTGAGCAGCTCGTGATGAGCCTGTCGAATCATGTCGAAGGGCCGCTTTTCAAACAATGTCATTGGATTTAACTGAACCCGACTCCATCGGAGTCGCATATCATAACGCAAGCTGAATCGCAACTACCTCGACTCGAGCGGAGTCGCACGAAAACCAACTGGGTATAAAAAAAGCGGCTGAGGCCGCTTTTTAAAAATAAACTTGATCCTAGTATCGGTAATGATCCGTCTTGAATGGACCTTTGACATCAACACCAATATAATCTGCTTGCTCATTAGACAATACTTCTAACTCAACACCAATTTTAGATAAATGTAAACGCGCTACTTTCTCATCCAAATGTTTTGGTAAAGTGTATACATCATTTTCGTACTTGTCCGCGTTATGCCATAACTCTAATTGCGCTAAAGTTTGGTTGGTAAATGAATTCGACATGACAAACGATGGGTGGCCTGTAGCACACCCTAAATTCACCAATCGTCCTTCTGCCAATAAAATGATGTCATTTCCATTCACATTGTACAAATCTACTTGAGGTTTGATTTCCATTTTTGTTGAACCATAGTTGCTGTTCAACCACGCCATATCGATTTCATTATCGAAATGTCCGATGTTACAAACGATTGCTTTGTCTTTCATTGCTTCGAAATGCTTTCCAGTTACAATGGATTTATTTCCGGTAGCGGTAACAATGATATCAGCTAAGCCAATCACGCTATCTAATCGTTTTACCTCAAATCCATCCATGGCTGCTTGAAGTGCACAAATCGGATCGATTTCGGTAACAATAACACGAGCACCTGAACCTTGCAACGACGCAGCCGAACCTTTACCAACATCACCGTATCCGCAAACAACTGCTACTTTACCAGCCATCATCACATCCGTAGCACGACGAATCGCATCAACCAACGATTCTTTACATCCGTATTTGTTATCGAATTTAGATTTGGTAACGGAGTCATTCACGTTGATTGCTGGCATAACCAAGGTTCCGTTTTTCTTACGCTCATACAAGCGGTGAACTCCGGTAGTGGTTTCTTCAGACAATCCTTTAATCGCTGCGGTTAATTCTGGGTAACGGTCGAATACCATATTGGTTAAATCTCCACCGTCATCCAAAATCATGTTTAATGCCTGACCGTCTTCGAATGCAAACAAGGTTTGCTCAATACACCAATCAAATTCTTCTTCGTTCATTCCTTTCCATGCATATACAGGAATTCCTGCTGCTGCAATCGCTGCTGCTGCATGGTCTTGGGTAGAGAAAATGTTACAAGAGGACCAGGTAACTTCGGCACCTAGATCAATTAGGGTTTCGATTAAAACGGCCGTTTGAATGGTCATGTGTAAGCAACCTGCGATGCGCGCACCCGCCAGAGGTTTTGATGCACCATATTCCGCTCTAAGGGCCATTAAGCCTGGCATTTCAGCTTCGGCTAATCTTATTTCTTTACGTCCCCATTCTGCGAGGGAGATGTCTTTAACTTTGTAGTTCAGTTTTTCTGTGGTATTATTCATTGTATTATTTTTCAGTGCAAAAATAGTGATAAATCAAGGAATTCAAACTAAATCCCCATTTCCTTTAATTGATGTTTAAGGGCTTTGATAAACAAGGGGTGATCGTTATTGCTCGGAACCAAGTCCACGGTTTCCCCGCCGTGTTCTTCAAAAATTTCTTGGTACTCGCTACCAATCTCTATTAAGGTTTCCAAGCAATCCGCAACGAAAGCAGGACTAAATACTAAAAGGCGTTTGGCTCCTTTTTTAGCGTGCTCTTCCACAATTTTATCCGAGAAGGGCTCTAGCCATTTTTTGTCGAGGCGGGATTGAAAACATACGGTGTATTGGTTTTCTTTCAACCCAAGTTTTTCAACGATAAGTCTAGTGGTGGCAAAGCACGTAGCTTTGTAGCACATTTTATTTTTATCATTAAGTTCCGTTTCACAGGGTTGGTCTCCACACAAATCGGTGCCTTCATATACTTTGTCTACTTGACGTTCTGGTAAACCATGGTAGGAGAAAAGGATGTGGTCATACGTGTTAATGTCAAACGCTTTCGTATTCTCTACGATGTTTTCAATGTAATAGGGGTTGTCATAGAATTGTCCCGCCACGGCAACTTCTGGAATAACCCACCATGAAGAAATGATTCGCATGGCTTTTTCGATAGCGGAACCGGAAGAGGCGCTCGCATATTGAGGAAATAAGGGGAAAATAACGATTTTGTCGTAGTTGGCTAAGCGGATGCGTTCAAGGACTGAATCCAAGGATGGATTTTGGTAGCGCATGGCAAACTCCACGGTAACTTCGTCTTGCTTGTACTCCGCTTGTACAAGTTTGCTTACGTTTTGAGTGTGAGTCATTAACGGAGAAACACCGTTTCCAAGTTCCCACAATTCTTTATAAATCTTGGCTGATTTAGGCGCTCGAAAAGGAACAATGATGCCATTAACTAAAATTTTCCGAGCAAGCCACGGAATATCAATCACGCGAGGGTCATTGAGGAATTCAGAAAGGTAACGACGAACATCAGAGGTTTTTGGGCTATCGGGCGTACCAAGTTGGATCAGGAGCACACAAGTCTTTTTCATGGGATAGAAACAATTCGCAGTTTGTAAAGTTCAAAAGTAGGTAAAACCACTGATTCTTGAAGAACTTCTTACTTTTGTAACATGATTAATCCATCGCGCATTTTTGAATCTCAAAGCGAAGCTGAATTTCGTTCTTTGGCGCTGGAGATTGCACAATTTCAACTTGCACATTGTTCCATTTACCGCGACTTTGCGCGTTTGATGAAGGTGGAACGGGTAAATCGGTTCGAGGATATTCCTTTTCTGCCGATCCGTTTTTTTAAAGAATTCGAGGTCGTTTCCACTCCAGTACCGGCTTATCCCTTAGTGTTTATGAGCAGCGGGACAGGGGAGCAGGGCAGGAGTAAACACATTGTTACGGATCCAAGCCTGTATACCCAAAGTTATACCCTCGGGTTTGAGCAATTTTTTGGTTCTCCGAAAGAGTGGGTGATTTTGGCCTTGTTGCCGAATTATCTAGAACAAGGCTCTTCTGGCTTAGTGAATATGGTGGAGGGATTAATCAAGCAAACGGAACATGCCTTGTCGGGGTTTGTCTTGAACGAAATGGAACAAATTCATGCACGCTACCTGGCCGCTTTGGCTTCAGGAAGGAAATGCATGTTGTTTGGTGTTTCCTATGCCTTATTAGATTTAGCCGAGCAAGGCAATGATTTTTCACAAGCGGTGGTGGTAGAAACCGGAGGCATGAAGGGCCGACGACAAGAGCTTACAAAATTGGAGTTGCACGAAGCCTTGAAGCAGGGCTTACAGGCTTCCGAAATTCATTCCGAATATGGCATGACCGAATTGCTTTCTCAAGGGTATTGCGGACCAGATTTAATCTTTAGTACGCCAGCTTGGATGAAGGTAGTATTACGCGACGTGAGCGACCCCAAGGCGCTAGTTCCTGAGGGGCAGCGCGGTGCAATTAACATCATTGATTTAGCCAACCTCAACAGCTGCAGTTTCATCGCGACCGACGACATTGGCCGTATTGTTCCGGGAGGATTCACCTTGGAAGGCCGCGTGAACCAATCCGACATCCGTGGCTGTAACCAGATGGTGGGGTAGGGTTTTGATTATATTTCGCCCCTTCATGGCTAGGGTATTGCGCCCTGTCAGGGCTAGGGTATTGCGCCCTTTCAGGGCTAGGTTGCAATTATTCATACTAATTATCAATTGTTAGCGTTTTGCGTTAGCCCTGAAGGGGCGAGCTCTTTGAACGATGGCTTTTAGCCATCGGATAAACACGTAGCATCTAATGTTAGCCCTGAAGGGGCGAAATACCTTAATCAAATGGGACAATCACTTGTAAAAAATTACATTTATATAGTGTTTAGTACGAAGTACAGACAACTGTAAATTCAAAGTTACCACCCGTGTAAATTCAAAGTACGTACCTGTGTAAATTCAAAGTAGGTACCCTTGTAAATTCAAAGTAGATACCCGTGTAAATTCAAAGTAGATACCCGTGTAAATTCAAAGTAGGTACCCGTGTAAATTCAAAATTATTTGTATATTTGTTTAATATTTATAAGGGTTATGGACAGAATTAGAATTATTAAAAAATCAATGGATATTTATCTTAAAAAATATCCCGTACTTGTACTTACCGGACCTCGTCAGTCAGGTAAAACTACGTTCCTAAAAAATCAGTTTCCTGACTATACCTATGTGAATTTAGAGAATTTAGATCTTAGGAAATATGCATTGAATGACCCAAACGCGTTTTTAACTGAATTTCAAGGAAAAGTGATTTTAGATGAAGTGCAGCGTGTGCCTGAATTATTCTCCTATATTCAAACGAAGGTTGATGAGGATCGCATCATGGGGCAATACATTCTTTCGGGTTCACAGAATTTTCATTTAATGCGAAGTATCACCCAAAGTCTTGCTGGCCGTGTTGCCTTGTTTAAATTGTTGCCTTTTGATCAAGAAGAAATGCACGGTGCCGGATGGCTAGATGTCGATTATTCAGTTAATTTACAACGCGGATTTTATCCGGCATTGTACGACCGGGATATTCCCTCGAAGGTATTTTATTCGAACTACTTGCAAACCTACGTAGAACGAGATTTATCAGAATTGATTCATGTAAAAGACCTCAAGCAGTTTAGAAATTTCATTGGGTTGTGTGCTGCAAGAGCAGGGCAATTACTCAATTTAAATTCCTTAGCCAATGAATGTGGGATTTCTCAACCCACGGCAAAAGCATGGATTTCGGTGTTGGAAACTAGTTATATAGTATATCAGCTTCAACCCTTGCATTCCAATTTTAATAAGCGCATTACCAAAAGTGCTAAGCTCTATTTTTACGACACTGGATTGCTTTGTTTTTTGCTTAAAATCAACGATGCGGCCACTGTGAAAACAAGCAATTATAAGGGCTCGCTTTTTGAGAATTTTGTAATCAATGAATACTTAAAACAAAATTATCACAACAATCTGATGCATGATTTTTGGTTTTGGAGGGATGCGGTTGGTCATGAAGTGGATTTAATTTGGCAACACTCCGATAAACTCAATGTTGTGGAGATAAAAGCCAGCGAAACGATTATGCCCAACATGTTTAAGGGCTTGGAGTACTTTGATAAATTGGCGTCAGAACGCATAGCAAGTAAAACGCTCGTGCATACCGGAACATTCAATCAACACCGAACCGCTGCTCGGGTTCAAAGCTGGAATAACTACAGCCAACGATACGAGTTGGATTAACTCAATAACACGCTGTATCCTTCTAAGAGATCAAAGATTGCCAGAAGTACCAAGGCAGGAATGCTTAAGTGTTCTTTTTTTAGATACAGTAAGGTGATTACAAACCCTGTAAAAAAAACATAGTTGAACAGGTCTAAGGGTGGGATTAGGGTAAGGATATACAGCGCGCACAGCGCTAGGGCGGTAATTTTATATTGAATCCCTTTAAATCCAATAGTGAGGATTACCAATGGAAATACGCTGACTGTTTCTAGAATTCTGAATATGGACAGCGTAATTCCGTCGGTAAATTCCAGGTAGGAAGATTCATCCAAAAAAAACGTGTAGGTAAATGGATTGCTTAGGCAGCGAAGACTGATAAAGGTTAACAGAGGGATAAATGCGCGGTAATTTTCTTTATGTTTCCAGGCACTCGCAATTAATACTACCAATAATATGTAGCTAAATATAGGGAACGGAACAATCCAAGATCCCGTATCTATGTAAATGCTCGTCGCATAGGCCATAACAATTAAAAAACCGATAAGCGCTATTCGAACGGTTTTTTCCATTACATGTTGAGTGCTTCGTATATGTAATCAAAGGTCGATAAGATCTCCGCCTTCCCGTCAATTACTGCCACGTCGTGCTCAAAGTGGGCACTTGGCAAGCCATCTTCCGTAACAATAGTCCATTGGTCATTTAAGGTTTTAACATTAAATTTCCCCATGTTTATCATCGGTTCTATGGCAATGGTAAGTCCGTTTTGAATCCGTTTTCCACGGCCTTGCCTGCCATAGTTAGGTACTTGCGGTTCTTCGTGAAGCTTGGTTCCTAAGCCATGCCCTACTAAATCGCGTACCACGCTAAACCCATTTTTTTCTGCATGTTGCTGTATCGCATATCCAATATCTTCTATGCGATTTGAGGTATTACAGGCTTCGATTCCGAGGTAAAGGCATTCTTTGGTGACCGCACACAGTTTACGTTTTTCATCACTGACTTCACCCACTTCAAAGGTATAAGCATGGTCGCCGTAATAGCCTTTGTACAAGGAGCCGCAATCTACGGAAACAATATCTCCAGATTGAATCGGACGTTGCGTTGGAAGTCCGTGTACCACTTCTTCATTGACAGAAATCAACAGGGTGCTCGGACAGCCATACAAACCTTTGAATCCCGGAATGGCCCCTTGAGCACGTATGAAATTCTCGGCAAGTTCATCGAGGAATGCAGGGGTAATTCCTGGTTTCATATGTTTCGCCACTTCTCCAAGTGTACGACTTACAATCAATGCAGCCTCCCGCATGATCGCAATTTCTTCTGCCGTCTTATATTTTATTGAATCTCCAAATACTGCCATTCCTGCAAAGGTAGAAAAACGATCTCATTTTAAGGCATGTTCCAACCATTCCATGGTATTAATTCCATCGGCAAATTCGTCTATGCGCGGTTCTTGGGTTGTTCCAAACTTAACCGTGTCAGTTCCTGATATGCATTGAATTTTATCCCGATTAGCGGAGATGTAGTCCAATGTTTCTGAAACATGAGTGTAGGTATGATAATGGATCATGGCGAGCGGAGGATGTAATGCGGTGGATTCCATGAGTAGTAAAAATCCATTGTCCAATAAAGGCTGATTACTCAACAAGTGAATCGCTCGATTATAATCGTAGTTGTTCCCGTATTTATTGTTCTGAATGACTGCTTGAAATGGCAGAATTGCCTCAAAAAACGAATCGAAAGAATATCCTTCAGGTACGATGAGGTGCGTTACATTGCGACAGCCCCTGCCGAAGTATTGAAAGATGTCCTGTCCCAAGGCATGTAATTCTTCCGGCGTTTCATTCCCACGAAGGATAGCAACAGAAGTGCGATTCCCTCGAAGCAAATGCGGGGTGTTTTTGAAGTACGATTTTAAATGGAGTAGGGTAGAATCGCTTCCCGTTCCAATAACAGCATCAAAGCCGCTGAGCTTTTGTGGATTGATTTGGATCAATTCGGCATATGCAGGATTAAGTTCAGTCAAGCCGCGTTTGAGTAATGGAATGAGTTGTTGGTCGTCTGAACTTAGTTTGATTTGAAGTTTATATCCACTGAGTATTCCGCACAAAACGTCATGAAATCCAACCATTGGGATATTCCCTGCTAGGATCAATCCAAGGCTTGGACGGAATGACTGAAACGCGTAGGGGCTTGCAAATGAAGTTAAGTCCGCTGTTTTTAGCCAGCTAGAAATACCCTTCAATGATTGCTTTACTTCTCGGGGTTCAAACCACCCGTTTCTGTAGATCTCACGAGCAATGACCGCATTAAAAGCCTCCGTTAATTCGTTGGAAAAGACTTCTGATTGGGGAGTCTCTGTGGAGCTTAGGCACTCGAGCAAAGGTCCGAGGGTAGCGAGGTCTGTGATAAGTTGCTGACGAGTCATCGAACAAAAGTAGTGTAAAGTTCGTTTAGGCAATGTTGAAATGGTTAGGTTTTAGTAAAGCCTGTGTATATTTGCAAATAAATAATAGGAATTGTCATGGCAATAATGATTACGGATGAATGTATTAATTGTGGGGCTTGTGAGCCTGAATGTCCAAATAATGCAATATATGAAGGGGGCGCTGAGTGGAAATATGCGGATGGAACATCGTTGTCCGGAATGATCACCACCACTGAGGGTTCATCCGTAGATGCTACACTGGCAAATGCGCCTGTGAGCATGGATGTTTACTATATTACACACAACAAATGTACAGAGTGTGTTGGGTTTCATGACGAACCACAATGTGCTGCGGTATGTCCAGTAGATTGTTGTGTAGATGATCCAAATTACCGCGAAACCAATGATGAACTTTTATCAAAAAAAGCATTTTTACACCTCTAGTTTAATGCCGAATTTTTTTCTTTTAATTTTTCTTTTCTTCACCGGGTTTATCTGTTCCCAAGGTTCGTTGCGTATACATTTTGTTCAAACTGACGCTGGCGCAGCGCTGAGCCCAGAACAAACCATCGAAATACAGCAAATCGCTCGCTCCTATGCGGTATCGGTAAGTATTGATCAATACAAACACCCCCGCATCGGTAAGTTGCCTACCATAAATTACAGCGATTCAATTCCGTTCTTTTCAACGGAAATGAGGGCCATCAGAGATGGATTTTTTAATTCGTCTCATCGGCGCACCAAGTTGGATTATTACGTGTTTGTATCTTCTAATTTTGAGGATTCTTTACATACGGGATTTGCCATTTCAGGCAAACACATTCTGTTCATTTCTTCAGCACCAAAGCAGACATTTACCTCCAGATTCGCCTCGTATTTCTTGTTGGCAGCATCTGACCAGCAAGGCAATAACAAAAGGGCGTTGGATGCACTTTCCGAACAAATAGGAACCAAAGATTCGCTGCAAAGGCGACAAGAATCTTATTTTCTTTTTCATGATGAAACGGAGAATTTGGGATCAACAAACGGTATCGTAGCGTTTGCTTTTTGGAATGAAAATAACGATGGGAAGGTGTTTGGGAACTATATAGGATTACCCTTTAAGCGAAATGAAGGAAAGGTTAATTTAGATATTGATAGTTATTGGCTTCGCCCGTTTTATCGTACAGATGTTCGGTTCATTGCTCCTATTCATGTAGGATTGGTTTTTCTTGCATTTTTTATCATGCTAGTCTTTAGAAAAAAGGTCAATGAGCGCGCAGATAAAAGTTTGAAATCACATTCCAAGGTGGCTTTCTTTTTCCTGCGAATGGTTTTATGGGGTGTTTTTATACTTATTGGTTACCTTGTTTTCTTATCTTCCGATCAATTGTATAAAAGGTGGTTCTTTAATTCCTCCTCGTACAGCAATTTAGGGAAAATAGATACCAAACAGTTTATTCATCACCTTACCTCCAATAATTCTGTTGTCAATCAGCAAGCAACCCATTCTTATTGGGAAACCTATGTGAAACGGAAAAACACCTGGGAAATGAAGCGTCTAAAGCACGTATTATATTTTGAAGTTATAAAATCTCAAGGGAAGGTCACTTCTATGAAGTTTTTATACGATTCCGACCGTCTGAAAATTAAGTCTTTTCAAGGAAAGGCGCAAACGCATTTGATCGTATATAAGGTAATGGATGCGCAAGGTGATTTTGTAAAAGAGGAGGTCTACAATTACGCCAAAGTTAATATTACTCAAAAGTATGCTGAACCTGATCCTGCCCGACGAATTCTTGTGTTTGTAAATGGGTATCGTCCGGTTGCAAACGGCGGAACGCCAGAGCAAGCATTGATGCGAATTGGTAACAATGGTGTAGAATTCCCTAATTCGTCAAATGTATTGTTGGCAACAGACCGTTTTGATTATTGGAGACCTTGGGGTAATTTCGATCAACGCATTATGGAGCGCATTAAACCGAATGAGGTTTACTATGCCGATGGTCACCATTCCGTAGCAACCTCAAACCATGGTTCCGTATTTAATTTTGCTAAGGCCGCGGCTGAATACCCCAAAGCATGCAAGGGTAAGCATCGGTGTAAGTTCTCCAAAACAACCGCAGGTACTAAGCTTGAAACCTTAGATATGTTACCTTTTACTTCGAATAAAAAAGGGTTTAATTTAAGACGTAAAAACGGACGTATTGCAGGTAGAAACCTCTATCAATTACTGAATGAAGTTCCTGGGAATTCCGGAAACGACACGCTATTTATTGTAGCACACAGCATGGGATATGCATATTCCTTGGGTATCGTTGAGTCGTTAAGGAATAAATGTGTGTTTGGTGAGTACTATATCTTTGCACCTGAGAATGCCGAAACTGGAAAAATATTTCAATCCGAGTGGAATGCGGTTTACCAATACGGAAGTATTCCCAAAGGGGCTAGAAAGCAAGCTCCTTGTCTTCAGGACGGCGTTGCTCCGCAAACTAAAGCCAAAGGATTGTCTGCTCAAAATCGATTGACATTTCCAGCATCCTACTACAAAAAAATGGGTTTCACTGGCAGTCATTTTATTGGATTTTATGATTGGGTTTTTGAAATTCCTCAAGGAGAAAAAGGTGCGATCGTCCAACATTAACGGAATGCTGCAAGCACTTAAAATTTACTAACCTCGCTCATCCGAATTTCAACTAAGGTAGAACCAACCCCACGGGCAGAATAATTCCCATCATGAAAACTAATTCCCGCCTTACTCTGCAGCAATTGACGCACAGCAGTTTTTAATACACCTTCACCCACACCGTGAATGATTAATACCTTTGCGTGCCTCTTTTCAATGCATTGATTCAAGAACATGCGGCAATGGCTGAGTTTTTTCTCAAGAAGCTCGTTGGTTGGCATGCCGTCAATTCCCAGCGCCGTGGCATGCAGATCTAAGGTCGGAATGGATGATACTCCTTGTTTCTTTGATGCAATGGGTACTTGGCTCAATTCTTTGTTCACCACGCTGCCTGATACAGGAATGCGTTTGATCAGTGAAGCCAACTTGACTTGATACTCAAAGCCGAATTCATCTTGAACAATGGCAAAAGGCTCATTAATTCGTAAAATGGAATAGAATCCCGATTCTTTGAGTAAGGAAACTGATTCTCCGACCTTAAATGACATCGCTACAAAACCGTTAGGTTCGCGAATTTAAGCAGTACGGTTTTAGATCCGTGATGGGGGAAAAAGATGACTGCTTTTTTATCTGCACCATCCCCTTCGAGCTGCGTTACTCGTCCTTTTCCAAAACGTGAATGCTCCACGTGTGTGCCAACCATGATGTGGTTGAACTCGTTCGAATTTGAGGGGGAAGCGCTTTTTACTTCGGAAATAGATTTTAATGATTTTGGCATGCTGGGCGCGCTCAGCTTGGAATTTAAGCCTCCTGTGAAACTGCGTTCGAATCCACCTCCCATTAAGGATCGACCTTGTTGACTGCGTGTAGGAGTTTCAAAATGAACAAACTGCGGATCGATTTCGTCAATAAATCTACTTTGCTCACATTTGATGGATTGATTCCACAGGAATCTTGAACCGGCGTATGATAAGGTACAGGATTCCATAGCGCGGGTAATGGCTACGTAAAAGAGCCGCCGTTCTTCCTCTAAGTCGCTTCTTGAGCTGATGGACATTTGAGAAGGGAATAAATTCTCTTCCATTCCTACGATAAATATATGTGGATATTCCAATCCTTTACTCGAGTGGATGGTCATGAGCGAAACATGGTTTTTGTCCTCTGTTTTTTCTTGGTCTGCATCCGTAAGTAAGGATACATCCATCAAAAATTCAGCTAAGGTCTTGGGTTCATCTTCATCCCCTCCTTTGGTGAATTCTTTAATACCGGCTAATAATTCTTCAATGTTTTGAATGCGTTCCACTTCTTCTGGACCTTTTTCTTTCTCTGCATTTAGTTCTTGGAAGATTCCACTTGATTTAATAATTCGTTCGGCAAGGGTATAAGCATCCGCTTTGTTGAGCTCCGCTTGAAAACTCTTGATCATGGTCATGAAATCCGACATTTTCTGTTTCGTAGCGTTATTTAAATCCGCAGAATACGTTTGAAAATCATCCATGACTTCCCACATGCTTACGCCATGTCGGCCCGCAGCAATGATAATGTTTTCTACGCTGGTTTTTCCGATTCCGCGTTTTGGATAATTGATGACCCGCTTCATCGCCTCCTCGTCGTGCGGGTTCGCTGTAAGTCTAAAATAGGAGAGTACGTCTTTGATTTCCCTCCGTTGATAAAATGAAAGGCCTCCATATATCTTGTAAGGGATATTCAGTTTCCGTAAGGCTTCTTCAAAGGAACGAGATTGCTTATTGGTGCGATATAAAATGGCAAAATCGTTATAGCTTTCCACCACCGATTGTTTCAAATCAAATATTTTGTGCGCAATGACGCGACCTTCTTCATTGTCTGTTAAGGTACGGACCACGGCAATCGGTTTACCAACTCCATTTTCTGTCCAAACAATCTTTTTAATTTGGTCTTGATTTCTTTTAATTACGCTATTCGCTGCATCAACAATATTCTGTGTGCTTCGGTAATTTTGTTCCAGTTTGTATAGGTTAAAATCCGGGTAATCTTTTCGGAAATTCAAGATGTTCTCGATGTTGGCCCCACGAAAGGAATATATACTTTGTGCATCATCTCCAACTACGCAAATATTCTCATAGGCCGCGGCTAATTTTTTGACAATCAGGTACTGAGCAAAATTCGTGTCTTGATACTCATCTACCAAGAGGTATTTGAATTTCTGCTGATAGTAATGCAACACATCAGGATGGTCGGTCAATAAAATATTGGTAAAGAATAACAAGTCGTCGAAATCCATGGCTCCGGCCTTTTGGCACCGGTTGGCGTACTGGGCATAAATTCGACCGATTTCAGGCCTGCGCGACATTCGGTCTTCTGCTTGAATTTGATCATTGGCAACATAGGCCTCTGGAGAAACCAAGTTATTTTTAGCCGCTGAAATTCGTCCGAATACACCACTGGTTTTGTAGGTTTTATCATCTAAATGCAGTTCTTTGATGATATCCTTGATTAAACTCTTTGAATCTTGGGTATCGTAAATGGTGAAATTCGTGGGAAATCCAATGCGGTCCGAATTATAGCGTAAAATCCTGGAGAAAACCGAGTGAAAAGTACCCATAGTAATGCTCTTGGCGTCTGATCCGCCCACAATTTTTCCGATGCGCTCAGACATTTCTTTCGCGGCTTTATTGGTAAAGGTAAGCGCCATGATATTGAACGGATCAATACCCTGATCAACCATGTGCGCAATGCGGTAGGTGAGAACCCGAGTTTTTCCCGAACCTGCACCCGCAATGACCATGCACGGACCATAAATATGCTCCACTGCTACACGTTGGCTGTCATTAAGTTCGTCGAGATAAGACATGGAAAAAGAGTGAATATCAAAATTAACAACAATTTCCGGGTTCGAATTCGTGTTTTTAATTGATTTCCATCGAGTTTTTAACAATCTCGTACCTTTAGGGCATGAACACACCACTTTGGTTTAGCTTATGGTCTTTTCCTGCTCCCTACGAAGGGAACGAGCCTGCTTACGTGGATGAAAAAGACATTGCGTGCATCAAGGCATTTACTTCTCACTATGATTCCATTGAAAAAGAGGTGCGAACTTTTTTGACGAAACGCGAGACCACACCCTATTTTAAACAATCGATGGTTTTGCATGGTAAAGGA
>Ga0247843_1006053_pt1 | contig 16150 bp, 7 predicted proteins | sample LaCruzMarch2017__FD_192420 | JGI IMG/M metagenome (GOLD analysis project Ga0247843, IMG submission 192420) | Freshwater microbial communities from meromictic Lake La Cruz, Castile-La Mancha, Spain - LaCruzMarch2017_8m | ecosystem: Environmental > Aquatic > Freshwater > Lake | place: Spain... | reverse complement strand
GCCCAGTCCCAGCAGCGCGACTGCCTTGTCCTTGAACTCTTGAGTGTATCGTTGGTAGATCTTCTGGCTCATGTGTATGTGTTGGATTCCGGTTACTGCTGGTCCAGGAAACTCGCACACCTCAAAGAGCCTGCGGCTCTCTACACTCACCGTGCTTTTGGGCCTGCTGGCAGGCACGTTGCTGGCGGGGATTCCTGGGGCGCTCGCAGCGCTGCCCATCATCGCATCTTATGAGGCCATTGAGCGCATCTGGCTAAAGCCCTTTCTGCGTGATGGTGTCTCTGAAAAGCATGAGCTGCAAAAGGATCAGGAGTTTGGCGAGAAAGGCTGAGCCATGATGAAAGTCTTCCTCTCTCTGCTCAGCGAGACTTTTCGCCAATGGAATGCCCACAAGGTGCCAAAGATGGGCGCGGCGCTGTCCTTTTACACCGTGTTCTCGCTAGCCCCGCTCGCCATTATGACCCTGTCCCTGGTCAGCCTGGCGGTGGAGCGCAATGCCGCCCGTACGGAAATTGTCGGTCAGTTCCGCGCCTTTGTCGGCAGCGAGGGTGCGGACATGGTGGAGATGATACTGACCCGGACCACGGATGTGGACACTAGTACTTGGGGGACTCTCATCGGCTTTGTCGTCCTGCTCATCGGTGCCTCTGGCGTGTTTGGGGAGTTGCAGGACTCGCTGAATCAAATTTGGGGCGTCTCCACTCAGAGGCATCCGGTTTTTGTGCTGCTCAGGGAGCGTGTGTTTTCTTTTGCGATGGTTTTTGTTATGGGCTTCCTCATGCTCGTCTCATTTCTCTTTTCCGCAGCCAGCGCCGCTGCGGGTGCCTATTTGCTTTCACTCTTTCCCGGCCTGGACAGCGCCTGGGAGCTGGGGAACTCGGTGATCTCGCTGTTGGTCATCGCGCTGCTATTTGCCATGATCTTCCGCGTGGTGCCAGACACACGCATCGCTTGGACAGATGTATGGCTCGGCGCAGCGCTGGCCGCTGTGCTTTTTGTGCTGGGGAAGTTCGTCCTGGGCTTTTACTTCGGGCGCAGTGCTATTGCCTCCAGTTATGGTGCAGCAGGCTCACTCATCATCATCCTCGTCTGGGTTTTTTACTCTGCGCAGATTCTGTTCTTTGGTGCGGCCTTCACCCGCGTCTATGCGCTGCGCTACGGCTCCCACCAGGATGAAACTGTGTAGAATAGCACCTTAACAGAGTGCCATTCAGGTCGAGACGACCACACGGCCACTTACGGGGAGACGAGCTTGTAAAAGCCGCTATTCCCGATGATGGGCTCGCTGGTCTGGATCGAGGGGCCGTTGATCTGCGGGATGTTGGTGCCGGGGAACCAAGTTTTCAGATCGTAGCTGAAGCGCAGCTGCCAGCCGGTGTAGGCGGCGGACCAACTCACCCGCATGTCTTCACCCAGGTTTTGCAGGGTGATCGGGGGATTGTCTTTGAGTTCGCCGCTGAGCTGGAGGTCGAAGGTGAGGGCGCTCTCGGTCGTGGGATGCTGGTGGACGGAGACAGCGATGAAGTTCCGCCCTGGGAGGAGTCGCCGGGGATCTATGGCGTAATGCTGCCAGGTCGAGTGCCCGCGCCCTGAGACGGGGCTGCTGGCGAGATTGATGGGGAGGGGGTTCGGATCTTCGGGTGAGGAGGCGTTGCTGACGTTGTCACGGATCACGCGGGTGCCGTTGAGGTACACCACCGCACCGTCATCCCGCTGCGTGAAAAGATGCAGCGTGGTGTAGGCGGCAGGATCGGCGACGTCGAAGTATTTGCGGAAGAGGACGGAAGGGTTGGTGAAGGCTCCGTTGAAGCGGTTGACGACGGTGCTTTCACTCCCGCGCCCGTAGCCGAGGGGGGCCAGGCCACGGCTCCAGCTTGTGTCGTCGGCGTTGGCATCTCTCCAGGTGGCGATGGCACCGGAGACGCTTTGGTCCCAGTAGCTCCAAACGTCTCCTGGCGGGATGATGATGCCCGTGGGGGTCTCGGGGGTGACGGCGGGAGTGGCGAGCAACTCCAGGTCAAAGGCGAGATCGGCGTCGTTGTTGTTTTCCGGCAGATGACTCTGGTGGAGTTCCACGGCGATGACGTTGCGCCCCTGCACGAGGTTTTCCGACCCCAGGCTGAGGGTATGCCACTCGGTCTCGTCGGCTCCAGCCACATCGGTGAGGGCGGGGGTGCTGGGGGTGATGGTGCTGGGCAGGTTGCTGACCCAGACGCGGGTGCCGTTGAGGTACACGGCAGCCCCGTCGTCCCGCAGGAGGCGGAGATGAACCTGGGAGATGGAGCCGGGTGCGCCCACCTCAAATTCACTGCGGAAGTAGGTGGTGATGCGGTAGGGGGCGGGGAGGAGATTGCCGCTGCCGTTGTTGTTGGTATAAAACTCAGCTGATCCGATTTCCCAACTGCTGTCGTCGAAGTCGGGGGCGGTGAATGCCTGAGGTGCTGCGACGCTGGCCGCAGTGGTGGAGTAGCGCCAGGCGGCCCCAGCGCGGATGAGGGTCATGTCAGAGGAACTCGGGGTCAGAGAAAAGGCTGTGCGGAAGATGAAAGTCCGGCTGGTGGTGGCAGAGCCGTCGCTGGCACTGACGGTGACGGTGGTCTGGCCGGCGGTGCCTGCGGAGGGGGCGAGGCGGAGATAGCGGATGGAGGCATCTGTGGAGCCGAGCACCTCCACACCGGAGTCAGGCAGCACGGCCTGGCTGCTGGAAGTCGCGGTGACGGAAAGGTGGGCGAGGTTGTTGTCCGCATCACTGAGGCGGACTTCGACGAGGTGGGCCACGCCCCCCATCGGCACGGCGCGGTCATTGATCTGCGAGATCTGCGGGGCGTCATTCACCGGGGTGACGTGTAGCGTGAAGGTCCGCCACGTCTCGGCATAACCGTCGCTTACTTTCAGAGTGATGACGCTGCTGCCATGGGCATCGGGTTCGGGGGTGAGGGTGAGACTGTATGCGCCGGAGGAGTTCACCGCCACGACCTTGGCCTGGGTGTGGTGGAGCAGTTCTTCGTTGGAAGAGGTGACCGTGATGCTCAGCGGTGAGCCGCCGGACTCGAAGTCGGAGGCGCTGAAAGCATAAGGACCGGCGACCTCGTCTTCGGCGATGGTTCTGTCCGTGAAGCCGCCGCTGACGATGGGGGAGGAATAGTGGCCGAACTCCAGATCAAACTCCACATCACCAGAGCTGCCATTGCGCACGCCAGTGGAGTCATGCACCTCGACGGCGATGAGGTTCGTCCCGCCATTGATGAGCAGGGCGGGATTGATGGGGATGGTGGTGCGGACGTTTTCCAGGAAACCCTCCACGCTTGTGAGCGCGGGAGTGGTGGGGTAGATCGTCCCGCCGGGCATGTTGTGGCGATACACCTCCGTGCCATTGACATACACGACCGCGCCGTCATCGCAAAGAAGGCGGATGGTGGGTGTGCCGCTGGGCGAGGCGGGCATGGTGAAGGTCTTGCGGAAGAAGCTGGTGACACGCCCTGCCACATTCGGGAGGATCGTCCAGCCGCCGAAGTTAAAAAAGGGGCCGGGGTAGCTGAAGCGGGCATTGTCTTCCGCCCACATGTTTTCAAAAGGAAAGCTGGTGGACTTCCAGTCGCCGACGGGCGGCAGGCTGTTCGCCCAATAGCGCCAGCCCGCGCTGCCAGAGGCCACCACGGTGGTGCCGGGGGTAGTGGGATTCACGGTGACGGTGAATTCCTCCGTCGTGAAGACAGCACCGTCATAAACGCGCACCGTGATGAGAGCAGTGCCGTGGCGATTGGGCGAGGGCGAGACACCCAGCGTGCGGTTCGCCCCGGTGCCGGTGAGCTGCAGGCCGAGGGTGTGGATCAGGTCCATGTCCGACGAGGTGTAGGACACTGCCAAAGCACTCGGAGAGGTGGTGGGATCACCGATGGTGAAGGGCACATAGATCGTGGTGTCCTCGTCCATCATCTGGTCATTGATGGCGGTGATGGTGGGGGGGGAGTTTGTGGCGACATTGACCCCTTTGTGCAGAGTGACGGTGCCGCCGTGCTTGTCAGAGACGGTACAGCTTACGAGAAAGGTGCCCTGCTCTGGGAACTTCACGGTGATGGAGCGTGAGTTCGGGAAGATGGCCCGCTGCTGCCAGCTCACATCGAAGTATTCGATCTGCCAGTGGTAGGCCAGATCGGTGTCCTCAGGGTCGGTCGCGTTGGCGGTGAAGATGCAGTTCTCCCCCTGGCCGATGACGTTGTTGAAGGTGGTGATGCTGCCCGTGGGCGGGTCATTGCCCGGGATGGGGCCGTGCTGCACCTCCACTTTCATCGTGCCTGACTCGGGGTCGGCGCTGAGGTTGGTGAGGTAGGTGGTGCCGCCGGTGCGGCTGTAGGCCAGGGTGCAGCCAGGCAGCAGCAGGGAGTCACGATTTCCCGAGTCGTCCACGTCTTCGGTGATCGGGTCCACCACGGGGATGTTTGAGGTCTCTGGCGTGGAATCTACTAGCCAGGTCCTGGGCGTGTAGGGGCTGCCGAGGTGGACGACAGCGCCATAGGCGCTGAGGGTGTCTTCCCAGAGGACATACGGGACGCCGCTCACTGGCTTGAGGCTGCCCAGCCGATACTCGACATACATGTCGTAGCGGTAGAGGAAATTGCTGGGCTGTCCCACCCTGAACGACAGCCCACGGATGCCGGCTTCCTCCTGCAGGTCATGCTCGTGCAGAGTAAAGTAGCCATCGCTCGTTGCTAGCGGTATGCTGGACGGGTACAGCCAGCCGAGCCACTGCTTGAAGCGCACATTGAATTCCCAGCCGCTGCCCATTCGGTCATAGCAGTCGCCATATTCAGCACCCGTGGTCGGCCCAAAATAGTCTTGCGTGACAGTGGGGTGGAGATTGGAGGAATGGTAGAGCCCTAGATTGTGGCCGATCTCGTGTAGGCTGACACTGGTATTCGCTGAAATTCGGCGCTCCTCTGTCCATTCATCGTTGTTACTGCGGATGATGGCCAGCCCCTCACCGACGCGCCCGATCCCCACCCAGCCTGGAGGTTGGGTCGCATCTTCAGCGTTGATGAACGGAGCATCGCCCGCGAGAACGAGGAGGTAGGTGTAGTCGGACCGGGTGAAGCCCAGCGCTGGCAGAGCCGCCACGACTTCATTCCAGATGGCGGCCGCCTCATCATCCTTGTACTGGGCGGCCTTGCGTTTCAAAGTGACGACTGGAGTCACAGCAGAGCCGCCTGCCTGCACAGGTGATACGGTGAACTTGCCGTAAGACCACGCGCTGAAAGTATTGCCAATGCGGCGAACGATCTCAGTACAGGCACCCGTACTGAGGTCTGTGTAGTTTGCGTTCTCTTCGCCATAAGCTTCAGGCTGGAAGGCGACGCGGACGGCCAGCAGACGCTTGGTACCAGTGGTCCAGTCGGGTCTGGCCGGCCCTGGGGTCGGTGTCGTCGTGCCCGGGCCATAGGCGGCAGCGGTCTGCCACGGCACCACGTCACCACCCGCAGCCATTTCGATGTAGGCTGCGGCGGACAGCACCTCCGCCGCATGGCTCCGACAGCAGTGGCTCTGCGCCACCTTGCCCACCAGGAGCACCGTCTCCGCCATGCTGGAGGTGCTGTGCTTTTCCGAAACCACGCGTTCCATGTTTCCGCCCGCCTTGCTTTTGGCTTCCGCTACCTCAATAGGCTCAAGCACACGGCCAGGCAGCTCACTCACCGCCAGCTCGCCATCCAGCGCGATGCCATGCACCGGCACATCCTTCTGCGTGGACTGATACTCGCGCCTGCCATAAGTGTAGGCATCGAACTCGCGCCCATCGCTCAGCTTTGCCTGCGTGGTCACAGCGCGCTTGCCATCGGGTAGCTTCCCGTCTGCATAGGTGATTGCCGTCACGAGCAGATCCCCGCGTGCGTCCACCTTTTCCTCCAGCAAGGCTCGCACCTCGGCTGGCAGCGCACGCCGCACAGACTCCGGCACCGCACTGGCCAGCGCCTGCTCGGGAGCTTGCTGGATCAGGCGGAGCATTTCCACGCGGCGCTCGGTGGCGGCTTTGACACCGGCTTCGATCTTCTCCGCCGCAGGCTTCGCGGTGAAATCATCCGCCCACTGCTGGAAGGCGGCCATGGGTGGCAGTGACGAGGGCTTCTGCCACAGCGCGGCCGCTGTCGGCGGCAGCTCTGACTTGAAGTCCTCTGGCACGACGACCGCTGGTTTCGGAGCCGTTGTTTCTGTGGGAACGCAGCACGAAGCGATGGGCTCGACACCAGTCACAGGATGGCTTTGCCGCAACAGATGCAGAGACAGCGCGGAGAGTCCGAGCAGGGCGGTGACGATGAGGATATGATTTGTTTTCATGGGAATGGAGAGCTCGATGGCGTGCTGCATTCTTCCCATGCCCGGCGGAAAGCGGGTATCGGACCTCAGTCGGATACGGGGGCCTCCAAAAGGCGTTTTATATCCGACTTTGGTCGGATACCTTTCTCAGGCTCGACATGGTAGGCTCGTCCTCACTTGATGCGCTTTCCATACCTCCAACCACTTTCCGCCGCCCTGCTGCTTTTCCTCGCGGCGGGCGGCTTGGCGGCGCAGGCGCAGGAAAAAGCCGCCGCTGCTCCACCTGCTGCCAGCGTGGAGGGCCATGTGCTGCGCTGGAAATTCCGTCCCGCGGCCCAGGAACTCATCCTCAGCGTCGCAGGAGCCACGGCAACGCCCAGCACCGTGACGATCCGCACGGAAGGCAGGCCCGACATGCTCGAACGGCTCATGCGGGCCAGAGTCCGTGTCACCGGCACCTTTGACGTTAGAAATGCTCTCACCGCGCCCTCGCTCGCCCAGCTTGAGATACTCACTCCAGGCAGCGCCAGTTCCTTTGACGCACCGCTCGTCTCCATGAAGGAGGTGAAAAGCGGTCGCCTTCAACCTGGTGCGCGGGTCAGGGTGCGCGGCGTGGTGCTCGTCCAACACGGCCCACAGGTTTACCTGCGCGGCGAGGACGGTGCGCAGATCAATTTGCTCCAAGCCGCCTGGGAGCGGCCCGCAGCAGACGGTGACGAACTCAGCGATGCCGGCCCCTGGCCCGTGCTGACACCCGGGGATGTTGTCGAAATGGTCGGCACCACGGGCACGCCGGGCATCTACCCGCTCACGCACGCGGATGTCCGCGTAACAGGAAAGGAAGGCCGCGTCGCCGCTCCTGAGCGCCTGGACATCCGCACCATGAAAGCAGGCCACATCACAGATGACTGGGTTTCGATTGAGGGCGGTGTCTCCGCCTGGTCCCGACAGGGCACGCACATGCTCTATGCACTGTTGGGCGTGGACGACTTTATCATCCTGCGTTTTCCCGCCTTCCCCGGCGATCAGTTTCCGCTGGACCAGTTTGGAGCCTGGGCACGGTTCACCGGCATCACCGCCCGTGTGGGCAGTAACACCCACTTGTATGTCCCCAATCCCTCGTATGTCGAAATCCTCCAACCAGGCACCACGGACCGGTTTGATGTGCCGGAGCGCAGCGCCTCCGACATCGCCAACAACCGCGTGCCGCCTGCACGGCCCGTGAAGCTCAAAGGCCGCGTCATCGCGCGGCCCGACGGCCCTCAAATCTATGTCCGCTGCGCCGACGCCTCTCTCAACCTCCATCTCCAGCTACCCTGGAGTCGCCCAGCGAACACCACCGGCATGTCCTTCGCCGACTGCGGCCCTGTCCCCACCCTGCAGGACGGCGACGAGGTCGAGATCATGGGCTGGCCCGTCCGCATGGAGACATACCCTCAGTTCGCCGCCTGCGACCTCCACAGCGTCAACGTCCGCGTGCTCAGTCACCAGCCCAAAGTGGAGCCCATCAGCACCACACTCACCCGCATCGCCCATGGAGAGCACACCAGCGATCTCGTGCAGGTGCGAGGTCGCTTGCTCACGATCCAGGTGACCCCGTTGAGCGGCGGCCAGTGGCGCACCACCATGCTTCTGAAGGCCAACGGCCAAAAAATGACCGCCGTGCATCATAGCAGCGTTCCGGCTCCCTTTGGCACACTCAAAGCCGACGACGACATCCTCCTCCAGGCCGTCGTGGACCGCGCCACGTCGCAAATCCCGCGCCACCTCCGCCTGCTCTCTCCTGCCGATGCGAAATCGCTCGGTCTTTCGCCGGACGTCATCATCCTGCGCCTCTGGGCGTGGGGTGGCGTCGCCGCCTTGGGCCTCTGCATCCTTGGCGGCTGGGTGCTGATGCTGCGGCGCTCACAGCACAGACAGGACCGGATCGCTGCCGAGTTGAAAGCTGCCAGCGACGCCGCACGCGAGAGCGAGCGGCGCTGGAGACTGCTCTTCGATCAAAGCCCAATCAGCGTGCAAATATTTGCCCCGGACGGTCAAACAAAGCTCTTCAACAACGCCTGGCGGAAGCTCTTCCGTCTCAGCGATGAGCAGGGCTACGCCTTCAATGTGCTCCAGGCACCGGACCTAGTCGCCTCCGGTGAGGTGAACCACATCCGCAAGGCATTCGAGGGCGAGGTGGTCCATGTCCCGCCCGTGCCTTTTCCAATTCCAGGTAATCCACCCGATCACCGCTGGATCGGCGGGCTGCTCTATCCTTTGAAAAACCAAGCCGACGAGATCACCGAGGTCGTCGTCATGCATCACGACATCACCGAGCAAAAGCGCGCCGAGGAGGCCATGCTGGCGATCAATCACACCCTCGAACAACGCGTGAACGAGCGCACCGAGGAACTGCAACGCGCCCAGGCGGAAATCAGCCGCGCCCTGGAGCAGGAGCGCGAACTCAACGAACTCAAATCACGCTTCGTCACCATGGTCAGCCATGAGTTCCGCACGCCGCTGGGCATCATCATGAGCGCTATCGAGCTGATGCGCCATTACGATGAACGTCTCCCCAAGGAACAGCGCGAGGAACTCCAGCAGGACATCTTCAGCGCCACCCGACACATGGCCGGCCTCATGGAGCAGGTGCTCGTGCTCGGCCGTGTCGAGGCCGGCAAGCTTGGCTGCAAGGCCGCGCCGTGTGATCTCGGAGTGCTCGCTGGCAAACTCACCGACGAATGCCTCTCTGCCACCAACCGCAAATGCCCCGTCACCTGGCGCGCGCAAGGCGATCTTGATGGTGCTAACGCCGATGAGTCGCTGCTACGCCATATTTTCAGCAACCTCATCTCTAACGCTGTGAAGTATTCGTCCGCAGACAGCGAAGTTACTTTTACTGTGCGTCGCGAGGGGAACGACGCCGTCTTCCAGGTCATTGACCAGGGCATCGGCATCCCGGAGGCCGACCGCGCACGACTGTTCGAGGCCTTCCACCGTTGCAGCAACGTCGGTGAAATCCCCGGCACCGGCCTCGGCCTCGTCATCGTGAAACGCTGCGTTGACCTGCACGGCGGCTCTTTGGACATCGACTCCGAGGTAGGAAAAGGCACCACCTTCACCGTACGCCTGCCGTTGTTTGTGAAATAGGATAGGAGCATCTATAGCTCAAGCCATGCACGAAGTTGCTGTGGAAATGACCGAACTGACCGCTGCCCAGCGGTTCACCTCCCCCGATGCGCGTCCAAGACGCGCTGAAGCTCCGCCTTGCCAGCAGCGGTCATCTTCGTCTCGCCGACGGGTACGTTGTTGAGCGTGGGGCAGGTCTTCAGTATGGGGATGACGGCATCGGTGACGGGTGTGCCATCGAGGCGCAGGTAGCCAAGGGGCAGCTTCATCAGCGGAGTGAGTCCCTGGTCGGTGATCTGCGCGTAGGTGAGCATGAGATAGTCCACCGTCTTGAGCTGGGCGATGGCTGGCAGCCAGTCGTCGGTGGTGCGGTCCCCATTGATTAGCAGGGAGGTCAGCGATTTCAGCGGGAGGATGGCCCGGGCGAAACCGGCAGCCGTGAGGGTGAGATTCTCTGTGGTTCTATTGCTGATTTCCAAGGATTGCAGGCCGGGGACGGTCTTGGTCATGGCGGCAAGGCCGGCGTCACTGAGCGGGCAAGCGCCCATTCCCAGTCGTTTCAAGGCGCGGAAGCCTTTGGCACCTTGGAATGACTCGCCGGTGAAGTTTGAAACCTCGTGGAAATACAACTCGTTCAGTTTGTCCAGCCCTGAGATGGTGGTGATGCCTTTCGGTCCTGGGTCCATCGGCGGAGCGCTGAAGTTTTCGAGCTGTCTGAGTTTGGCGAGGTGCTGGTAATTCTCTGGCTTGAAGAGCTTGGCATCAAACAGGTAAAGGCGCTTCAGCTTCGAGTTCGCAGGAAGATGGGCGAGGAAGGAGCCGTCCACGCGGGTGCTGCTAAGATCGAGTTCCTCCAGCTCCGGCAGGCTGGCGATCACTTTGAGCATGGCATCCGTTACGAGGCAGCGACCGCCGGCGCTGCTGTTGTTGAAGGCGAGACGCTGGAGCTTTTTGAAGCGCGGCACGTAGGCCATGCCTTTTTCCGTGAGTGCGGGGCTGTCGATGCAAAGCTCGCGCAAGCCTTCACTCAGATAGCCAAGCCCCTCCCCGGTGAAATTCTTCACCGCGTAGTCCACGGCAAGGTTTTCGAGGCCCTTCAAGCCGCTGAGATGCGCAAAGGCAGCGTCGTCGATCTCGGTGGGTTTGACGTAGAGGCTTTTGAGCTTCGTGGCTCCACGCAGCAGTTCCACGGGCATGGTGCCCGGATTGAGGGAAAAGACGATACTTTCCAGATCTGGGCAGCGACCGAGAATGGCGAACCATTTCAAGCCATCCGCATCCATTGGCAACGAATACACGGTAAACTCGGTGAGCTTCAGCGTGCCTTTGGGCAGGTCGCCGGGCTGATCGACATAACGACTGCCGTTTCCCTCCGCCACACGCAGTTTTACTCTCTGCCCAGGACCCTGTGCGAGCGCCCACTCGCAGAGAGCGCGGATTTCCTCCGGCGTGGCCTTCGGCAGCGGTGGCAAAACTTTGTCCGCAGGCAGAGGCGGCGCGATGGGGACGGCGCTTGTCCCTCGCCCCAGGAGAGGGGCCATCTTGGCCCCTGTGCTAGCATTTGCCTGCTGGGGACTAGAAGTAGCCGCTCCTTGGTCACGCTGCGCGGTCACATGCTCACGCACGGCCTTCACGCGGAGTGCTTCATCGAGCTTCTGCGCCTTGGTGAGTTCCTCCTGATACGCGGCCAGCGCCCGATCATATGCGGCGTGCAGCGGCGCGGCGTTTTTGTCGCGAGTGGCGAGCAGCGTGGTCAGCGTGGCGCGGTAGGTCTTGCGCAGCGTCTTCAAGGTCTCCGGCGTGTCTTCCGAGTCCTCGTCCGGCACGCTTCCGCTGGTCTGGATGAACGTCTTCTCATTCCGCAGGGCCAGCGCCTCCTCCAGTTTCCCCGCCTGCGACACAGTGGCGATGCTGCGATCCAGCGCGGCGGTGAATTTCGTGTTCAAATCCGCCACCGCTGCCTTGTGCGCGGCACCGGCTTGTTTTTCGTAGGCGTCCTGAAAAGTCTTCTCCAGCGAGGATATCCGCGCGGAGACTGGATCAGCGGGAGGCGGTGCTGAGACTCCTGGTGCTTCAGGCTTCATCACCGAAACGGCTGGCGCAGCCGCTGGTGTCAAAGCAGGCGCGGTGGCGAGAGGCGGCATCGTCGCCGATCCGGCAGCCATGATGCGGAAACCCGGCACGCGGCGGGCGCTGTCGCCGCGCGGCGGGGCGCGGAAGCTGGACACGGTGGCCTGGCGGTTGCCTGACTTGAGGAAGCCGCCGAAGTTCCGGTAGCCACAGCCCCGCAGGACACGCTCTTTTTGATCCGGCGCGAACCAACCGTCGCACCATTCCCAGGCGTTGCCGCCGAGGTCGAAAATGCCGAGGTGATTGGGCAAGAAACTCATCACCGGGGCGGTGCCAGCGTAGCCATCGGTGCTGCCCTCGTAGTTCCCGCCCTTTTCAGCACTTCCCGTTCCCCACGGGTTCTGCGGAGCGATCTTCTTTGCCAGATCAGCGGGACTGATGGCCTTCGGATCATCGAGTTTGTCCACGACGGCAAGATTCCACTCATGCTCACTGGGGAGGCGATAGGTCCGCCCCTCCTTCTTGGTAAGCCAGGCGCAGAACGCGGTCGCATCCTCCCAACTGACGGCCACTACGGGATGGTCATCGCCTTGGACCAGCGGCTTGCCATCGATCAACGGTGCTTTCCAAGTCTCATCCACGCCGGGAACCGCGTCCGCATATGCTGTATAGTCCTTCCGGCGTGTTTCGTGGATGCAGATCAGCAGGTCCGTCCCTGGCAGCGCGACGAACTTCATGCCCAGCGTGTTCTCGAAGGAGGGGTGGGGCACCACAGGCGCTGCGGCAGGAAGGCTCTGCTTCGGCGTTGGTGCTGCTGGTGTCACCGTCTTGGCGGTGGACGGAGATTTGGGCGTGGGAGCTGGGTTGGCAGCCTTCGGGCTTGTCTCTTTCGCCACAGGTTTTGCCGCTGGCTTCTCCGCTCCCGAAAATAGAAACGCCGCCGCCCCCAGAGCAGCCACTGTCGCCGCGATGCCGAGATAGATGCCGACACTCGATTTTTTGGCGGAAATGGAAGCTGCGGGCTTCGAGGCAGCTTCTTTTCGGATGGGCGTACCTGCTTGGGGTTTCGTCGGCAAAGACTGTTTTGGAATGGCGGCGCTGCTGCGCGTGTCACCCGCCTTCACCAGCGGCACGGTGAGGATCACATCCAGATCACGCCGGATCTCCGCCGCGCTCTGATAGCGCGCCTCGCGGTCCGTCTGCATCGCCTTGGCAATGATCGCGTCAAAACGCGGATCAGTGCCCAGCTTCGCGCCCGGCATCATCCACATGCCGCGGGGGATTTCGCCGGTGAGCATCTGGTAAAGCATCACGCCAATGGCGTAGAGGTCGGCGCGACCATCCAAAGGGATGCCGGAAATCAATGCCTCCGGTGCGACGAAGTCCGGCGTGCCCATCGCCATGTTCGTTTTCGTCAGACCGCTTTGGGTCGCGTCATTCGACTTCGCCAGGCCGAAGTCCGCCACCTTCACCGCGCCATCCATGTTGATCAGGATATTCGCCGGTTTGATGTCGCGATGGATGATGCCGTTCTTGTGCGCATAGGCCAGCGCATCACAGACATGCGCAGTGATCGCCAGCGCGTAATCCACCGGCAGTCTGCCCTGGCTGAGGATCATCCGCGCCACGTCGGTGCCGTCAATGAACTCCATCACGATGAACAGCAAGCCGGACTGCGTCTCTCCGAAGTCGAACAAGTTTACAATCGCCGGGTGGTTCATCTTCGCCATCGTGCGTGCCTCGTTCTTGAATCGCTCGGCGAACTGAGCATCCGTGTCGTCGATCAAATCCCCTGGCAGCACCTTGATGGCGACAGGCCGGTCCAGCGAAACCTGCACCGCTTTGTAAACGGCTCCCATGCCGCCGCGACCAAGCAGCGAGATGAACTGATACTGGGGCAGCATGGCCTGCATCTCCTCTAAAGAAGGAGGCTGCCACATGCCGGAGGGCTTGGAAGCTGAGCCAGGACGGGAGGGTGAGGGATTCACATCGGACATGACGGGAGCGAATGTTTGGAAACCACGAACGAATATTCAGCCAAATCCTAGAGCCAGCCAAGGGTGAAAAGCCAGCCTTTTCAGGAGCGCAAAGCAGGCCATGCAGGCCTTCATCGTCATCCGACGAAAGTCGGATGGCGCATTCCGAACCCACGCTACTTCAAGCCCTCCAGCGCGGGGCATCCGACCAAAGTCCTAGGACCACCGTCCGATACCGCAAGGTGCGGATTGCACGCATGATCGTGTCGTCAGTTCAACGACTCACTCCATACACGCTCATGAAAATCCATCGCATCTACAACTACCTCGCACACCACATCGCACAACGTGGTGTCGTCGTCGTGGCCGCTTTACTGGCCGCCTCATCCACCGCACAGGCACAGCTTACCACCGATGTGACGAAACCTGTGGCTACCATCACCGCACCGGCCAATGCCGCCACGATCGTGGACACGCTGCCCGTCACCATCAGCGGCACCGCCACGGACAACGTCGGGATCGCAAAAGTTCAGATCTCGCTCGACGGCGGTGTCAGCTTCACTGACGCGATCGTCTCAACCGGTCGCTCGGCAACCGCGGCGACTTACACACTCGATGTGCAACCGCTGCCAGGACTTAACAACCTGCGCGTCCGCGCAATTGATCTGAGTGGCAATGTGTCCGCACTCGTGGCCCGCACCTTCACCCATCTGCGCACCCTGTCTGTGGTCATCCCCGGTCCTGGGATCCCCGGCACCGTTACCGCCGGCTTCGGGCCCACCTCCGCGCGCCAAGTCGGCAAGAGCTACACCATCACCGCCACACCGAAGGCAGGCTTCGTCTTCGACGGTTGGGTGGTGAACAATGTGGCTGGCACCAGCATCACCCCGGCGAAAGCCGAGTTCCATATTCTAACTTTCACCATGCAGCCCGGACTCATCCTCACGGCGAATTTTATCTACAATCCATTCTACCAAGTCACTGGCGATTACTCGGGACTCATCATGCCCAACCCTGCTGGGGGCAGCATTGCCAGCAATGCCACAGTCGGCTTCTGCCATGCAACCCTCACCACCACCGGTGCGCTCACTGGCAATGTGAGAATTGACGGACTTACCCTACCCTTCACAGCCAGGTGTGACAACACTGGCGTCGCCCGCTTCGGCCTCGAACGTGCGAAATCGCTCACGCTCCTCCGCCCCAACAAACCCGGCCTCGTGCTGACGCTGAAAATCGATCTGACCGGCGGGACCAAGCAACTCACCGGCACACTTACCGAAGGTTTCCGCCGGGTCACGGTTGCCGAGAACATCATCACCGCCAACCGCCATGCCTTCAACAGCTCGAACAAAGTGCCCGCAGCCTATGTCAAGAAATACACGGCGCGCCTGAAAGCCCGGGTATACCAAGGAGAAGGCTTCAGCAAGAGTGATTACCCTCAGGGCGACGGCTACCTTACCTTCAACGTGAATTCGAACGGCATGGTCCTCATCGTAGGTAAACTCGCCGACGGCACCGACATCACTGCATTTGGAGCCCTTTCGGAGTCGCTGCACTGGCCCATCTTCGTTTCGCTTTATGGAGGGAAGGGCTGCATCGCCGCCGATGCCGCGCTTGATGACACAAAGGCCGACACCGACGCCACCGCCATGAACATGCTTTGGTTCCGCCCCTTCCAGAACGTGCAGTGGTATCCTTATGGCTGGGACGAAGGCATCTTCATCGACATGCTCGCCTGCAAGTTCGAAGGAATTTACTTCAAAGTTTGGCTGACAAACAGAGTCACCGGGAACAGTACGCTGAGCTTCTCAGAGGGCCTGCTGGCTTCGCCCGTGACGAAACCTGTCGAGGTCATCAACCTTTCAAACAAGGCCACCAAGGTTCAGGACGCAGACCTCAGCTTCAGCCTCCCTCCGTTCCTTCCCAACAACGGTGTCATCAAGGGCATCTTCACGCACACCGATGGCACTCAGACCAAGTGGGAGGGCGTGGTCATCAGGAAAAGCGGAAACTTCCTCGGAGGAGCAAACGACGGCGGTCACGGTTTCTTCCTCACCCGCTATCCCGCTACAATCAACTACCTCGGCGAAAGCGGTGCGATGCACTGGCTGCGGAACTCGCCCCAATGATGTAAATCGTCCTATCAAGGCTGATGCGAGAAGGAATTGAAACGGCGCGGACCCTGGGAACGGGGGCCGCGCTCTTGTTTGGGGCGCGGTGGAACATCCGACCAACGTCGTAGAACCTTCGTCCAATACCCAGATGCTTCGAGCGGCTGCATGATCCTGCCATCAGCCAATCCACTCAGCAGTCAGCACCTCATCATGAACACCGACAACTCCCAAGCTGCCTGCTCCAAGGACTACGCTGCATGAGCAGCAAGCACGCCTGCGCAACCACGCCGGCGAGAACGGCAAGATGAGCTAGCAAGCCAAGTAAAGCCAACTCGTGAATGACAACACAGGCGTCGGGCTTCCTGTCCGGTGCCTGATTGTTTAGTCGGCTTAGCTCGCAAAGTGGTTCGCACAGTCCTCTGTGCGGCGCTCCGCAACGCCACTGTGTCGGTTTGAACGGGGACATGGGTTACACTCTGACCGGGTACATAGGTTACACTGCCACACCGCATTTTGCGGTTGTTCACAGCCAGGCGGCGAGCGAAGCGAGCTGACTGGCTGTGAACAACCGCA
>Ga0247843_1006049_pt1 | contig 16164 bp, 16 predicted proteins | sample LaCruzMarch2017__FD_192420 | JGI IMG/M metagenome (GOLD analysis project Ga0247843, IMG submission 192420) | Freshwater microbial communities from meromictic Lake La Cruz, Castile-La Mancha, Spain - LaCruzMarch2017_8m | ecosystem: Environmental > Aquatic > Freshwater > Lake | place: Spain... | reverse complement strand
GGCCTAAGGGTGGCGAGGCAATGGTCAGCATCCGCAAGTTGATTTTCATCAACTTGGTGCTTGGGCTGATTACTGTTGCGGTCGGGGCTGGTGGGCGTTATTTATAGCTCTCACTACATCACAGCGCCAATCTGCCAAGGCACAAACTCGCTTTGTCCGTAGCCGTGGATTTCGCTTTTGGTGCGCTCGCCCGAAGCGACTTTGATGATTAATTCAAAAATCTGTGCACCTTTTTCGGCGATAGACATCCCATCATCGACGATCTCGCCGCAGTTGATATCGATGTCTTCGCTTTGACGCTTCCACAAGGCGTTATTGGTCGACAGCTTGATCGACGGTGTGGGTGCACAGCCATAGGCCGAGCCGCGTCCGGTGGTGAAGCAAATCATGTTAGCGCCACCTGCGACTTGCCCCGTGGCCGATACGGGGTCGTAGCCTGGTGTATCCATATATACAAAACCTTTAGCTGTGACAGGCTGTGCATATTCGTACACGGCCTCTAGGCGCATCGTGCCACCTTTGGCCACTGCACCCAGCGATTTTTCTAAAATTGTTGTTAAACCGCCTGCCTTGTTGCCAGGCGAAGGGTTGTTGTTCATTTCGCCTTGATTACGCGCGCAATAGTCTTCCCACCAATGAATGCGTTCGATGAGTTTTTCGGCCACTGCAGGGCTTGCGGCACGGCGCGTCAGCAAGTGCTCGGCGCCATAGATCTCTGGCGTTTCAGACAAAATTGCGGTGCCGCCGTTTTGCACCAGCAGGTCAACTGCGACACCCAGGGCAGGGTTGGCCGAGATGCCCGAGTAGCCATCCGAGCCGCCACATTGCAGGCCAAGCGTTAGGTGACTGACTGGTACGTCAACGCGCACGACTTTGTTGGCGTGTGGCAACATTTGTTGAATCAGTTCGACGCCTTTACGCACGGTCTTTTGTGTGCCGCCGGTGTCTTGGATATTGAAGGTTTGAAACAACGGGTTTTCAGAGAGTTTTTCGGCCGTTAATAAATCGGTGATTTGATTGGACTCACAACCTAGGCCCACCATTAGCACGCCACAAAAATTTGCATGGCGTGTGTAGCCTGACAAGGTGCGGCGTAAGACGTCGATCCCCTCGCCGGTGCTGCCCATGCCGCAGCCGCTGCTAATCGTCAGCGCAACCACTCCATCGACATTCGGAAATGCCGCGAGGGCTTCAGGATGCGTGTCGCGATCAAAGTGGCTGGCAATCGCGCGCGCTGCGGTGGCTGAGCAATTGACGCTGGTCAAAATACCTAGATAGTTTCGGGTGGCGACACGGCCATCGGCGCGCACGATGCCTTTAAAGGTGCGTGGCGTTGCAACATATTGGGTGGGCTTGGCGTCGACGCCAATCGCGTAGTTACGGCTAAAGGCACCCCCCTCAGCTCCGATGCTCAGGTTGTGTACATGAACATGCGAGCCCGGTTCAATGTCTGCACTGGCAAAACCAATAATTTGGTTATAGCGACGAACCGGTTCGCCCTGTTTAATTGTTTTTGTCGCAACTTTGTGTCCAGGCGGCACCAGTCCACGAATCGTGACATTTTCAGAGGCGAGCTTGGTACCTGAAATGAGTTGGTGACGTGCAATGACGACATCATCTTGAGAGTGAAGACGAATCACTGGTTCCATGAGGTTTCCTATTCTTTGACGGAGCCGGCCATTCCGGACACGTAGTATTCAACGAAAATGAGTCAGGTTAGGCACCTTGCCTAGAGCCTGAGCGCGCGCTTATTTTCGGCGCGTAGCTATCATACACATGACTGACATTGTGCTTAGCGATGGCGATGAAGCACGAGGCTCTGTTGCCTCGTGTCAGCCATCACCGAGTTCCTTTTGTCACGATGTAGTCGGGCTTGCCCGTGCGCGCAAAGGTAATGATGTTCTGTGCGGCCTTGCTACGCAGCTCGATTTCAGCCTCTTGCGAGAAGAAGGCTGCGTGCGGTGTCAAGATGGTGCGTGGGTGTCTTACGAGTGGATGATCACCCGGTGGCTCTTGGGGCAAGACGTCAAGCGCCAACCCACCCAGTTGGCCCGAGTTCAGTGCGGCCAACGCATCGTCGACATTCACCAACCCACCGCGCGCCGTGTTTACCACGTAGCTGCCTGGCTTCATCAGATTCAACACCTTGCTATTGATGATGTTGCGGGTCTCATCGTTGAGGGGTGTATGCACTGAAATGATATCCGCTGTGGCAAAAAGTTCAGTCATGTCCACTCGCTCGACATAGGGCGGAAAGTCATAGGCCATGATGTGCGGATCGCAAGCAATCACTTTGCCGTAGGTCTCGCGTGCGAGGTGGGCAAAGCGACGGCCGATACGTCCCATCCCCAACACACCCACCGTCATATTTGAAGGGCGCTTGAGAACGCCAGGTGTTAGGTAATGCCATTTGCCGGCACGTACGTCGCGGTCGTAGAAAGATAAATGTCGAGTCAGGTTTAAGGCCATCGCAAACGCGTGGCTCGCCACCTCATGCACGCCGTAATCGGGCGAGTTACCGACCCAAACGCCACAGGCTTGAGCGTCAGCAGTATTGATGGTGTCAAAGCCGGCACCATAACGACTGACGATTTTTAAACCAGGCAGGGCTTCAAAGACTTTGCGATTGGCGGGGGCGTATTGAAGTAAAAACGCGTCTGCATCTTTGCCTGCTTCAATCAATTCATCTTCGGTTTTGCATTGGGCTGTGATGACTTGCAACCCGGCCTGTCTGAATAATCCGAGTTCGAGTTCAACGTTCGGAAAGTCGAAATCCGTAATTAATACTTTCATGAAGAGGGCTGTCCTTGGCTGACTGCGCGCTGCGCGCGTTGAGTACATGCAGCGACAGAGTGTTTGACTTGTCAGGGGAAAGGATATTATGGTTAAACTTCAAGAGCAATTGGTCTGACCAATTATTTGAGTCAAAGACGGGAAAACCCCTAACCATTCGAGGCGAACGATATGTCCAAACCGGCCCAATACGATTTTTCTGGCAAGCACGCAGTCATTACCGGAGGGGCTGCCGGGATCGGCGAGGCATGTGCGGCGCGACTGATTGGCGGTGGTGCAACCGTCACGCTTTGGGATCGCGACGCTCAAAGTTTGAAAGATGCTCAGGCACGCTTAGGTGCCTCGGCACACGGGGTGCAAGTGGATGTGTCTGACGAGCACTCAGTGGCGCAGGCCGTGAAGGCAACCCTAGCTTTTGGGGCGTCGATCGACATTTTGGTCAATAGCGCAGGCATCACTGGCCCCAACGTGACGGTGATTGACTACCCCGTCGATGAATGGAATCGCGTGTTTGATATCAACGTACGGGGTACGTTTTTAACCTGCCGGGCAATTGCTCCAGTGATGAAGTTAGCCAACGGTGGCAAGGGCTATGGTCGCATTGTGAATATCGCCTCAGTGGCGGGTAAAGAGGGCAATCCAAACGCTTCAGCCTATAGCGCGTCAAAGGCAGCTGTCATGGGCTTGACTAAGTCGTTAGGTAAAGAGCTTGCCAGCACCGAGATTAAAGTGAACTGCATTACGCCGGCGGCAGTGAAAACCGGCATGTTCGCGCAGATGACGCAGCAGCACATTGATTTTATGTTGTCGAAGATCCCCATGAACCGCTTTGGCGAAGTGCAAGAAATTGCTAATTTAGTGGCTTGGTTGTCGTCTGACGAAGTCAGTTTTTCGACCGGCGCTGTGTTTGATATTTCGGGTGGCCGCGCAACGTATTAATTTTAGGAAGAGATTTTCATGACCCAAGCCAGTGCAACACGTGCCGCGTATTCAAGTGTAGAACTCGTGCAATGGGCCAAGCACTTGCTCGTTGCCGCGGGGCTTGATCCCCGCATGTCGCTAGTGGTCGCGCAAACACTGGTTGAGGGTGATTTGCTTGGGCACGATACGCATGGCTTAGCGCTCTTGCCCGGTTATCTCAAAGACGTTGAAGCCGGCGGCATGACCCGAGAGGGCGATTACCGAGTAGTGAGCGCCAAGCCCGCTGCGCAGTTGTGGGATGGCATGCGCTTGCCCGGCCCGTGGCTGATTGAGCGTGGGCTCGATGTGTTGATTCCAGCTGCCCGTGAGATGGGTGTGGCGTCTCTGACGATCAAGCGCAGCCATCATATCGCCTGCTTGGCGGTGTATTTGATGCGCGCTGCCCGCGAGGGGTTTTTGATGGTGCTGGCCAGTTCTGATCCTAATGTGGCGAGTGTGGCGCCCTTTGGTGGCACGCGTGCTGTCTTCACGCCCAATCCGATTGCCATGGGGTTTCCGTGCTCGCGTGGCGATGTGCTGATTGATATCTCAGCATCAATCACCACCAATGGCATGAGTAATCGCAAAGCCGCCGCCGGTGAGAAATTTGCTGAAGAGTGGTTATTAGATGCGCAAGGTATCCCCACCAATGATCCCGGTGTGTTTAATCAAAAGCCGCCAGGCACTATTTTGCCGATTGGTGGGCTGTCATATGGGCACAAGGGGTTTGGCTTAGGTCTGATGGTTGAAGCGCTGACAGGTGGTTTGTCAGGATTTGGTCGTGCCGATCCGAAAGAAGGTTGGGGGGCTACCATCAACATCACCTTATATGACCCCGAAGCCTTCGGCGGTAAACAAGATTTTTTGAGGCAGATGGATCAGCTGGCCGAATCTTGTCTGGATAACCCACCGCGCCCAGGGGTTTCAAAGGTACGTTTGCCTGGCCATGCGGGCTTAGCCGCGCGGACCGAGCAACTGAAATCTGGCGTGCGGCTTCATCCAACACTGTTACCTGGCTTGGCGCCGTTTGCCGAGCGATTTAGAATCGCTGCGCCAGCGCCGCTTAACGTTTAACCACACTACCCGCTTTGCGGGTTGAGTGCGTGCCAAGGCGAGGCTTGCTGGTCTTTGAGACAGTTTGACTCGCTTTTGGACGCGAACCTGTGGCCGAATCAGGCGTTGCTGCTAGGGGCGTTGAGGCCGGTCCGGTGCTGGCTTGTTGAGGTTCTGCACTTTTCAGCCAGCTTACTGAAAAGCGCTTGCGCGCGCGATCCAGGTGGTGCCGCATGGCGAGGCGTGCCCGCTCGGGATCCTGCGCCTTGACCGCGCGCAGCACCGTGCGGTGTTCTTTGATGGCTTGCTCCCAAGTCGTTTGGGTATCAAAGTAATTTGCCAGTCTTGAAAATAAGACCCCCATCCGCGCATCAAACAGTTGCTCGACCAAGCTGGCTAACACCTGATTGCCGGTGGCACGGGCTAGCACTGCGTGAAATTCACGATCTGCAGCCAGGGGATTTTTTTGTTGCGCAGACTGAGTACTCATGTCTTGCAACCGTTGTTCAAGCTCTTGTAGTTGCGCGTCGGTTCGGTTGATTGCGGCCTGTGCGGCGATCTCAGCTTCGATCACCGTGCGCGCCTCAATGAGTTCGAACGGTGCAAATTCTTTAACCGGTGCTTGCTGTTTGCGCTGGGTGGGTTTGCAAACGTACACCCCCGAGCCCATCTTAATTTGTACGAAACCCATCACTTCAAGCGCGATTAATGCTTCGCGTACCGAAGGGCGCGACACTTTGAATTGTTCAGCTAAGTCGCGCTCTGACGGCAAACGGGTATTGACAGCAAATTCACCAGAGCCGATCAGTTGCAAAACTTGATCGGCAATTTGCTGATAGACGCGACGCGAGTCAGAGGCATGGGTAATCATGATTTCATTTTTGCACGAAAACTGCTAAATTGGTCAAGCCAATTTGGCACGATCATTGGGGACAGCGAGTATGCGTTTGCAAGGAAAAACAATTCTGGTCACTGCTGCCGGGCAAGGGATTGGCCGTGCTTGTGCACTAGCCATGGCGCGCGAAGGTGCAACCGTATGGGCAACCGATCTCAAACAAGAGCTGCTCGACGCGTATGCCGGCGTGCCAAACATCAAGACCCATCTCCTTGATGTTTTAAAAACCTCCGAGGTCGATGCCCTTGCAAAAAAAATCGGCAACATCGACGTGTTGTTTAATTGCGCGGGTTTCGTGCACCAAGGTGACATCATGCAAGTCAGCGATGCTGACTGGGATTTCAGCATGGACTTGAACGTCAAATCCATGTATCGCACCATTCGTGCATTTTTGCCGGGCATGCTTGAACAAGGCAAGGGCAGCGTGATTAACATGGCCTCTGCCGCCTCAAATATCAAGGGCGCACCCAATCGCGTGATTTATGGTGCCTCAAAGGCCGCTGTGATCGGTCTGACGCGCGCGCTAGCTGCTGATTACGTTGCGCGCGGTGTCCGGTTTAATGCAATTTGTCCGGGCACCATCGAGTCGCCTTCGCTAGGCGAGCGCATTCAGGCAGTCTCTAGTCAAACCGGTAAGTCGGTGACCGAAGTGCGCGACATGTTCGTGGCGCGCCAGCCGATTGGTCGTATCGGCAAGCCCGAAGAAATCGCCCAGTTGGCGGTCTATTTGGCCTCGGACGAGTCGTCCTTTACCACGGGTACCTCGCAAATTATTGATGGGGGTTGGTCTCTGTAACAAATACTTTGCAAAGAACGTAGGATATTTGTTTTGTATTTGAATTGATCGAATAGTTTTACTCTAATTTCTCACATTTTTTCAACACGAAGGAAACTGCATGAAACTCGTACGCTATGGTGCCAAGGGTAAAGAAAAACCAGGTTTGATCGATAAAGAAGGCAAACTGCGTGACTTGTCAGGCGTGATCGCTGACATCACCAACGATCAGTTGTCGTCTGCAGCGCTCAAAAAACTGGCCAAAATCAAAACCAGCACCTTGCCGCTTGTGAAAGGCAAGCCACGTTTCGGCGTGCCGATCGCTAACATGGGTAAGTTTTTGGCCATTGGTTTGAACTATTCAGATCACGCCGCTGAAGCTGGTATGCCAATCCCTAAAGAGCCCATCATGTTTTACAAGGCGGATACCAGCCTGACGGGCCCCAATGACAACGTCATGCTGCCCAAGGGTTCAAAAAAATCAGATTGGGAAGTCGAACTCGGCATCGTGATCGGCAAAAAAGCGCGCTATGTCACCAAAAAAGAGGCACTCAAGCATGTTGCCGGTTATTGCGTAGTCAATGACGTGTCTGAGCGCGAATACCAGATCGAGCGTGGCGGCACCTGGGATAAGGGCAAAGGCTGCGATACCTTCGGCCCAGTCGGCCCATGGCTGGTGACCACCGACGAAATCAAAGATCCACAAAAATTAGATATGTGGCTTGATTTGAACGGCAAGCGTTTTCAAACCGGCAACACCAAGACCATGATTTTTGATGCGGCCACCATCATCAGCTACGTCAGCGAATTTACGACCTTGATGCCAGGCGACATCATCACAACCGGTACGCCTCCTGGTGTTGGCATGGGAGTCAAGCCCAAGCCACGCTTCCTGAAGGCTGGTGATGTGATGACACTGGGCATTGATGGTCTGGGCCAGCAGACACAAAAAGTTGTACCGTTTAAAAAGTAAATCACGACTTGCAGTCAATATATTACGTTGCTGTAAACGTCCCCCACCGCGCAGGCTTAGACTCGATGGTCGGTGCGGGGATGAATGGCAAACACACGATCACTCAGGAGTCTTGAATGGCGAAGTCAGAGAAAAGTAAAAAACCGGCAGCACCCAGTCGTTCAAGTCAGTGGTTTTCGCGTAATGATATTTACGGGTTCATCTACCGTAGCTGGACAAAAAATCGTGGCATTCCGCACGATCAGTTCGATGGCCGGCCCGTCATTGGTATTTGTAACACTTGGTCTGAACTCACCCCCTGTAATTCGCACTTTAGGTTACTGGCCGATCAGGTGCGCCAAGGTGTGCTCGAGGCCGGTGGGTTTCCCCTTGAATTTCCGGTAACGTCGATTGGTGAGACGCTGGTGCGTCCCACAGCAATGCTGTTGCGTAACCTCGCCAGTATGGATGTTGAAGAGACGATTCGTGCCAACCCACTCGATGGTGTGGTGTTGTTGTTTGGCTGCGATAAAACCACCCCCTCGCTTTTGATGGGTGCTGCGAGCGTCAATATCCCAACGATCGGCGTATCGGGTGGCCCGATGCTTAACGGTAAATATCGTGGTTCGGATATTGGATCAGGCACCAACACGTGGTCGATGTCTGAGGACGTGCGTGCCGGCAAGATGACGCTCGACGAGTTTCACGAGGCCGAATCCTGCATGCATCGCTCGCACGGGCATTGCATGGTGATGGGCACAGCATCGACGATGGCCAGTATGGTTGAGTCTTTGGGCGTGGCGCTGCCTGGTAACGCCGCATATCCTGCTGTGGATGCACGCCGCAATGTACTGGCACGCGAATCGGGTCGCCGCATTGTGCAGATGGTGAAAGACAATCTGACGCTCGATAAAATTTTGACGCGTCAGGCGTTTGAAAATGCAATTCGTACCAACGCTGCAATTGGTGGCTCAACTAACGCCGTGATTCATTTGATCGCGATTGCCCGACGGATTGGTGTCAAGCTTGACATTGATGATTGGGATAAGTTTGGGCGTGACGTACACACGCTGCTGAACTTGATGCCAAGTGGCAAATACTTGATGGAAGACTTCTGCTATGCAGGCGGTTTGCCAGTGGTGTTGCGCACGCTGGGCGAACAAGGCTTGTTGGATAAAAAAGCGTTAACCGTGAACGGTCATTCGCTTTGGGATAACGTCAAGAAAGCCGAATGCTACAACCGCGATGTGATCACGACGTTCGAAAAACCTTTTAAAAAGAATACAGGTATCGCAGTGTTGCGTGGCAACTTATGCCCCGATGGCGCGATTATTAAGCCCTCAGCCGCCACTAAAAAATTACTCAAGCATCGCGGTCGTGCAGTGGTGTTTGAAAATATCGAAGATTTTCACAAGCGCATCGATAGCCCCAAATTGGATATCGATGAAACCTGCATCATGGTGCTTAAAAACTGCGGTCCGAAAGGCTATCCGGGCATGGCAGAGGTGGGCAATATGCCACTGCCACCCAAGATTCTTAAAAAGGGTATCACCGACATGATCCGCATCTCAGATGCACGCATGAGCGGCACAGCCTATGGCACGGTGATCTTGCACGTTGCACCAGAAGCGGCAGCCGGTGGCCCCTTGGCCTTGGTTGAAAACGGCGACATGATTGAGCTTGATGTCGCGAAACGTCGCTTGCATTTAGACGTCAGCGACGAGATTTTGGCGGCACGCAAAGAAAAATGGAAAGCCCCCGAACCACCAATGAATCGCGGTTATTACAAGTTGTATGTGGATCATGTGAACCAAGCCAACGACGGCGTTGACTTGGATTTCTTGGTCGGCAACAGCGGCAGCGCCGTGCCGCGCGACAACCACTAAAACTTAGCGCGTAGTGCCGCCGCGCAAAGCTCGGCGGCGGTGTTGGCTTCGTCGATGATGCGCCCCATAGTGATAAAGCCATGGATCTGGCGTTCGAAGCAAACGTATTGAGTGGGTACGCCTGCCATCGTTAACTTATCGGCGTAGTCGGCACCCTCGTCGCGTAGCGGGTCAAAGCCCGCGGTCATGACGAAGGCGGGCGCTAAACCAGTGTGGTCTTTGGCCAGCATTGGCGCACCGCGCCAATCATTGCGCATCCATTTTTCAGGCATGTAAGCGCCGTAGTAGTAAGCCATTGATTCTCTGGTCAGCATATAGCCTTGGCCATTGGTGCGCATCGATTCACGTTCTGAACTCGGGTCAGTGACGGGGTAAATCAATAATTGCAAGACGGGCTTAAAGCTGTTGTCTGCTTTGAGTGACAGTGCGACGACCGCGGCTAAATGGCCGCCGGCACTGTCACCGCCAACGGCGATACGCTCAGGGTCAACCTTGAGTGCGGCGGCATTGGCATGCACCCACTTGGTGGCTGCCACACAGTCGTCAGACGCTGCAGGAAATACATTTTCAGGCGCGAGGCGATAGTTGACTGAAAACACGGCGCAGTGGGCCAAATTTGAAAGCGTACGGCACAGCACATCATGCGTATCGATATCGCCAATCACATGACCACCACCGTGGTAATAAACAAGTGCTGGTAGTACCGCTGAGGGGACGTTGCCTTTGGGGCGATAGCCGCGCACGGTAATCTTGCCAGCGGGGCCTGGGATGTCGGTGTCAACGCTTGAGGCGACTTCAGGTGCCTCGGGTTGGCTAAAAAAACGCCGCTGTACGTAGGCTTCGCGTGCCTGCGTTGCGGTGAGCGTGTGCACGGGCGGAATCCCTTTTTCGATCATTAAATCAATCAAGGCTTTGGCTTGTGGATCTAGCATGATGTGTCTCGTCCTTTTTTGTATTAGCGGATTTCGATTTCAATGAAAGCAACTTCGTGGGCACTAGCGTTGATCACATTGTGATTGACCCCCGCGCCACGGGTGTATGACTTGCCAGCGACTAACGGAAACTCTTTTAAGCCCTCGGGTGTCTCAAGGTGCAACAGTCCAGTGATGGTCGGCACCACCACATAGTCGTGACCATGGGTATGCCAGCCAGTTTCGGCGCCGGGCGCAAAGCGCCATTCAGTCACGATGATACGATCGTTGTCGATTTGCGTGGTAGAGACTGCTTGCGGACGCGTGGACATGTTGAGACTCAAGAAGTTTGTTGATAGAAGGCTACTGAAAGTGATTTAAGCATAGCGTACTTGTGACGTATTTTGCAGCTCAGGGCGTATGTCTTGACAGACTCTCCGACCTGAAGCCCGAGGCTTTCGGCGCAAGCCGGTAGACGTTTCACACGTTAACGCTTAGCCCCGAGCACACGACCCAGCGCGACAACCGCAAACACCGCGATGGCAAAGGCCCAGGTTACCCAATCAACGACCTCGCCCAAGAGCCAAGCTGAGGCGATGATCGTCACGAACGGTTGAAGCAGTTGCGCTTGACCAACTCGGGCGATCCCGCCTAGCGACAAACCTTTGAACCAAGGCAAAAACGCTAAGTATTGGCTAAACAGGGCAACATACAAAAAGCCAAGCCACGCCGTGTTGGTGGCTTGCCACGTGCTGGGTGCAAACCAGATTGCGGGCAAAACTAAAAACGGTGTCGCAAGCACTAACGTCCACGAGATCACTTGTAGGCCACCAAGAGACCTTGCTAAATAGCCCCCGGCTGCGTACGAGATGGATCCGGTTAGCACGGCGAGCAGCAGCGAGAGATCAGCCCAATGCAAACTACCATTCCCGCGCATGAGTGAAAAGATAATCACTAAGGTGCTGCCCAGCGTGGCCATCAGCCAAAACCCGATTGAGGGGCGTTCTTTAAAGAGCCATGCGGCACAGGCCGCAACAGTTAAGGGCATGATGCCCAGCATGACGCCGCCATGCGAGGCGTCAACCCGTTGCATGGCTAAAGCGGTGAACACCGGAAAGCCAATTGCGACACCCATCACGACTAGCAACAGATATTTGAATTCGTGCAGTGTTGGACGTCGATGTTTACCAGCAACCAGATAAATCACAGCCAATACGGTCGCCAGCAGTGCGCGACCCGTTGCAATAAAAATAGGATGAAACGATTCGAGCGCCATGCGTGTTGCGGGCAACGTCAGCCCAAATAAGGTGACGCCGATGAGCCCTAGCAACATGCCTTTGCTTGCGGGTTTCACGCGGCTTCTTACATCGCGTTGTAAACGGGCCCTTCACCACCTTGCGGTGTGACCCAAACGATATTTTGTGTGGGGTCTTTAATATCGCAAGTTTTGCAGTGCACGCAGTTTTGGGCATTGATCTGCAGGCGATCGCTGCCGTTATCATCTTTAACGTATTCGTACACGCCGGCCGGACAATAGCGTGCCTCAGGGCCACCGTACTTAGCCAAATTTATGCTGACCGGTACCGAAGCATCTTTCAGTGTTAAGTGAATCGGCTGATTTTCTTCGTGATTGGTGTTTGAAATAAACACCGAACTCAAGCGATCAAAGGTTAAGACGCCGTCAGGTTTTGGATATTCAATTTTGGGGCACTGGTCAGCGGGCTGCAGGCAAGCGTGATCGGCCTTGGTGCGGTGGATGGTCCAGGGGATGTTGCCCTTGAGTACAAATTGCTCGATGCCTGTCATCAAGGTGCCAACGGTACGGCCTTTTTTAAACCATTGTTTGAAGTTGCGCGCTTTATTCAGCTCAGTGTGCAACCATGAGGCTTCAAACGCAGCAGGGTAGGCCGGTAGCTCGTCGGCGCTACGCTCGGCAACCAAGGCGTCAAAGGCTGCGTCAGCTGCCATCATGCCCGACTTGATTGCAGCGTGGCTGCCCTTGATGCGCGAGGCGTTCAAGAAACCCGCCTCACAGCCCACCAAGGCTCCACCTGGGAATACCAATTTGGGTAGCGACAGCAAGCCACCTGCGGTGATGGCACGTGCGCCGTACGCAATGCGCTTGCCACCCTCAAAGGTGCCGCGAATAGCAGGGTGCGTTTTGTAGCGCTGAAATTCTTCGAACGGCGAAATCCAGGGGTTCGCGTAATCCAGACCCACCACCATACCGACTGCCACGAGGTTGTCGTTCAGATGATATAAAAACGAGCCGCCATAGGTGTCTGAATCGAGCGGCCAGCCTGCGGTGTGCACCACAACACCAGGGCGAGATTTTGCAGGAGCGACTTCCCAGAGCTCTTTAATCCCAATGCCATAGCTTTGTGGATCACGGCCTTGATCAAGCTTGAATTTGCTGATCAGTTCGCGACCCAACTGACCACGCGCGCCCTCGGCAAAAATGGTGTATTTCGCCAATAGCTCCATGCCTTGCTGATACTTGTCGGTCGGTTGGCCATCACGCCCGACACCCATGTCGCCGGTGGCTACGCCACGCACCGCACCTTGCTCGTTGTACAAAACCTCGGCCGCGGCAAAGCCCGGAAATATTTCAACACCTAGCGCCTCGGCTTGTTCGCCCATCCAGCGGGCAACCTTGCCCAAACTCACGATGTAGTTGCCGTGATTTTGAAAGCACTTGGGCAACAGCCATTCGGGGGTTTTGCGTGCACCCGTTTCGCTTAAAAACAAAAACTCGTCTTCTTTGACCGGGGTGTCCAGTGGGGCACCCATGTTTTTCCAGTCAGGAAACAACTCGGTCATTGCCTGCGGATCCATCACAGCACCCGACAAAATGTGTGCACCAATTTCGCTGCCTTTTTCAAGCACGCAAACCGAAATGCCATGGCTGCGCTCTGCGGCGAGTTGCTTGAGGCGAATGGCCGTGGCTAACCCGCCCGGACCTCCACCTACCACGACAACGTCGTATTCCATCGATTCGCGTGCTGACATAAAAGTCTCCCTGCTTCAAAGGTATGATGTTTATTTGCTGCAGCGATTGTATTGCACAGGGGCGCACGCTGTCGTGGCGCAGGCCTTGCAAACTCGTGAACAGCGCCTTTTGCAGTGCATGGCATGATTTTTGGAGAAGTGTGTGGCAGGCTCTGAACCCCAAACCCTGATGGTGGGTGATATTTACGATTTAGATATCCCGATGCGCTGGTCTGATGCCGACGCCTTAGCGCATCTGAATAATGCCAATTATTTCCGCTATATGGAAGAAGGGCGTTTAAAGATGTTTTTTGAGGGTCAGGCGCCCCAGTCAACGCGCTATGGCCCTGTCGTGGTGCACTGCTCGTGCGATTTTAAAAAATCGATCACCTACCCAGCAACTGTGCGCGTCAGCCTGCGGGTCGTGAGCATTGGTCGCTCAAGCCTCGAGCAGTCGGTGGATATTTCAGTGGTCTATCCCGATCGCCTTGAGTTATGCGCTCAGGGTAAGTCGGTGATGGTCTGGATGGATTTTGAACTTAATAAATCGCACCCATGGCCCGCCGAGGTATTGCAAGCTTTGGCAAAGCCGATAAATCGTCGATAATCTGGTCAACACGTGCATACTTAGGAGTCGGTTCAATGAATAAGCTCTATCCCAGTGCCACCGAGGCACTGAAAGATATCCTTAAAGACGGGCAAACCCTCGGCGTGGGTGGCTTTGGTCTGTGTGGGATCCCCGAGGCCCTAATCGCCGCGGTGCGCGACCTTGGTGTTCAAAATCTGACCTGCATTAGTAATAACGCCGGCGTCGATGGTTTTGGCTTGGGCATGCTGTTGCAAACGCGTCAGGTTAAAAAGATGATCGCCTCGTACGTTGGAGAGAACAAAGAGTTTGAGCGCCAGTTTTTGGCAGGCGAACTCGAACTTGAATTCACCCCTCAAGGCACGTTGGCCGAACGCCTGCGCGCCGGTGGCGCTGGGATCCCAGCCTTCTTTACCCGTACCGGTGTCGGCACCGTGGTGGCAGACGGTAAAGAAATCCGTGAGTTTGACGGTGAAAAGTACGTCATGGAGCGTGCTTTAGTGCCCGAGATTTCGTTGGTCAAAGCCTATATTGCCGACCGCAGCGGTAATTTGATTTTTCATAAGACCGCGCGCAACTTTAATCCACCGGTTGCACAGGCTGGCAAACTTACCGTTGTTGAGGTTGAAAAAGTGGTTGAGTTAGGTGAACTCGAGCCTGAGCAAATTCATCTGCCCGGTATTTACGTGCATCGCATTGTGATCAATGCGACCCCTGAAAAACGTATCGAACAACGCACCGTTCGCGCGGCCAACTAAGGAGCAATCAACATGGCATGGACTCGTGACGAAATGGCCGCACGTGCGGCACGTGAATTACAAGATGGTTTTTATGTCAATCTGGGCATTGGTTTGCCTACTTTGGTCGCCAATCATGTCCCCAAGGGGATTGAAGTGTGGTTGCAGTCAGAAAACGGCTTGCTCGGGATCGGCCCCTTTCCGCTTGAAAGCGAAGTCGACGCCGACATGATCAACGCGGGTAAGCAAACCGTCACCACAATTCCTGGTTCGTCGATTTTTTCGTCGGCCGATTCGTTTGCAATGATTCGCGGCGGCAAAATTAATTTGGCGATTCTTGGTGCCATGCAGGTGTCTGAAACCGGTGATCTTGCAAACTGGATGATCCCAGGCAAGATGGTCAAGGGCATGGGCGGGGCCATGGATTTAGTCGCGGGTGTTGGTCGCGTGATTGTCTTGATGGAGCACGTTGCGCGTAAAAAAGACGGCTCGGTCGATATGAAACTATTGCCCAAGTGCACCTTGCCTCTGACGGGCGTGGGCGTGATCGATATGGTCATCACCGACATGGGTGTGTTTGAGATCACACCAAACGGGCTCAAGTTGATTGAACTGGCGCCTGGCGTGACTGTCGCTGAAGTTCAAGAACATACCGCTGCTAAACTCGATGTTTCGCTGGTGGCTTAAGCCTGCTGGGTGGCTCAAATCTGCCAAGGTTGACTAACAACACCTAGCGGGTTTGCGCTGCCCGAGTTGCTGTAAAACGCCACGCCTGCTTTGAAGTCTTGCGACCGCGCTTGCGCGGTCGGTCTTTGTCATCACGCGCTTAATTGCGTCGCTCACTTTTGTCACCACAAGGATGTTGGGATGGAATTCTTCACATGGCTGTTGGATTTACTACTGCATATTGATAAAACAATGTTGCAGTTTATCGAGGCGCATGGCGTATGGATTTATGTCTTGCTTGTCGCAATAATTTTTTCTGAAACGGGCTTGGTATTTATGCCCTTTTTGCCGGGTGACTCGTTATTGTTTGTCGCGGGCGCGGTGTGCGCGATGGGCAAGATGGATATCTATCTGTTGATGGCCCTTTTGACCACGGCGGCGATTGTGGGCGATGCGGTGAACTATTCGGTTGGTCGCTGGTTCGGTGCAGCGCTGATCGCCCGCACCAACTTGGTCAACGCTAAGCACATGGCTTACACACAAGGTTTTTACGATCGCTACGGTGGTCAAACCATCATCATTGCGCGCTTTATTCCGCTCGCGCGCACCATGGCGCCCTTTGTGGCGGGCTTTGCGCGGTTTGATCCCAAGCGTTTCCTGTTTTACAACGTCACCGGCGGGGTGGTGTGGGTGGTATCACTGACTGTTGCTGGCTACTGGTTTGGCAATCTGCCGTTCGTGCGCAACAACCTGACACTGGTGATTTTGTTCATTATTTTCTTGTCGATTTTGCCTGGCATTATTGCAGTGCTCAAGGCTAAGTTCTCGAGTCCCTCTAATCAAAAATGACCGCATCGGCCACGCGCATGTTCAGTGGCCTGTTGCTCTTGTGTACATTTAGTCGTCCCTCTCAATGACAACAACCGTGCCAACTTCGAGTCCTTCGGCTGCTCTAGCGGCGT
>Ga0247843_1006046_pt1 | contig 16165 bp, 15 predicted proteins | sample LaCruzMarch2017__FD_192420 | JGI IMG/M metagenome (GOLD analysis project Ga0247843, IMG submission 192420) | Freshwater microbial communities from meromictic Lake La Cruz, Castile-La Mancha, Spain - LaCruzMarch2017_8m | ecosystem: Environmental > Aquatic > Freshwater > Lake | place: Spain... | reverse complement strand
TCCAAGTACCAAAATTATTTTCAACAGCAATTTTTCCTATATCTGTATTTTCATCAGTTGCAATTAATAAAGGATGCTTGCATTCCAAATAAGCCAACATTCTAGACGGGAAATTAGGAATTGTAAAAAGCCATCACTATTTTCTAAAAAAACTGACCCCACCTGCTCAACCATACCATAGAAATTATAAATATGGTTTAAGTTAAATTTCTCTTTTAGTGCCAATCTAAAAGTAGGGTTATCAACAGCTATATCAATGAGTTTTTTCCAACCTCCACTATGAATTAAAATTGCTTGACTTAAATCGTATTTATTCTTTAGTTTAGCATTAAAAAAATATTGCCAAACCATAAAAGTAAAACCAAAAATTAATATTGGTTGCCCAGAATACTTTTCTAAAAATTTAATCAGCTCATCTTCATTTGGTTCAAAATTATCATCCAAAACATATGTATGATCTTTTCCAAATACTGATAAACCTAATATCCCGGCACCTCTTGCAGAAAAAGTGGATTTATTAGAGAATATTGATTTAGAGTCGATAATTAACATTGGTAATCTTGATGAACCTACAACATGCGATATTATTTTTGACAATGCCAATGTCTGCAATTTTGCAGTTTCTTTATCAAGATAAATTTTACTAACCTGCTGACCTGTAGTACCACTTGAAGTTAAAATTTTAAAAATATTTTCATCGGTAATACTTTTCAAATGATGATTTTTAAATACTGAAACAGGTAAGAATGGAAGCTCCTCAATAGAATTTATTTTTATATTTTTATCGAAAATACTTTCGACAATTTTTGAATAATCCAGTGAATTTTTTAGATGCAGACTGTTTAAATCTGATAGTAACTTAGTTAATATAGGCTGCTTTTCATTTGCAGTTAAGCTATATTGTTTAAGTTCAAATAAATTATTTAGTAGCATATATTTCTGTTAGTGCTGAATAGTTAATTTTTCCATTATTGGTTAAGGGAAATTGCTCAATATGTTGCGTTTTTATTACAGAAATATGTAACTTTAATTCATTAGAAATGAATTGCATTATATTTCTTAAATCAACTGAAGAATCTGAACAAAAAATTATTAAAGTCTTATCATTTATTCCTATGCTTTTTACTATTATATCAAATTGTTTGGATATAATATTTTCAACTTCATCTAAATTAATTCTGTTTCCAAAAAGTTTTGTAAATCTTTTGATTCGCCCTGTAATATAAAAAAAACCATCTTCATCAACTTTAGCAATATCACCAGTTTTCAAAACCTCATTTTTTTCGAATATTTCTAAGTCCACTGGCTTTTCAACATATCCCCCAAAAACATTTAAACCTTTGAAACAAAGCTCATTTGTTTCTTCTTCTAAAATGAATTCTCCATTTGGTATTGGTTTACCTATGGAACCTGTTTTTTGTAAGATTAATTTTGGAGTTAGGAAAGACATTCTTGCAGTTGCTTCAGTTTGGCCATACATAACATAAAACTCAATTTTATTTGATAATGCATATTCACCATATTTTTTGATAAGATTTTCATGAAGTTTACCTCCTGCTTGAGTAAAATACTTTAAAGTAGAATATGTTTTTTTCGTAAACCCAATTCTATCAAGCATTTCATATACAAATGGAACACCGGCAAAACTAGTAAATCCAAATTTTTCAAATTTTTCCCAAAAACTTTTTTTCAAGACATCATCATTAGTACAAACTATTTTACCACCTTTAAGACTATTTGAAGTTAAAACAGATAAACCATAGGAATAAAATATAGGAAGATTTAATGGGGTTACATCAAACTCATTTATTGGTAAATATTGGGTAATTGAATTTGCATTTGAAATTAAATTCTCCTCAGAAAGCTTAACAAATTTAGGAGACCCAGTTGTCCCTGATGTACTGATAAGAATTTTTATACTATTGTGAATTTTAATATTGGTTTCATTTATTGATTTAAAATAACTGATAGATTTTTCATTTATTAATGAATAAGTTTCTAAATATTCTCTTGAATTATCAAAAACATACGATGGTTTGTATAGACTCTCCAATTCAGATTTAAAATGCAATGAAATATTGGGTGGTAAAAGAGCCACACAATGATTACTTTTCATGAGAGTCCAAAAAACCAAAATTGACTGGATAGAATTATCCAAATATGCAAATATTAATTTCTTAGACTCATCACTAAATCCAATTTCTGGTAAATCATTTAATGTAAATTCTGATTGGTTTTCATCATCAATGAATTTAAGATTTTTATTATATGAAACTAGCTCAAATAAATTCATGTATTTTAAATTATCATACCTCCATCAACACCAATTATCTGACCAGTCACATAACTTGAAAGATTAGAAGCTAAAAATAAAGCAACCTTTGCAACATCATCTGGCTTTCCCAATCTTTTCATTCCTATTGAATTCAAATTTTTCTCATAAAATTTTGGATCCATATTTTTTGTCATATCAGTATCAATAAAACCCGGCGCTATCGCATTTACTCGAATATTTAACGGAGCTAACTCTTTGCTCAATGATTTTGTAAAACCAATAATTGCTGATTTGCTCGAACCATAAATTGTTTGTCCTAAATTTCCGTTTGTTCCAATTATAGAACTTAAATTAATAATAGAACCTCCTCTTTTCCGAATAAATGATTTCAAAGCCATTTGAGTTGGATTGATGGTTCCAATTACGTTCGTATTATAAATCTCGGAAATTATTTCAGGTTTTACCATTTGCAGAGTTGCATCTTTCATAATTCCTGCATTATTAACCAAAATGTCAATATAGATTTTATCTGCCATCAAGCTATCAAAAACATCTTTAATTGAGATAATATTTGTAACGTCCATATGAAAAGTCAAATGTCCTTCAGGATGACTTGGCAAATTTATTGCTAATTGTTGGAGTGCATTTATATCTCTACCTGTTAATATAACTCTCGCTCCATTCGCAGCAAATAATTCAGCAATAGCCTTTCCAATTCCTTTTGAAGCTCCCGTAATAAGAGCAATTTTATTGTTTAACATAATTTAAAATTGAACACCAAGCTTTGATAGGATTTCTTGAGCTTTTTCAACTGAACTCATATCAATAACATCTTCTGTATCAATAGACACGTCAAAGTCTTCCTCTAACTGACTTATCAAAATCATATGAGAAATAGAATCCCATTCGGGAATACTTTGATATGCCAAATTATCTTGAATTTGTGATATTTCGATATTTAGAGCATTCGCAAAGCTTTGATAAAGTTTATTTTTGTTTTCCATATTTTTAAAAATTTATATTCGAATCTATTTTATTGAAATAAGCATTAATTAAATAATTCAAATTCTTATAAAATTAACCTTAAAACATAATTTATTAAGTAAAAAAGTAGTTTAAGTAAATATTAGTCTTAATTAAAAAAGATATTTTGAGGACTCTGTATAACTAAACGTTTTAGCAGCATTATATGAATTCACTGAAACTTCTTTTGCCTTTTCCTTGTTTATATACAAATAATTAATATAATCAATAATTCTAAGTATATCATCACCATTTTCATATGCACCAATTTCATATTTATTAATGAGAGATTCTAATTCAGAACCATCATTTCCAATCCCTAAAATGGGAGCACCAACTGACATATAATTAAAGGTTTTACTAGGTAAACTTACGAATGTTGCCTCTGTTTCAATTGCAACAATAGCAATATCTGCAGATGCTAATGAATACGGTAAAATTTCTGCATTCTGCCAAGTAAAAAAAACTACATTACTTAATTCTTTGCCTTTAGCCATCTCTTGAAGTTTACTCTTTTTTGCACCTTCTCCTATAAACAAGAACAAAATATCTTCGATATTTTGAGTTCTTTCTGCTACATCTATTAAAATTTCCAATTTATGTCCTAAACCCAAATTACCTGAATACAATACTACAAACTTATTTTCAATTGAATGTTTCTTTAGAAAAATATTTTGAGATTTGGGTATAGGTTTAAAATTTTCAGAAGCCGGCCAAATTGAAATTGCATGTATTTTATCAGCTTGAGCATACTCTAAAAGTTGTTTTTTCATCCCTTCACTAATTGTAATGATTTTCAAGGCTCTATTAAATAATTTACGATTTAAATATGCCCAAAATTTATAAACAATTGAATTTTCTTTTATTCCAATTAATTTCAAAGAATTAGGATAGGTATCAAAAACTACTATTCCAAACGGATTAGAGAAAAAGAGACTAGCAAAATAGGACATTGGTGGATTTGTATAATATAAAATTGTATATCCTCTATATTTCCAGACTAATAAGAAACAAATATGTAAGAAACAAATACCCCAAGTCCATAAACGCTTAATAAGCGTAGATCTATCGTAAGTAATTGTTTTTTGAATTTTAATATTCGGATGAAAATTACGTTCTGTAATTTTATTCATTCCAAACATCATTACTACCTCATCATATTTTGAAATAAATGAATTGGCCACATCGATGGTTAAGTATCCACTATTTTGATTTATAATCAAAATCTTTTTATTTTTCATTTTGTCGTATTATTTCACCTAATTGTTTAGTTGACAAAAATTCTATTTCGGGCCACTTACTAATCATTTTTTTTATTAAAATCCTTAAGGATTTTATACCCATTTCTCTGTTTTCTGGTTCAATATTTCCAATATAATTAACTCGATGGCTTGAAATAATAGCTGGTTTATTCCAAAAGAAGGCAACTTCCATTTCTTTTAAACAAGAATCAACCCAACTAGAAATATGATTATGTTCGCCAAAACAAACTGGCTCAAAAAAACAATTTCTAGTGATTATAAGCTGATTATGAATGTTTTTCCTTCCAATAAAGTTCCATTCATTCTTAAATTGACCATTACCTATTGGATACGATCTTTTTTTTGACCTAGTTAAATATTTTACACCTATTCCACTTAATGTAGATTCAAGTTCTTTTGGTTCTTCTGCATTAGGAGCAATAAAACAATTGGGTTGATGACCCAAGTACCTAAAAAACAATTTACCAGCTTCCTGTATTTGCAAATGTAATTCCTTAACTTCTTCAATACTTTCAGGAAACAATGCGCCTAGATAATTTGGATAATCTTCATTTTTAAATTTTGAAGCTCCTAATGATTTAAGTTCAAGTGAATATCTTAGACCTTCTTTTCCACTGTGTGATTGCAGAATTTTTAAATATCTGCGGACATTTACATGTTCACGTCCATGTAATTCAGGAAAGAAAATTTTTTCATTAACGCCTGTTTTCCACAAATTAATAACTTGATCATGGTTAGGGTATTCCTTTAAAGTTTCTTCCAAAGGTTGAAAATAATAATTTTGAAAATCACTTTTTAGAATTTTAGAAAAATCCGGATTGCCCATAATACACATTGGAGTGAAAATAGGAGAATTGCCCTTGAAATCTTTAAATTCTTTTAAAGTAGAAAAAAGTGTATTTAAATCTTCATTAGACTCCAAACTATCAAAAGAATTGTAATGATTCGAATCAACATTTAATCCGTATTTTTTAAGTTTTAAGAAAGCGTCCTTGTCATATGTCCTAACACTTCCCCAATCATCTGATTCGATTACTACAATTTTTCTTTTTGTATTCCATCCTGGTATATTGGAAATATTTCTTTTAAAATCTTTTATTAAACTCATTCTTTAATTAAACCTTTGAAAATGTTTAAATAGTCTACAAAACGGGTCTCATCATTGTATAATAGCTCCGCTCTTTTTCTACAATTCTCGGAAAGTATTTCCCTATCTCTTTTTCTTATTACATCAATTGCTTCTAAAAGCCCTTTCACGTTACCTTTTTCAACTACAATTCCAGTAGATTCATCAATAGATTCAGGACTTCCTCCAGTATTATATGTTATGACAGGTGTTCCGCAAGCTAATGATTCTAAATTTGTAGTAGGGAAATTATCTTGAGAAGTTGGATTTATAAAAATGTCTGCAATTGAATACCATTGTACAAGCTCTTGAATATTTTCAGTTCTTTTTATACCAATTATATTTGATGGTAATTTTTTTATTTCCTTATCATTAAGCCCAAGTAGTACAATTTGATTAGTCGAATTATCTATAATTTTATTTAATTCCAAAAAATCATGGTAACCTTTTCTATTGGACCAAATACTTGCACAACCTAATAAAATTCTCCTATTTTCAATTCCAAATCTTTCCTTCAAATTTGAAGGTATATTTCGAAATAATTTTAAATTGACTGCAGAAGGTGTAATATGAACTTTATAACTTTTTAAAAACGATTTTTTCACTAAATCACCAAGCCAAATTGAATGAGTTAGAAGCTCAAGATTTGGCAAATTTAAAAATAAGTGTTTTTTGTTTTTAAAGTTTTCAAATGAATTATCAACCCAAGAACTTGGATAGTTTTTGTGCTTAGGGCATTTATTACAATGTGAAATCCATTTTTCACAATTAATATCATCAAAATAAGTACAATGCCCCGTAAAAGCCCAACAATCAAATAAAGTCCAAAGTATTGGAATTTTAGATTCCGCCAGAAAACGAAAAAGTACTTCAATATTAAGATAATAACCATGAAGATTATGTAAACCTATAACATCCGGTTTAATTTCTTCAATCTTCCTTATAAGTGACTTTGTCGCAATTATTGAGCCAAATCCATGTTTATCAGTCAACAAAGTCTTGATGCCATGACTATAAACATCAAAATCTGTACCAATTTTAATTAGTTTTGACGAACTATTACTATTTCCTCTGCCGTAAGCAATATAACTTTCATGTCCATTTTTCAAAAGAATATTGCCTATATCTTCAGCAATACGTCCTGTACTGCCAGAATTAACACCTGCATTTATTTGTAAAACTCTCAATTATTATTAAGAATAAAATTGTAAAACTTATTGGCTATTTCAATTGAACTAAATTTTAATATACTAATTTGGGCGTTTTCTCCAATTATATTCCTTAATTCTTCATTTTTCATTAACAAACTTAATTTTTCTTGAAATAAATTGTAATCATGAACAGGTATTAAATAACCATTTTTATTATTCTCAATAAGTTCAGCTGGCCCTGCAATGCAATCAAATGCAATTACTGGTAATCCAGCAGATTGCGCTTCGCCAATTACATTGGGAAATCCTTCAGAACTAGAAGTAAACGCAAAAATTTTACTTTTTAAATAGTAGGAATCAACATCCGTCTGTTTACCTGCCAAAATTACTTGATTTTCGGCATTAAGTTCTTCTATTAAGGCCCTCAACCTTGACATGTTGTTTTGCTTTAAGGCATCATCACCAACTATTATCAATTTCCAATTTTTGTTATTAATTTTTACAAATAATTTAATTAATTCATCGTGGTGCTTTGTTTGTATAAGTCTTCCAACTGATAAAACAATATTCTCTTTAGAAGAATTTTGTTTATTTTTAATAATTCTAATAGGATTACCAATAACTTTAATGTTATGATGTTTAAATTCATTTAAATAAATGAATTTAGCAATTTCCGTTTGAGCTATAATACCTGTGGCTCTTGGATAAAGAATCTTACGCAAAAAATTATGGACTGTACCAAGACTTTTATTTGGTTGACATCTATCTGAAACATAAATAGGATATGATTTACCAATTAAAGAAATCAGAACAAATGAATTCCATAACTCACCAAAACTGAGAATAGTGTTGGGATTAATAAACTTAATTACTTTTCTTATATAAATTAAAGTTTTAATTGAATGAAAAAACCTCTTATTATTATTAAATTCAAAATTTGGTTTATGAATAGTAATATTATTAGGTATAGAATAAAAAATTTCTCTTTTTAATCCATAAAGGATCAAATGTACTTCAACATCATCTCTTTGGGAAAAATGAAAGATTAATTGAGACATTACTCTCTCCATTCCTCCAGCATGAAGAGTTGGTATAATTAATGCAATTCTATTCAACAGTTTATTCCTTTATTGCTTGAATTAAAGCACCTGAGGTTATTAAATCTTGGTCATCAAAATCGACCCCTTTAATCCTTGGAAAAACTGTTTTATACTTATTTTCCTTAAACATTGGTAATATAAATTTGATTTTAAATCCTGCATTTTCAATCATTTTAATATGTGAAGAGAGAGGTAAACGGTTCATTGGATATTTTCTACCCCTTGCAAGTAAACCCCATAATTTTTCACCAATAAACCAATGTCCATTCCAATCTTTTGTCATTTCATGGGTTTCAAAGTCAATTTGATGAGATATTACACCTCCCTTTCTTAACCATTTGTACATTTCTTTATATGCATATTCAATATCACTAACATGTTCCATTACTGCTTGTGAGAAAATCAAATCAATCCCCTGCAAATCAACACGTCTACTATTCATCCAAGGAACTATATACTGAATTTCAACTAATTCATTTTGATCATTTTTAAGTGCCTTTTCAATTTCAACGAATTTTTCCTTATAAACATCACTATTGAAATTTAAAATTTCTTTTGGAAAGTTATAATTGGATAAAACAGGGGCAGTAAATCGCTGTCTATGTGTATTAGGTATATCTTCATTATTAATGAAATAATTCCTCAATTCTTCATTCATTGAACTATTCTTTGCAAAATTTGCATGCTCAATTACATCAAATGCATAATACTTGTTAGCACCAGAATAAAGGCCACAAATACCAATCCCTAACGAATCACCAGGTCCAATTTCTGCAATTTTCTTAATTTCATTTACTGAATTGAATAATCCATTTCCAATTAAATAATTTAAATGTCTATGCCATACACTATAGCAATATTCACTAGAAAATGTGCCTCCAGAACCAGGCCTGTAAAAAAAATATTTAGGAAGTAAATAGCTTGCAATTCCTCTTATTAATGGATAAAATTTAACGTTCATATTTTATTTAACAATTCTTTTAACATTAAATCAACAATCCAATCTTCCTTAATTGTTTTACACTCATGCCATTTTATATTTCGATCCCAAAATCCAGGACAATTATCATAAGCTTCATGAGAATACCCATAGCTAATTTCAACAATAAGTGGACTATTATTTGTATCAAAAACATAATCGTAAACACCAACCTGCAAACCTAATTTTTGGTTAATTTCAAAGGAAATTTTAATACATCTTTCGTCAAAAAGTTCTTTTTCAAATGCAAAATTACCACTACCAGAAGCCCGGAAATCCCCTTTTCTTACATATCTTTTGAGTCCAAATGCTTTATCGCCAATTACAATAATTCGAATATCTGAATCATTATTTGGAATAAAATCTTGAAAATAAACGTATCCTACTTCATTAGCTCCTAGTCTAGCGTAATCAGGCAACCATACTAATCGAATAATTCCTTTAATTATTTCCACAAAAGGAACTTTTCCAGACTTAAACTTTCTGAACCTTTCTTTTACCCCCCCCCAATTATCATATTTAGGAAAACCAGTGCTGAAAGCTTTTTTCACAATTGAAATTCCTTTCTTGTGTGTACTTACAAGCTTGACATTTTGTGACCCGGCCCCTCCTCTTAATTTAAAAACTTTCGGGAATGTTGTTGAATTAACCCAAACCAATGCTTCATTTAAATCAAAAAACACATAAGTAGGTACTATGGGAGCACCAATTGATTCCAATAAATATTTTTGTGCTACTTTGTCATCAAAATGCCATGCTGTTCTGAAATTTGGAAAAACCACAAAACCAGTATGTTCAAGTGCAAATAATATTTGTTTTGCTAATATGTTGTCTTTGTGATTCCCTTGATTAAAATGCCACATTAAAGCATTACAATCTTTTAAATCATTAATTATATTGTTTGAATAACAATTAACGACTTTATACGGAATATTTTGTTTTTCACAATAACTTCTCCATCTGCTATGAAAACCAAAAGAACTGTTATGAATTGCGATCATTATCTAAATATTGTTGTGCCCAAACTTCAAAAGTAAAAATTTGCCAAATTGCATCTATTTGGAAATTTTCAGCTTTATTAATATTTATTAACCATTTTTCAACTGGTTCGATTTTAAAGATTTTTCTATTAATTACTCCAGGCTTAATTTTTGTATCCCATAATAATTTAAATTCTTCACTACCAAAAAATTCCCGCAATGGTATGCTAAAGCCTTGCTTTTTCCTATAAGAAAATCTTGAATTAAATATTTTGCTGCAAATTTCTTTTAGAATAAATTTTCCTTCCAACGTTGATCTTTTTTTTTTAATTAGATATTTATCTTCTATTGAAAGAGCTAAATTGACTAAATAATTATCTAAAAAAGGTACTCGATTCTCAATTGAAAAAGCCATAGACATTTTATCTTGGCGCATAAGTAAATCAGGTAGATATGTTGCAATATCATATTTGCGGTACAAATTACTTTTTTTAGTGAAAGAAGATAAAATTAACTTTCTTTCCTTTACCGCATTCTCAAAATTAAAGTCTGATTTAATTTCTTTAATTAATCCAATATTTCCAAATGAAGATGCCAATATAATTCTATTTTCCTTTTTTAAATAAATGCGTAAATAGTTTACCAAATATTTTCTATTTTGGACTAAATTTAAGAGAAATCTCTTTGAAAAAAACGGATGTCGTTCATAGTTTAAAAATTTCGAATAACCTGACAAAGTTTCATCTGCTCCTTCACCGCTCAATAAGACTGTTACATGAGACTTAGCTTTTTCACTTAAAAGAAACAAACCAATAGTATTTGGGTGATTTATAGGTTGTTCAAAATGCCAGGTTGCTTTTTCAAAAACTTTGAAATAATAATCTGAATTTAAACTATACTTATAACTTTGAATATTTAAAAATTTAGCAACATAATCTATATACGATTCTTCTGAAAAATTTTTATTATCAAATAATATAGATATGGTTTCCAAATTTCTTTGTTTATTGAAAGTATTGGCAAAATAAGTAATTATGGAAGAGTCAATTCCTCCGGAAAGTTGACAACCTAATTTTACGTCACTTAACATTTGACTTTGAACACTTCTTTCTAGCGCTTTTGAATAAGTTGTCTCTAAATTTGAGTCATTAATTTCTATACAACCATCATTGTTTAAAATATAATATTGTATTTCTTTTGAATTACCATTTTCCGAGATTTCTAAATAAGTTCCTTGATTTAAATTCCTAATATTCTTAAAAAGGGTTTTATTTATCAAATTTCTAAACATTAAAAACTCATCTAAATTTTTATGATCTAATTCAAATTTAAAATTTGATAATGCTTTAAAGCTTTTTATCTCTGAACTAAAAGCTAACCTGGTTTCATCTTCAAAAACATATAATGGTTTAATACCAAATCTATCTCTAATCAGATATAACTTTTTAATTTTTGAATCCCAAATACAAATTGCAAACATCCCATTTAATTTTTGCAACGTTAATTCAAGACCATAAATTAGGTATAGATTAAGTACAATTTCAGTGTCTGAATTACTTTTAAATTTACATCCTTTATCTAATAAATCATCCTTAAAATCAAAGGCATTATATATCTCACCATTTAACATCAAAACAACGCTTTTATCTGAGCTTATCATAGGTTGGTGTCCATTCTCAGATAAATCAAGTATGCTTAATCTATTAAATCCCAAAATAAGATTTGCTGGATTTGAAAAATTTAAATCACCTATTTCAATTTTATTCAATGATGAATTAATTGCAACAATTCCAGAATCATCTGGCCCTCTATGTTTTTGGAGACTTAACATCTCGCCAATGTTCTGTTTACTGGATTCCAAGTTTCCAGTTTTTATTAAATACCCGGCCAATCCACACATATTAACTTGCCTTTATTATTGAAACTAGCAAAATGTCTTTGTGAGATTCGCAACGAATGAGATTTGAAAATAAGAGTTTTTTGTTTTTGCCAATTAAACTTGGTAAAAATCCTCTTTTATATAGACCTGGTAAAACTTTACCGGTATATGGCTGTAGCCATGTATTAATAACAGAAGACCAGGTTGACGCATACTCATTGAATTTCATATTCAACAACTCATCGTTTTGTATGACTATATTTAATTCTTGAACATTTTCAAGAAAAGGACTTTTATCTTTAACAAAATAAACACCGATATTATTATTATTCTGTTCTACAAATTCAAGTTCAAAAGTAATCTCTTTATTGCTATGAAAATTCAATCTAACCAGCATCCCATAGTTCCATGGTTTATATTGAATTTTATTATAATCAAAACAAAAATTGCCAACGCCATAAAAAATTGGAGCATTTTTATAAACTTCATAACCTGAAATTATGTGTGTGTGATGTCCTATAACTGCACTTGCACCAGCATCAACAAAAAATCTGTACCACTTTTTCATTCTAGGGCTAGGTAAATTATAGTGCTCATGCCCACCGTGCACATTAATAATAATAAAATCAACCTTACTTTTTAAAACCGAAATTTGATTATATAAATCAACTAGGTCTATGGGATTGCAACCTGGTTCAGAACCAAAAGTAGTAGTCCATTCACTTTCAGCAATGTTTATAAAGCAAAATGAAAAATTTCCTATTTCTTTTACAATCGGTCTGGAGGCCTCCTTTAAATTAAAACCACTACCCATCCAATCAATATTATAATCCTTCAGTGCCTTATAGGTATTCCTTAACCCTTCCTCACCATAATCCAAAAAGTGATTATTAGCAGTTGCAACTAATTTACAATTCAAATAGTCAATTATTTCAACAGTTTGGGGATCTGCTTTTAAATGTGGTCCTGTTTTAACTAGTTTTTTACCAATTGTAGTTAATGGACATTCTAATTCGATTATATTCAAATCATTTTGGTCAAAGAACGACTTTACATCCTTAAAAAGATTTTCCCAATTATTTTCTTCAATCAACGCACTCTCGATTCTTTGCCAAGGGCAAAAATCACCTGTAAATCCTATTTTTATCATTTTAGTTTTTTTAATAATATAAAAAAATCAATTATTAGAGTTTAACCATTTATAAATTATCCCCAATCTTAAAAATGAAATCACCTAATTTGTCTGAGGATAAAAATTCAACATTTGGATATTTTTTGATAATCGACTCAAGTAATACTTTAAGTTTTTGAAGACCTACTTTTCTGTTATTTTCATTTAATCTCCCTATATAATTCACTCTATGAGAACTTATGATTGCCGGTCTATTCCATCTGAAAGAATAATCAACTTCCTTAAGACAACTAGATATACTTTCATTAAAAGAGGAATCCATAAAAGGCTCAAAAAAACAATTTCTAGTTAAATAAATTTGTTCAAATTTATTTTTTGCTCCAAGAAAATTTCTTTTACCGTTTTTTTTTATTATTTCTCTCTTATATGCTGGATATAATTCAAATGATTGTCCTTGAATATATAAGACATCCTTAATTTTTAAAATTTCCTCAATTTTCTCATCCCAAATATAATTATTAGCAATAAATGATTTTGATTTATAACCTAAGATTGATTCGAAAATTTCCAATCCTTCTAGAATTGATTTTTTAAGGAATTTTAATTCATTTTCTGATGAATAATTACAACCTGCCATTGAGTTTTTCTTTACAAAATCTCTTTCCCCTCTTTTTACAATTCCCCAAAACTTATCCTCAAACATCATTTTGGTCAAATTGTCAAATTGTAAAAGCTTCATCCATAAAGAAACGTTCAAATGTTCTCTACCATGGAATTGAGGTTTAAAAATATTTTCGTGAATCCCATTTTTCCATAAATCAATACAATTAAAACTTCCATTTGTATTCTTAAATGTTTCAGTTACATTTTCATAATGATAGTGCTTAAAGTTACTTTGTTCAATTTTCTCAAAATCAGGATTTGCAACTAAAGAATTTGCAGTGATAATTGGACTTTGACCTAAGTTATTTTTAATAGAAGCTATTGTTTCAAAAAGTGCTATTAAATCATCTTCACTTTCTAAAGAGTCATTTAGTATGTATGGATTTAATTCAATATCAAAACTTTCTTGTATTTTTTTTAAAGATTTTTTTGACGAAGTCCTTATCGTACCCCAGTCATCACTTTCAATTACAACTATTTTCCGATGGGTTTTCCAACCAGGAATATTTAACACATTACTTTTAAAATATTGTAATAAATTTCTCATGTTAATTTAGTCACTCCAAACTACCCTTTTCACATAATTAGTATAGCTCAAAACAATTCTAACCATTTTATCTGAAACATTTGGCATGCTGTAATCATTAATGGGTCGATAGATTCTTTCAATACTATTTTTTTCAAATGCTAATTGAGTTAATCCTTGAAGAATTTTTTCTTTATCTAATCCAACCATCATAACCGCGGTTTCTTCCATGGCTTCCGGTCTTTCATGAGTTTCGCGAATATTTAAAGCAGAAAAGTTCAAAATTGAACTTTCTTCCGAAATTGTTCCACTATCAGATAATACTGCAAATGAATTGATTTGAAGCGCATTGTAATCATTAAAGCCCATTGGTTTTAAAAATTGGATTTCTGGACGCATTTCAATTGCCTTGCTTTCAATCATATTGCGTGTTCTTGGGTGGGTACTTACAATGATTGGAAATTCGTATTTTTTTGCGATTACATTTAAACTATCCATCAAATTTTGGAAGTTTTTTTCACTGTTTATATTTTCTTCTCTGTGCGCTGAAACAACAAAATATTTTCCTTTATCCAAAGAAAGTTTGTTTAAAATATCACTTTTTTCAATACTTGTTTTATAATGATTCAATACCTCAAACATGGGAGAACCCGATTTTATGATTCTATCAGCAGGTAGTCCTTCTCTTAATAAATATTCCCTAGCTATATCACTATAAGTTAAGTTGATGTCAGCTATATGATCCACAATTTTTCTATTGGTTTCTTCAGGAACTCGTTGGTCAAAACACCTGTTACCAGCTTCCATGTGGAAGATTGGAATATGGCGTTTTTTTGCTGGTATGGCACATAAACAACTGTTAGTATCGCCTAGTACCATAAGTGCATCAGGTTTCAATTCGGCCAATAATGCATCAATTTTTATTAATATCTGTCCAACAGTTTCTGTAGCTGTGGCTCCAGCAGCATTTAGAAAATAATCAGGCTTGCGAATACCTAAATCATCGAAAAATATTTGATTTAATTCGTAATCATAATTTTGACCTGAATGTACTATGATATGTTCGATGGCTGGCGATTCATCCATTTTAGCCATCACACGAGATAGTCGAATGATTTCTGGACGTGTTCCGACTACCGTGACTAGTTTTAGTTGTTTCATAATATTATTATTTTTTAAGACAAAAGGTAAAAGGCGCAAAACAAATGTAACTTATGAGTTAACCTTTATCTCTTTACTTTTAACTTTTTCTTGATTATTAATTCTTGCCTTTTGAACTATCGCTCCCAATATATGTTTTAGTTCTTTTGATTGTTGTATAAGCTTTTCTAATTCGAGATTCGCTTCTTCATTTATACCTTTTAAAATCCTGAGCCAATAATTTGACTCTCTCATTTCACGCAATGAGATTCTAACTTTGTTAGTGAAATCTAATTTAGATGATCCTGCTTGGGCTTCTTCATAGTTTGCACCACTTGAAGTTGAACTTTTGGTGAGTTGGTGTTTTATGACATTCAATTCAGAACTCGGAGCTTGAGAACGTAGAAATTTTATCGTGTTAATGGCAAAATTAAAAAGCCTCGTTTCCAAATCATTTCTACCTACTTCTATAAAACAAAATCCTTTTTCATTGGTCTAAACTGCACTTTTATCTTTTTACTTTTATCTATTGTCTTAATTTTTAACTTCCTCAAAATAAGTATCCGGATCAGCTGGGTCATAAAATTCATTGATCCAAAAAATAGTGTACAATTCTTCGTCACCAATGTTTTTTATATTATGGGTATACCATATTGGCATATCGACATAGGCAGGTTCATTTCCGTCTAAATAAAAATCAAAGACTTCATTGGTTCCAATTTGTCTTAATTGAATTAAAGCTTTGCCTTTGATAACTGCAAATCGTTCAATTTTACGGGTGTGAAAATGATTTCCCCTGGTGATTTGAGGAACAGTTGTTGAAAACGAAACTTGCCCTCCAATATTTAACCTAATGATTTCTGTAAACGCACCTCGATTGTCTGGATGACTTGTAAACTTTACTGGGAAGTAACTACTAATAGGCATAT
>Ga0247843_1006045_pt1 | contig 16165 bp, 18 predicted proteins | sample LaCruzMarch2017__FD_192420 | JGI IMG/M metagenome (GOLD analysis project Ga0247843, IMG submission 192420) | Freshwater microbial communities from meromictic Lake La Cruz, Castile-La Mancha, Spain - LaCruzMarch2017_8m | ecosystem: Environmental > Aquatic > Freshwater > Lake | place: Spain... | reverse complement strand
AATCACAGATGCGTTTGGGTTTGGTCCAAAAATCCGATCGGCAATGAATCAGACCTCGCCCGAGCAGGAGAAGTCGGTGGCTGCAGCTGCAGATGAGGTAAAGAAAATCTCAAAGAACTGAGTCATGAAAGGCTGATGTGGGGATCTGGGTTGAGTTAGGAGTCTTTCTCTTGGTCTTTATTTTTGGAGCCCATCAGTTGGTGGACCTCAAGCGAGAGAAACAAAAGCGAGAGCAGCGTCGAGCAGAGCAACAAAAAGCAGAACAACCGTTCGCATCAGGAACAGTCAATGACACGAAACGTTCCGAATAGACCCTCCGCCTTTATTTATGGATTGGGCCTTGCAGGCTTAATCCCCTTCGTGGGGCTCGCAGCCCTCAGTTGGGTGCCTGAGATCATGTCAGAGAGCTTCTCTGGCCGCGGATTGGCGTCTTATGCAGCTGTAATTCTCAGCTTTCTTGGCGCCATTTATTGGGGGCTTGCAATGTCGGGCACCCCAAGCGATTCAACCACCGATCGAATTTGGCTCTGGGGTGTATCGCCAAGTGTTCTTGCCTGGCTCGCCCAACTGCTGCCTGAGTTTTGGGCGCTCCTATTACTCAGCGGTTTGCTCTGGGTGTCTTTTACTATGGATCGAATCTACTATCCAAAATATCAACTCCAGGGGTGGCTACCGATGCGGCTTTTACTGACAACGGTTGCGAGTTTTTCCTGTGTGGTAGGCGCGCTGGGGATTCGATAGATTTAATTCGGTTTCACACCCTTGCACAGAAACAGCAGCACCACGCCCTCGTGGGATGAGGGGGTTGCAAATCTTGGCATGGGTGAGCGGTGGTATGTGCTCTCAAATAGAGTCTGACCCTTGCCTTCAGTCTCAGAAAACATCTGGGTCGCAAGCTCAGCATACATATTGCGTTGGCAATCAACCTGCACATAGTCTTTACGGGACCGATAGGCGATTGCCGCCGTGGGCGCGAGGCTGCTTGAGCCTGGAGCGAAGGACTGGGAGTCTTTAAAGTCCAGCAGAATCCAAGTACGCAAGGCCTTGCCCTCATTGACCTGAAAGTCTGCATCGGTCGATACCGATACGGCATCGAGATCGGCGAGTTTTTCGAAACGGGCATGTCCCGGTGCTGGTAAGCAAAGGGCAATGGCCGCAGCGCAGGCGAGCGTATAGCCCAACAGGCGGCGGGCTCGCGGGGTGGCAGGGTGGTGTGTCGCCACCTCCCACCGGAATCGGTCTAGGCGATGGATAACGGGGTCTAAAAAGACGATTCTCATAGGGTTAATAACGGGAGATCTTAGAAGATGGTTTAGATTTTTAACCTAAATGTCTTATAAGGAACAATCCCTATCCCATTGATTTTTTGAGCAATTTCATAGTAGTCTTCGGCCCATGCGTGATGAATCTGGCTTTAGGCGACCCAAATACCGGCAAGGCACACTGGCAGTACTTCTTTTAGTTGGCCTCTCTGGCTGTGCGAGCCAGTCGGGACAAACCTTTGCCACGTTAGATCGCAACCATCCCCAGTTTCACTCTGAGCAGTGTCAGGCGGCTATTCGTGACACCGAGATACACGACGACATCAAGATTCTGCGTGCGATTGCTTCCCCCGTTGCGGTAGTGCTCTCTGGGGGGCTTTTACTGCCTGCAGTCTTCGCATCGAATGTGGGGCTTGATACCGTAGACCGGGTAGATGCCTCACGGCTCGATATTAGTTGCGGTGGCGTTGGTCAATCGGCAGGTCAGATCGTTCAAGATGTCGTCAAAGGCGCAGCCTTTGGTCTTGCGACCAGTGCGGCTGGGGCTGCAGTAGGCGCTGGGGCATTGCCGACGAGTACCGCCTCAAGCAAGTAATCAGACCCGCGACAGCGTAGGCTTGGCAATTGTTCGGGTACTCGACCCTTGTCGACTGCCTTCCTTGGATTCGTTCTGATCCCATTGTCTCTGTAGTGCTCTGTAGGCGTCGCCGGGATCCGGCGCGCCCACAATCGCTTGAATGATGGATGCCGCGCCTGCACCCGCCGCGTGAATTGCGTTCAGGTTCTCTGTATTTACGCCGCCTATTCCAACGATGGGGTAGGGCAGAAGGTTTACCCAGTAGTGCAGGTTCTCAATGCCTTGGGCGATCCATGGCATGACTTTCGCTCGCGTTGGAAAGAGTGGGCCGCAGGCAATGTAGCTTGGCTGTACAGTATGCGCGCGAACAACCTCCCAAAAGCAGTGCGATGAGACACCAAGCCTTAGTCCTGCACGGGCGATTGCATCAAGATCGGCGGTGAGGAGATCTTCTTGGCCGAGATGTACGCCATAGGCGCCCGCTTCGATCGCGAGCTGCCAGTAATCGTTAATAAAGCATTGCGATTGGGGATAGGCCTTCGCCAGTTCGACCGCCTGCAACACAACGCCACGTAGCGCAGTAGATTCTGTTTTGATTCGAAGTTGAATAATCTTTGCGCCAGCCTCAAGCAGACTGCGAAGGTCTTTTAGATTATCGACAATTGGGTAGACACCTGGCCGTGGATTTGTAAGTGATGGAAAGGGCGGTGGCCTGGGCCCGGCCTGAGACCGCATTGGGTCTTGATTGGCACGTTGATCAATTAGGGTTGGAAATCGATCAATCGAAAACAAGTCTCCCGCATTAAGCGCTAAGACAGCGGCATCCTCAAACACATAGCCCTTTTCTTGCCATTCCTGATGGGCAGACTGAAACCGTTTACGTTCCGCAGGGCTACCGAGGTCCGCCTGGGGATTCGGAAATAGATCAGCATTTAGCAGACGAGTGTTGATTCGGAGAAACCAATAGCCATTGGTTTGTGAAAACGAGAGCGTCGGTGGGGCCATGAAATCCTAGAGATTCAAAGGGTAAAGGGTTGGCCCGTAACCGGTGTCGAGGGCGTAGCAAAATCCTGAGGTGTAATAACACCCGCTAGGAATCCGGCACGTCCGGCACGGATTGCGTCTCGGAAGGCTGCGGCCATCTGAACTGGGTCTTTAGCCTGCGCGATTGCCGAATTGAGCAGCACCCCATCGAAGCCTAGCTCCATCGCTAAGGCGGCATGCGAGGGTGCACCGATTCCAGCATCAACAATGAGAGTAATGTTTGGAAAGCGGTCCCGCATTCGACTCAGCGATTCACGGTTAGTAATTCCTTGTCCTGACCCAATGGGTGCAGCCCAGGGCATGAGAATGGTGCAGCCAACATCGACCAGCCGCTGGGCCACGATGATATCTTCGGTGCAGTAGGGAAAGACTTCAAAGCCGAGATCAATGAGCTGTTTTGCAGCAGGAACGAGTTCAAATGTATCGGGCTGTAGTGTGTAATCGTCACCCACAACCTCCAGCTTGACCCAGTTAGTCTCAAAGATTTCTCTTGCCATCTGCGCAAGCGTTACCGCTTCGGCTGCGGTTCGACAGCCTGCCGTATTGGGTAGTATTTTTTTGCCAGTCTTTCGAACCAGATCCCACCAGGCCTTGCCCGATCCCTCTGAGACATTTGCAGCCTGTCGCTTAATGCCCATGGTGAGGACCTCTGCTTGCGAGGCGGCAATGGCGGATTCAAGAATTTGCGGCGATGGATAGCCCGCCGTTCCCATGAGGAAGCGGCTATTGAGCGCCGTGTTTCCGAAACGGATTGGATCAAATGCGAAGTCTGTAGTGCTCATGCTGTCTTTAGAAATGATTATCCGCCTGTAATGGGTTCAAAGGTCATGATCTGATCACCGGGTTGAAGCGCTCTCAGTGCCCTCTGATTGCGCGCGACGAAACACCCATTCACAGCGGTGGCACAACGATCGCCATCGATGCCACACTGAGCAATCAAGGCATCAAGGCAGAGATGCTCTGCACAGTCGATCGGGTTTCCGTTAACTGAGACCTGCATCTGAGAGACCCTTTTCAATAACTGCTGGTGCGAGTAACCAGCCATGACGGAAAAGTCCATTAATCTGTGTAAGCCCCTCTGTTGTCTCGATCACCGGGAGGTTATCAGGGGTGGCTGGGCGAAGATTAACGTCGCTCCACAGGACTCGGGCTTCAGCGAGGCTAGGGAAGATACTAAATGCTGCCGATAAGAGTTCCATCGTGCTTTGTACAGAAATCGGCGATCGATCCTCGCTCTCAATCTCGGTTGCACCGATCACAACCTGATCGTGAGGCCGGGGCACGATGTAAACCCGCCACCTTGGGTGTAACAAACGAACAGCACACCGCAGATCAAAGTCAGGCGCGTGAAGCACCATAATCTCACCGCGCACCCCTCGAACGGAAAGTGCGCTCGATGCTCCTGTTCCCCGGGTATCAATGACCCAGTCGAACCGATGAACGCTTGCGCCTATCGTGATTTCGTGGGGCTCAATCGCATCCGCCCTAGCACCCCATCGCCACTGAACACCGGGTGTAGACAGATACAAGGACTGCATTGCGCGCGCCGGATAGAGGTGTCCTTCGCCAATCAAACGCCATGCATGTAAGGTCCCTTTTATCGCGGGTGCAAGTGCAGGCAGGGCAGAGGCCTGAAGCGGCTCGATTTGAGCGGGATCCTGATCAAGCAGACGAATTACACGCTGAGCGGCACCAATATCACGTGCATGACAGACCATCAGGCTGCAACTGAGCTCTAAACCAAGAGGTGAGTCTGGATTAGGCAGATGATTCTCGGCTGCAGTATCAATAAGCGAATCGTTTACTGACTGCCACAGGGTTAGGGAGCGCTTCCCTAGGTCGCGTATTGGCGCTCCGCCGGATTCCATCTCTGCGATGGGGCTTAGCATTCCAGCAGAAGTCCAGGCAGCGGCACGTGTCTCACCCAGCGCAGGGCTGGGCGACTGGCTAGCATCAAACACGCAGAGCTGATGTCCGCGTTGTGCGAGCTCAAATGCACAGAGACGGCCCGCTAGGCCGGCCCCAACAATTCCGATGTTCATCCCAGTGTCTCTGAACGCAAGGCCTGCCTCACAGCTTGTGATAGACCTTCGCACCTGTCTTGATAAATTCGATGGATTTTTCTTCCATACCTTTATGAAGCGCCTGTGCCTCTGAAACGCCTTGGGCAGCCGCATACTCACGAACATCCTGGGTGATCTTCATGCTGCAAAAGTGCGGGCCACACATACTGCAGAAGTGGGCGACCTTCATGCTCTCCTTTGGTAGCGTCTCGTCGTGATAGGCCTTCGCGGTATCGGGATCGAGCCCTAGGTTAAATTGATCGTTCCAGCGAAACTCAAACCGTGCCTTTGATAGGGCGTTGTCGCGGATCTGAGCACCGGGATGGCCCTTGGCAAGGTCGGCCGCATGGGCTGCAATCTTGTAGGCCATGATGCCAGCTTTAACATCATCTTTATTGGGTAGCCCGAGGTGCTCCTTTGGCGTGACATAGCAGAGCATTGCCGTGCCATACCAGCCGATCTGTGCCGCACCAATAGCTGACGTGATGTGATCGTAGCCGGGAGCGATATCGGTTGTTAGTGGACCAAGCGTGTAGAAGGGCGCCTCGTCGCACCACTTGAGTTGGAGGTCCATGTTTTCTTTAATTAGTTGCATCGGAACATGGCCCGGTCCCTCAATCATGACTTGCACATCATGCTTCCAGGCAATCTGTGTCAACTCGCCCAAGGTCTTGAGCTCGCCGAGTTGGGCCTCGTCGTTTGCGTCCCAGCCACTTCCCGGGCGCAGCCCATCGCCTAAACTGAAGGAGACATCATAGGCCTTCATGATGTCGCAGATCTCTTCAAAGTGCGTGTATAAGAAATTCTCTTTGTGATGTGCAAGACACCACTTGGCCATGATGCTGCCGCCCCTGCTGACAATACCGGTCATCCGTGTGGCTGTCATCGGGACATAGCGCAATAGGACACCGGCATGGATGGTGAAGTAATCGACCCCTTGCTCGGCCTGCTCGACCAAGGTGTCGCGAAATAGCTCCCATGTGAGGTCTTCTGCCTTGCCATCAACCTTTTCTAGGGCCTGATAGATTGGCACTGTTCCAATGGGCACGGGGCTATTGCGCACAATCCATTCCCGTGTCTCGTGGATATGCTTACCCGTGGAGAGATCCATAATCGTATCGGCACCCCAGCGGATACCCCAAGTCATTTTGTCAACCTCTTCGCCAATTCCTGAGGAGACCGCGCTATTCCCAATATTACCGTTGATCTTGACCAGAAAATTCCGGCCGATGATCATGGGCTCGCTCTCTGGATGATTGATATTTGCAGGAATAATCGCCCGACCACGGGCCACTTCGTCTCGAACAAATTCCGGGGTAATTTCTCTGGGGATGGAGGCGCCAAACGATTGGCCCGGATGCTGGCGTAGCATTAACTCTGCCATGCGTGCGCTGTTGCCTCCGGCAGCTTTTAAGCTCTCAATGTAATCGCTACGCAGCATGTTTTCCCGAATCGCGATGTATTCCATCTCGGGCGTGATGATGCCTTGGCGGGCGTAATGCATCTGGGTGACATTTTTTCCTGCCTTTGCACGCCGGGGCTGGCGGTGCAGATTAAAGCGCAGCGCAACGAGCTTTGGGTCATTTAATCGGGTCTGTCCAAAGGCGCTACTTGGCCCCGTGAGCAACTCGGTATCGTTGCGCTCGTTAATCCAAGCCGCCCGAATTGGGGTGAGGCCTGCTCGGATATCAATCGCAACGCAAGGATCTGTGTAAGGGCCACTTGTATCGTAGACATAGAGTGGCGGGTTCTTCTCTGCACCCATCTGGCTGGGCGTATCTTCTTGGGTGATTTTTCGAAAGGGCACCCGGAGGTCAGGACGCGATCCAGCAATATAGACTTTTTCACTATTGGGAAACGGTGCGATAGCACTCTGGTCTACGCTTGCTGTAGCAGCAAGAAATTGTGGATTAACAGCCATGGTTAGTCTCCTGATAGTGTCATAGGTTGTGGCGCAAAGCCGTGATTGATGGGGCCGTGGCCCTTCGCGTGTGTTGATGCTTGTGGGTTGGAATTCCAGGCTTGATCAATACGCATTGTCACTGCCGATGCAATTGCCCGATAGACATAGTCTTGCCCGCCTTTAACCGCGTTTCGCAAGGGATAGCCCTGGGCTAAAAAGCATGCAATTGCTGACGAAAGCGTGCAGCCTGTGCCATGGAGATTTCGTGTATCAATTTTTGGGTTTGTAATCTCGGTAACTTGTAAGGCAATCGGATTCTGGAGTGTGTTTTCTGAAGTGGGGCGCTCCACCCGCTCGAACAGCACATCAACAAGCTGGGGTTGATCAAGGTGTCCGCCCTTGATCAATACGGCCGAGCAGCCCATGGATAGTATTTTTCGAGCAGCCGCTTCGAATTGGTTGGGCCGCGTGATGGGTTCTCCCACCAATAAAGAGAGTTCATCCAAGTTCGGCGTGACAACCGCAGCCATCGGAAATAGCCTACGAACAATTTCCTCTTGTGTTTTTGGCGTTATGAGCAGGTCACCACTTGTGGCGATCATCACGGGATCTAAAACGATATTTGAGCAGCCATACGCGGTGAGTAGTCTTGCCACCACATCCACGATCTCAGGGGAATGCAGCATTCCGATTTTCACGGCATCGGCGCCGATATCATCGAGAACCGCCGACAGCTGGGACTCCAGAAAGCTGGACTCGGGCGCATGGATTGCACGGACTCCCTGGGTGTTTTGTGCGGTGAGGGCCGTGATTGCGGTCAGACCATAGCAGCCTAGCGCTGCAATGGTTTTGAGATCCGCCTGAATACCAGCGCCACCTCCGCTATCAGAGCCTGCAATCGATAAGATTTTTCGGGGCGCCCCCAAACCGTGCTCGCTTTCATAAGGTTTAAGTTCTGCGATCAGGCCGCACTCGGCGTTAAAAGATCACAGAACCAAACTAGTAAAAAAAGTCGCGAGAGGAGGGGTAATCGACTGATGCTTTCCTACGCCGGTATCAGCCGGATCAGGTTCGAGGGTATTTCTCAGACCGCACAACCGGTCACCCCTAGCTCGTAGCAATAGTTTAACGCACGTGAGGTGTCACTAAAGACTCTTTTAGAAGAATAAAAAAAAGCCCGCTGGGGATCAGCGGGCTTTGGCCTTACAACACTCCGAAAGAAGGGGTTCTCCGGAGTGTCAGGGTGCTAGCGCACCATTACTTCGCCATTTTCAGGTCTGGGTAGCGGACCGAAGACACCAGATCTTGGACCTGGCGGCTTGGTGCCGGTGTAATCAGACTGACGATAATGATCACAGCAAAGCCTAGCGGAACGCCAAAGAGGCCGGCTGAAATCGCGGAGATTTCAAACCACTCGTTGACGATCGGTGCTGAGCGCGGGATGCTGAAGAACACTTCGCGCAGCCATGGCTGATTCATAATCATGTAGTAGAACGTGATTCCGACCCCAGCGACCATGCCCAGGCTTGCGGCAATTCCGGTCGTACGCTTCCAGAAGATTCCCATGACGAGCGCCGGGAAGAAGCCAGCCGCTGCAAACGAGAACGCTGCAGACACCAGGAACAAAATGTCAGCAGGTTTTTGTTGTGCAACCAAGGCCGCCAACACGGCGACGATCAAGAGCATCGTTTTGGAGATCATTACACGACGGGCTACAGGCGCCGAAGGATCGATCATTTTGTAGTACACGTCGTGTGAAAGCGCGTTTGCCATCGTCAGGAGCAGACCGTCGGCCGTTGATAGTGCTGCCGCAAGACCACCCGCTGCCACCATGCCTGAGACAACGTAAGGCAGGCCTGCGATCTCTGGGGTCGCCAGAACCACAATATCTGCCCCAATCGAGATCTCTGCCAGCTGAACGATGCCATCTTTGTTGAAGTCAACAATCGATAGCAGGGTTGGATCAACCTTTGTCCAGTTCTGAACCCATGCCGGTAACGATGCAAAGGACGAGCCCACGATATCGTTGTACATCACAAACTTCACCAGTACGGCCAGTGCAGGCGCCGAGAAGTAAAGCAGGAAGATGAAGAACAACGACCAGGTCACCGAATTACGTGCCTCACGCACTGATGGCGTTGTGTAAAAACGCATCAGGATGTGGGGCAGAGCCGCGGTACCGACCATTAAGCAGAAAATAAGCGCTAGGAAGTTCTTGCGCGCTTTGTTCTGGGCGGCCTCGTCTTTGCCAGGGAAAGATGTGGCATGTGGAAGTGGCGGGTTCGCCCGCGCAGCGCCTGCCTTCTGACCGTTTAAGCCCTTGGTGTAGGCGGCTTCATCGGGGAACTTAGCAAGTGCTTCTTGCGCGGCTTTGATTGCAGCCTCGTCTTTTGCTTTCGCAGAGGTGAGTTCAGCCACACGCTTTTCAAGAACGGCTTTGTCTGCAGCGTAGGAGCCTTTTACGTCTTTCAGCTTCTCGTTTGCAGCGGCAGCACGGTCTTTAAAGATCTGGCGGACTTCGATCTCTTTGGGGTCGGCAGTGATTTTTTTCTCAAGCTCAGTCACCTTCGCGAGCTGCTGTCCATAGACCAGCTGTGGGATGGGGAAGCCGGTTTGTTTTACCGACAGCCAGACCACTGGGATCATGTAGGCAATGATCAAGATGATGTACTGGGCCACCTGTGTCCAGGTCACAGCCTTCATGCCACCCAAGAAGGAGCAGACCAGAATGCCGGCAAGGCCCAAGAACACACCGAGTTCAAATGACACGCCTGTAAGACGGGTCGTGATGAGGCCCACACCGTAGATCTGTGCCACAACGTAGGTGAAGGAGCAGAGAATAGCGATCAACACACCAATGAATCGTGGTGTATTTCCGCCATATCGCGCACCCAAGAAGTCGGGAATGGTGAACTGGCCAAACTTGCGTAAGAACGGTGCAAGGAATACGGCCACAAGAACGTAACCCCCGGTCCAGCCCATAATGAAGGCAAGGCCAGAGTAGCCCTGGAGGTATAAGCCTCCGGCCATACCAATGAACGAGGCTGCAGACATCCAGTCGGCGCCCGTCGCCATCCCGTTAAATACAGCGGGAACGCGACGGCCGGCGACGTAGTATTCGTCAGCATCATTGGTGCGGCTCATGATTCCGATACCGGCATAGAGCAGAATGGTTGCGCCCAAAAAGACGTAGCCCATCATAGCCCGTGATAGACCCATTTGCTCGGCAATGCCGAGCAGAATACAAAAGACAATAAAGCCACCGGTATAGAATCCGTAGACCTTCTTCAGGTTCGCCGTGAAGGCTTTCTGTGATTTCGGTGCGGCAAAAGAATTAGTTGTTTCCATGCTTAGTCCTCCTCCGCCTCAGCAACGCCGAATTCCTTGTCAATCTGGTTCATCGATCTGGCGTAGTACCAGATGATCAGAACGTAGACGATTAAAGAACCTTGAGCTCCCATGTAGAAAGCAAACGGCCAGCCGAAAAAGTTAAATGAAAGATCGCGGGCAAAGTACCCCACGACAAACGTAACGACAAACCAGATCGCAAGCAATATGGCTGTCTTTTGCAGCAACGCCCGCCAGTAGGCTAGGTGTTTTTCAGTTAATTCCATCAAAATCCTCCTAAAGGAAGTGTGTTTTTTAATGCTCCTGCGACTTGTCCCGTCGCTTATTACTGTCAATTAAATAAACCTGCGACTACGAATCCTGATTTTGTGAAGTGATTTATTGGGTCCTGTACTTCGAGAACGGGTCGACGACTCCGGCTTCAACTCCGGTCTCTTTCTGAAGTTGTACAGCGAGCTGGGGCTCAAACTGGTGCAACTTCCTGACCAACTTTATACATGATTTGTCATCGCCCAAGCGATGATGCAGGCTTGCGAGTTGATAGTAACCATAGGGGCTCATCGGCTGCAGATCAATGGTGCGCTGCAACGCCGCCTTGGCCTCCTCTTGCCGATTCAGCGCAATTAAAGAGAGCGCTCGACCATAGTGGGCACGGTCCATTTTCTCATCAACCCGAATACAGGCATCGAAACAGGACAGCGCCTGCTCGTGATCTTCTCGTTTCTGAAGCAAAAAGCCGAGGTTGAACCAAGCGGCTGAGAATTTTGGGTCGACCTCCAAGGATTTGCGCAAGAGGGCTTCGGCCTCCTGGGGGCGATTGAGCTCAGCTTTGCAATGGGCTGCGACGGTATAGGGCTTTGGGTCGCGAGGCTTTAATTCGGCCACCCGGAGCCAATAATCTGCCGCAATCTCGTTTTTGCCGAAGATCATGGCCCAGTGGGCAATCTGGCTTTGGACCCAGGCATTGAGGACTCTCACGCGCCTAGCCCCCGGAAAAATGCGATCACTAAGACAATCCAATCTGGGTAGAGAAAATCCATGGTGATAAACCAGACCCAGAACACAATAGCCAGAGAAACAAAGGGCAGGTGCTTATCCGCGACCTGTTTGGGAGAGATCTTTTTTGCAAACCAAATCAGGGGGGAGGTGGAAAGTCGAAACATCCGATAGACCGCATTGGCCTCGTGTCTGCCGAAACTCAGTGCGTAAACCAGACCCTGGCCCACGAGCAAGAGCCCAGCAAATTCGGCGAGTCCCTTAAGGACGACCACGATTCCCAGCAATATTGTCCCCCTTCTAAAGCTACAGCCAGCACCAGACTGCGCTTTGATCCCCAGGCGCAGAGGTGTTCTAATTCTTCTTAGGAGCGCAGGGTACTGTGCTATTCACTAGATGTCTACTCAGGGGATCCATGGGTGTCTGATGCGCTGCAGCACGATTTAACGGAGCTCACCATGGATATCCGAGTAGGCGAATTGATTCGTAAGTCGCCCTTGGTGTGCCTGCCAAAGACGTCCTTACAGCAGGTATTTCAGGCAATGGACCGGGAAATGACCGGATCAATGCTGGTCGCGGACGAGACTGGGGCGATTCAGGGCATTTTGACCCGCTATGACTTAATCAAGCGGGTGATCCTTCCTCAGCTGCCGCTATCCACCCCGATTGAAGCAGTCATGAGCCGGGGTATTAAAACGATCGATGCCGACAGCGGGGCCCTGGAGGCTATGCTGATGATGGCCCGTCACAAGGTGCGGCACCTGCCCGTGTTGCAGCATGGGTTTCTGGTTGGGCTGGTCTCCGAGCGAGATCTCTTTAATTTTCAGAAGTCGAGCCTCAGGATTCTCTCCTCATCGATCGAGCAATCCGAGTCGATCCCCGATTTGAAGCTCTGCGCTGGGGAAGTCTTGGGCCTTGCGAGACGCCTTATGGCCCAGGGCGTTGCAGCGACGGCGCTTGCTCGGCTGGTGAGCCACCTAAATGATGGGCTCACGCGCCGAGTGATCTCAATCTGCGAACAGAGGCTATCGGCCGAGCTTGGCCCCCTGCCGACCTGGTGCTGGCTTGCCTTGGGAAGTGAGGGCCGGGAGGAGCAGACGGTTGCGACCGATCAAGATAACGCCATTATTTTTGAAGGCGATGGGCCGCGTTATCGAGAAGCCTTCAAACAGTTAGCCGCCGCCATTAATCATGGGCTTGCCGAGGTGGGGTTTCCGCTCTGCAAGGGCGGGGTGATGGCAATGAACGATAAGTGGTGTCGTAGTGTTGAGGAGTGGCATCAGCACGTGAGCGAGTGGTTTAAGTTTCCAAGGCCCGAAGCCTTGCTGGACGCCAATATATTTTTTGATTTCCGCGGCCTATCCGGGGAGGTTCGCCTTGCCGATGAGCTGCGCAGCTGGATCTTCTTACAGGTGGCTGGACATAAGTTATTTATTCGCTCTCTGGCCGGGGACGCGATGCGTGATTCGGTGGCTAGATTAACCCGCAATCCGGTCGCCATTAGTGTGGCTCGTGCAATGCGCAAACAGGGTTATCTCATGGAGTGGCTTGCCCCCTCAGTGCTAGACACAAAGCGTGGGGCGACCGCCCCTGTCGTTTATTTTGCAAGGGTGTTGGCGCTCGCCCATGGGGTGGCGGCAACCGCGACCGATCAGCGCTTAAAGGCCCTCTGTGCGAATGGGGCAATGTCAGAATCTGAGTCCCACATGATGCGGGATGCATTTAACGTTCTGCAGAAGTATCGGCTAAAGGCGCAACTCGCCTACGCATTGCGGGCAGCCGAATCGGATCAAGGCGGTGTCTCACCCAATGTCTTGGCCTTAGACCCCTTAAGTTCGCATGAAATTCACCAATTATCAGAATCGCTAGAGGCCCTTGGTAACTTGCGGGCTCGATTAGAAATGGATTTCCTTAAGTAGGCTCGAGCCCTTAGTGAAGAAGGTTGTATTGAAAGATGTAGGCTGCCGCTCCCGCAAAGTAGCCGAGTAGAGCGAGAAGACTAATTTTCTTAACATACCAAATGAAGTCTATCTTTTCCAAACCCATGGCCGCCACCCCTGCCGCACTGCCGATGATAAGAATCGAACCTCCGGTTCCTGCGCAGTAGGCCAAAAATTCCCAAATAAAGCTATCGGTTGGATATTGCTCGAGGCTGTACATTCCCATTGAAGCGGCAACCAAAGGGACATTGTCTACGATGGCACTGATTAACCCGATGACCATCACAATGACATCCTGCCTGCCGATAGTTTCGTCAAACCATTTGGCGACTCCACTAAGGACGTGAGTGTGCTCAAGGGTTGCTACCGCCAATAAAATCCCAATAAAGAACGTTATTGAACTCATGTCTATGCGTGAAAGTGCGTGTGCGAGAGTAAATGAATTTTTATATGCATCATCTTTCTTGCGATGCAAGAGATCGCCAACAAGCCAGAGTATCCCAAGCCCCAGGAGTACTCCCATAAAGGGGGGTAAATGGGTAGTTGTTTTAAATACTGGAACTGCGATGAGAATACCAAGCCCTAGAAAGAACATTAGGTTTTGTTCGAAGAATGAGGCACGATCTTTATGGTCATCTGATGCGACTTTCGATGGTGGGATTACATCTTTACCGCGCAGAATATAAGCTGTCGCGCTCAATGGAATAAGAAGATTAAGAACTGATGGAATAAATAACCCCTTCATAATTTCGAGCGCAGTAATTTGGCCGCCAATCCACAGCATGGTGGTGGTGACATCGCCAATCGGAGTCCACGCACCGCCCGCATTTGCAGCAATTACGATGATTCCCGCGAAAAATAGTCGGTCGTGGCGATGCTCCAGCAGTTTTTTCATCAACGAGACCATCACAATGGTTGTTGTTAGATTGTCAAGTACCGCACTTAAAAAGAAGGCGACCCACCCCACTAACCAAGCGAGGGTCGAGAGCTTTTGGGTCCGGATTCGGCGTGTAATGACTGAGAAGCCGTTGTGGGCGTCAACGACCTCTACGATGGTCATCGCGCCAAGCAAGAAAAATACTATTTGGGCGGTGCCGATCAAAGATTCAGAAAGGTGTTCGTTAATGTGGGTGCCCGCAGGTGACAGCGTTGCATAGATAGTCCATAACAATCCCGCGCCGAGAAGTGCTGACGCTGACTTATTTATTTTTAAGGGATGCTCCAAGGCGATTGCCGCATAAGCAAGAACGAAAACAATGATTAGAAGTGTGGTCATGGTGGATATCTGATAGTCTGGAACGTGGACAACTTTGAGTGTTGTCTATCCGATTGTAAACTGGGGTTTCTATGCAGATCCATTTCGCCTCAGACCTCCACCTGGAATACCTTAATCGGCGTTTCCCTGATCATTTACGTATTGATCGGCTCTACACGCCGTTTGCAGATGTCTTGGTGTTAGCGGGTGATATTCATGTCGGCACCCGGATGGTCGATAAATTCGGGCGTTGGCCGCATCCCGTGCTCTATGTTCCGGGGAATCATGAGTTCTACGATTGCGCTATCGAGCCACAGATTGAGAAAATAAAAGCGGCCGCGAAGGATACGGCGATGATCGTCTTGGCCTGTGATGAATATATTAATCAGGGGGTTCGCTTTCTGGGCTGCACGCTGTGGACCGACTACCAGCTCATGGGCACGGGCGGCCGCCAACTCGCATCGATGTTTGCGTGTGAGGCGCGAATTGCAGACCATCGGAAGATCATGGGTGTACAAAAGGTGGGGCAGGGGTTTTCTGCCCAACAGGCCTTTGAGCTGCATCAGCGGGAACGGGCTTGGCTCGAGGAAAAACTCTCCCAGCCATTTGATGGTCGTACCGTTGTCATTACTCACCATGCACCCTCCCGGGGCAGTATTCATCCCCGATTTCGCGGGGACCCCTGCAATGCGGCCTTTGTGTCGGACCTTGATGATGTGGTTGCGAAGGCGGATTTCTGGATACATGGCCATGTACACGACAGCTTTGACTATCAGGTGGGCAAGTGCAGGGTGCTTGCGAATCCGGGTAGTTACGCAACAACCCTAGGCAAGGTCAAAGCTTTCGAAGAGTTGGAGTTTGAGAACCCATTTTTTGACCCGCAAAAGGTGATTGACCTAGAGGCTGTAAAATCTGATCAATATCTGCCCGGATGATGAAATAGGTAGACATACAGGACTTAAAATCCTGGGGCGCAAGCCGTGCCGGTTCGATTCCGGCTCCGGGCACCAAGAATTACTCGGGTATCGCATGCCCCATTCGCGCCGCAAGGCCGATCAGCGCCATACATCGGCCACCAGAGTAACAGTAGGCAAGGATGGGCTGCGGCATTTCAGAGAGCAAGACGCCCATCTCTTGGGCATTAGCCGCCGTGCCGCCATCGGGTGTGACGGGCAGAAAACGAAATTTGAGGCCCGCTTGTTCGGCTGCGGATTGAATAGACTCTGCCGTAGGCTGGTCGGCCCCATATTCAAAATCAGGTCGATTGCAGATCACCGATTGAAACCCTGAGCTTGCGATTTCAGAGAGATCACTAGGGCTGATCTGCCCAGCGACTGCGAGTTTTTCTGTAAGCCACCGAATGGGCAGTGCCATGGAGGGAGTCTTTTCTATTTTAGATCTTGCAAGGTTGGAAGTTGTTCAGCCAAGCGCTGCACTACGCGCTTAAGCTTAAAGTGTCTAAATATAATTGACTTTAACTTATTAATTGGCTGTAATGAAGCCTTCTTATCCGAGAGTCTTAAGGGGCGCCGTGATCTCTGCAGACGGTTTACGTGCGACAAGCGTCTTTACGGAGGGCCTTTAAATGCGCCTCGACCACACAACGTTATCGAAATTTCTAACTCAAGAGCTTGAGGGCAGCGCCGATGCCCGCAATCTGGCGGCGCTGCTGATTGATGTGGCCTCTGCCGTTAAGGCAATCTCTGTAATGACTGCCAAAGGTGGGCTTGCCGGAATCCTGGGTAGCCTCGAGACAGAGAACATACAAGGCGAAGTC
>Ga0247843_1006044_pt1 | contig 16165 bp, 10 predicted proteins | sample LaCruzMarch2017__FD_192420 | JGI IMG/M metagenome (GOLD analysis project Ga0247843, IMG submission 192420) | Freshwater microbial communities from meromictic Lake La Cruz, Castile-La Mancha, Spain - LaCruzMarch2017_8m | ecosystem: Environmental > Aquatic > Freshwater > Lake | place: Spain... | reverse complement strand
GACTAGTGTATACTATGATAGGAATAGCTGTTGGATCAAATCCATCGTTCAAATTCGCGACCCACGTCGGAGCTAGCATATTATATCGTCAGAATATATTGTTGTCACTCTACGGATCTTTATGGCGCCCGCAATACCGGAGGCGAGTGATAACAATAAATTCGAGTCGATAATATGATAGCCTATTGACGATGATGATTATTTGCTCTCTCGATCAAAAGTTCCCACCGACAGAAATAATGGTCGTTAATAGGCTGCAAACGCTGATTTTGGATGATTCAATCGATAGATATTGTAAGTTGGGGTTCAGATATGTCGTATAACAAGTATTGGCGACAATGATCAGTTTTTGTTGTTGTAGTAGTAGGGCGACGGCGTTACCGAGGTCACGGCGTCATGATGTATGTGCGTGGGTTCTGATTTCAAACACCTTTCCCGCCGTGGATCACCTCCGTCTGTCCCTCACCCCAAAGATTGTTGGAGGCAATGAGAGCCGTCGCAAGATGCTTCGATGTTGTTGTTGTTATCTGGTACACGCGCTACTTTTAACATCGTTGACATCGTCCTCGCAATGGTCACCACAACGGCATACAGATGCCATTATCCTTCGTTTTCATGGTAATAAAGACTACGCGAGTCGACGGCTACGATCACGACAACTTGGCAATAGAAGGTTCGGCACCATCGATGCATCGAAGTCGGCGTTCGTTGCACTATCACGAGGTGGAGCCGACGAGACGTTAATAGAGAAAGTAAAACACAATGACGTCGATGATCATAAACGGCGACTAGATGATGCGCTCGTGCGTGCAGTTGATGAAATTTTGCGTCGCTCGTTGACAGAGGGCACCACAATAACATCAACAATGCCAAGGATTGACATTGTATACACGGGTTTAGATCGAGTATACAGCAACAACGTTGACGAAGTAATCTCGAACTCGACGATTACTAGTGAATATGTACGAAAATTCGTGGATGTTGCTATTAAGTACATGTGGGATGTACGTTATCGAAAGAAAATGGAGATCACTCGTGATGGATCGTCGTCGTCGTCTTCATCATCATTATTGTCTGACCCATGTTCCTCATGGTATGAGATTGTGGTTGACATATGGCAATCTTCGGCATGGACGAGAATACGACCAACAACAACATCAATATTGTCTATGGAATTCCGACATCAACTGAATGCAATGCTAGAAACTGCGATATTACATGCCAAAGAATCTCTGATGGAAATGGAAAGTGAGATGGATGATTGCTTCCTTATTCAGGAGGAGGAGGAGGAGGAGGGTATGGAAAAGGAGGATATTAAGAGAAGAACTCCTCTGATGCCACTATTTGGTGACCGCATAAATGCCATCGTCGATGACATATCACTGACCTTTTCATCTTTCATGGAACAGCACACTGACGTTTTATCTGAGACTGAAAAAGTATTGGTAAATGATGAAAGAATCCGAGTGTTAAAAAAAGTCTTGTTAGGTAGAACGAGTGGGAAGGAGTCGTGCGTCCAACGACTGTACAATCTCCATCTACAAGGTCTACGTGATTACTTTGGTCGGCGGTATGAGGTTGCACTTACGTCGGGTGGTAATGATCCTGTCACATCGTTGGATACTGGTGATGTACGCGCATTATGGAAATCAAGACAACGCGAAGCCGCTCGAAAGGCATGGGAGGGATTCGATAGTGCAGCATCTGCCTCGATACCACAAATATGTCAACCTCCTAATGGAGAACTGTGTGCCGTCGAAGAATGTGCGGGGGTATTTAGCTTTGTCGAGGCATTACGAGGATTGCTCGAGGATATGCAAGATGCAACAACGGCATTTGGCTTCGACGACGAAGAGGGATTGGACGATTTTGTACACTTGAAAAAGAATGGACAGGGTGATTCTGTCGACGACTATTCGCCAAAAGAAAGGATGGGTCTACGTCAGCTATTGAAAAGTATCAAAGGCAAGTTTGGAAAACGTGGCCCATCAAGATGGTACGAGCGCTTGGCCGCAAAGGCCTTTGTTATTGGAGTAAACTACGTCCAGGGATGGATTGTTCTTCAGACTCTTAGAAGAGAGGCGAGGAGACGTGATCTTGCAATGCCTAAGTTTCCATTATTTTGACAACATTAGTTCAACACCACTCTGATTCAATCAATCTGTGTACATTGCAAAGACAATGGCAGAGGCCCAAACATGCTGATTCTGGAAGCTAACCGTGGCATAGTTGTCTGTGGTGGTGTCCCACATGCAGCGACTAGTAATCTTCACTCCCTGATCCTTCATTTGTCCAATGGTGACCTGCACCATAATCTTGTACCGTGGGATGCTCATCAACGACTTACATTGCTCCTTGATTTTATCGGCAATGGTCTTACTCAATTGATCGAAATCGTGATTCTCCCAATCTTCTACCCACTTCTTATCTACCTTTCCTTTGAGTTCGTTGTCGAGCACATCCTTGGCGATTTGCCTTGCCTTGGACTCGGAGAATCGGGCATTATCACTCTCGGGTTTTATGTGATATGTCGGTGCAAGGATTGACGTCATTGTCTTGGAATGGGAGCTTGCGTTCGATCGAGTGAAGGGTACGGTCTTGCGCGAGAATCGACGAGTTTGCCAGTCGAGGACGGAAGGGACTTCTCCTCTAAGTTTTAATTTCAATTTCGTGATCGAGCTCCCCTTCCTTCGCTTACTTGCGCCTCAACGTCAAAGTAGATGGGCCAAATATTGGGTAAAGCGTGTATAAAGCCGGCGGCGGTGCCTTTTGCAAACCTTCCAAAGTCAGTAATCGTGAGCATTCGTCAATGTGTCTATGAAGTTGCCGAGGGGTATGGTCTGAGCAAAAATGATTTGAGAACAATCACTCGCCTGAGCTTGATCGAATATTTGCGGCTTTCCGAAACCAACCTTGGCGAACGCTCAGATGCATTGTTCGATCTGTTGAATGCTGGTTCTTCACCAGATTCCAAGGAGGAATTGATTGATTCATTCGAGTTCCTTGTGGCCATGTGCCTTGTGTCAGGAATGGAACGTGAAGAAAAAATCAGCTTCATGTTTGATGTCTTCGACGTACGCGAATCTGGAAAGCTAAACATCAATGAGGCAACGCTTGCATTCCGTTCGTCGGTTGCAGGGACTTCGAAGATCGCCACCACGATTACAGACGACGTCAATGTCATTGACGCTGTAGCGTTGGATGCATTTGAGCTTAATATCCCAGACACACTGAAATACTCGCACGCAATGACGGCAGAAGATTTGAGCAAAAATGAATTCATCGATTATTTATTCAATTGTTCAGAAACATCATCATTCCTCGATTACTTTGATGATATTCTTGTAGAGGTCAAGCTCAAGTCCTCTGTGGATCTCGCTCTCGCTAGACCCCTACGTTTCTATGTCCCAGAGAGAGTCAAACCATCACCAAACCAGCCATGGAAAGAACATCTTCGATTGCTCCAACCAGGAGATATTGACGACGAATTGGCACATTCGCCCCCAACATCTGGACTTAAATTAGATTGGATTTACGGTCGCAACGTTCAAACTCCTGCCCTCCTCTGCTCCAATGGAGATATCCTTTACGCAGCTGGATCAATCGTTGTCAAACTCTCAACAAATATGGAAGGGAAAGAAGCTCAGGAATACTTCTTGGGACATCAAGGTCACGTCACGAGCATAGATGTGTTCCAAATGACGGTCGACGATGTGGTAGCATCGGCTAATATCGGCATTGGCTCAAAAATCTGTGTTTGGTCGTCGTCCAATCTGAAGCCTATTGTCACTATCCCAGTCAGGCATGAGTCCGGAGTCTCTCAAGTGAAATTTTCTCCGTCAGGTCAACTCCTGTTGGCACTGGGTAATAATGACAACAACACGATCTCAGTCTACGACTGGCGCAAGAGCAAAGTCCCTGTGTTTACGTCAAAGCTATCAGGAACCGACATTTACGATTGTTCCTTCCTCTGTAGTGATAACTCCATTGCAGTGTGCACGCGAGAAGCTGTTGTATTTTACACGAGACGAGAGCCAAGCATGCCGTATCTAAGGAGCAGAGGAGTATTTGATCGATTGTCGACAAGAGAAGTAATGACGAGCATCGCTGCTGTCGGCGACTCTGTCATCACACTTTCTTCGTCAGGTTTGATATGGATTTGGGAAGGGCGAGTATGCACGAAACTCGTGAATCTCTCCTCTGTCAGTCGATTACACGCTCCACGAAGGAACAGCAGCGGCATTAAATTATGTGTGTCTACATTCGGCGATTCGATTCATCTATTAGGTAGTAGCTTTGAGTCTCTTCATGAATATGTTCCGAACAAAAAGTGCATTGATAACTACAAATGGACCAGTATATGTGTCCATCCTGACAGTGAGAGGGTGCTAGTTTGCCAGGAGACCGGTGGTCTCTTTCAGATGAGTGCACTGGATAAGAAGAACGCAAACGTCCTCGTCAACGGTCATCCTGAAGTTCGGGGGATTTCCATTAAAAATGATACCACCGTCATCACCGTGGGTTCGACGTCAATCAAAGTTTGGGATCCAAAGCAGCACAGCGTACTCCGCCAAACTAGCTTCGAATCAAAGCTATCGTGTGTATCCTGTAATCCTAAAGTGGATCAAATTGCCGTTGGATTTCAAGGCCCACGGTCAATTTCGGACAAGTCATTTGTTATTTTGAAGGGCGATGATTTGACCATCATACATCATGGATGTAACAGCCAAGAAACTCTTACTGTCTGCAGGTTCTCATCAGATGGTACACTTCTTGCCTTCGGCTCCGCTGATGCTGCTATTTATGTCTACCAGCTCAATGGGCAAGGGACCCCACTTCTTCTTTCAATGTGCCGAGGCCATACAAGCCCTGTCACTTGTCTAGACTTTGGACGTGATGCTCGGTTAAATTTCATTCGATCGAACAGCGAGAGTGGTGAGGCGATGTCTTGGACTACTGGTGGAAAATTGTGTACTCCTGCCAGCACCCGTGAAGCGGTATGGGAAACGTGCACTTGCATTTATACCGCAGCGCTAGAAAGGGTTCACAGCTTCTCTGATGCAATTGGTTCAAAAATCACTGCATGCTGCCCTCTCGGTGGTGATAAATCTACAATTGTTGGTGACTGCAACGGCAACATACGAGTCTTTGATGATTTGGTACGAGACCCCCCGTTGAAGTACTCTGGTCATTCAGGTACAGTTCAAAGCATCGTAGTCTCGGTAGATAACACTCTCGTGCACACCATTGGTACTACCGATTCGTGTATCTTTCAATGGAGACGCACTGCATTAGCTTGGGATCAAGGATTGCCGATAGCTTCGAGGGGGGGAGTGAAATTGCCATCTGGTCGCCCCTTGGTGTCTGAAGTAAACACCGATAGTATGATCATGCAGTTGGATTCGCTCGACTTCACTCATGACGGCAGAAAAGACACAGTAGCAAATCCAATGCATTGGACACGAAGTATTGTAGCGCCGTCCACATTCTCGCCCAGCGAATCAGACCTTCCAGAAGTCACTCTTTCTCTGGAACGAATTCACGGGTACAGCGGGAATGGGATCAAGCATAGTCTACATGCATTGGATGATGGCAGCGTAGTTTACGTGGTGGGAAACTTTTTGGCCCGACTAAACGCCGAGCAAAAGAGCCAACATTTTTGTCACTTGAATGCGAACGACGGAGTATTCTGCTTATCTGTCCATAAAGGCAGGTCCATTTGTGCGATTGGCCTTCATGCTGCAATCTCAATTGTCGATTTAAACCAGATGAAAGCTTTATCAACTCTTGATAATATCTCTGGAGCAGTCGCATGCTTGGCATTCGATCATTCAGGTACTTATCTTGTGTCAGTTGCTAACATAGGAGAAATCGCCGTCCATGACTGGAAGAATGATATGATAGTAGCCTCCTCTCAAACGTATGGTTATGAAACGCACGACGTCAAGTTTCTCAAAGGGAGCTCAGATCACTTCATCGAGTGCGGAACTTGCTTCGTTCGGTTTTGGACTATTCATAACTGTTCACTCCAATTTCAAGAGGTTGCAATGAGCTCGGTGAGCTACAGCTGCATCGGGTGGAATGGCGACAACGTAATCGTTGCTACTTCATCGGGACATATTGTTCCTTTTACTGGGATTACTCCAGAGAAGCGTATCAAAGGGCATGACAGCGCGGTCAACAATCTCGTCTCTGCCAAGGACGGGTTGATCTCAAGCTGTTCTGATAGAATCAAGCTCTGGAGTTGCTCAATGCGCTGTATGCTGTCAATTAATACTAAAGATGTGGGTGTTCAGCACTTGATTTCGTCAATCAGCTCCATCGATGATGTCATTTTTGTTGGGAGTAGCGGTAGTGAAATCTGGCAGCTTGATGTTACAAATGTAAATGGAGTGACTGGGAACTTGCTCGTTAGCTCTCATGCATCGTCACAAATGGGTCTTACGACTAACGGTGGTTTGTTCGCAACAACTGGAGATGATTGCACTCTTCGTTTGTGGAATGTGTTTGATCACAACGAGACAAAATCCTTTGACTTGACCATGCCATCTCGGACGTGTCCTGCGTTTTCACCCGACGGTAATATGATCGCTGTTGGGTTTGGGAAACCAGAAAAGGAAAACGCCCGTATTATCGATGGAAAATGGATCATTATCAACATAAAGGGAGGCTCATTTGAGATAATTGCCGAGCGAAGGGATGTGAAAAGGTACATCACGGACATGAAATGGCATAGCAAAGGAGATCGCATCGCAGTCGGTAGTGCTGACCATAAAATTTGCGTCTATGCAGTGAATTTTGTGGTGCTCAAGGCAGATATTCGATTGCTCTCGACCATTGATCCAGCTTCAACACCAATGCATATTGACTTTAGTGTCGACGGCAAGTATCTCCGAACGAATACCGAGAACCACGAATTGTTTTTCTTTGAGGCTGGTTCTGGCATTCCCATCCAAGAATCATCAAGACTGAAAGATTTTGAGTGGGACACCGAGACATGTATTTTTACTTGGAGTGTTCAGTCAGTTTGGAAGAAGGAAAGTTGCGCAGGTGCTGTGAAAATAATCTCGCTGGACTGTACAACACAAGGGCGTTACCCTACTATTGCCGCTAGTGACCAAATCGGCAGGATAATGCTATTTGAGTACCCGGCTACAAACTCAGATGCCCAATACATCAGTTACCCCGCTCATATTGGTCCATGTAAGGTACGTTGGCTTCCGGGATACCTTGCTTCAATCGGAACGCGTGATAATGCAATTTTGATCTGGAGACAAGAAGTTGTTTCGGAGGGTCGCATAATCGATCGTCGAGTGTCATTGGATCAGCCTCAGCCAAGTCGTGCCAGCTCTGTCAATTCTGACAAATTGATCTGCAACTCGGCCGTGTACGATCAGATTGGCGAGAGAATTGTATATCCTACATCGGGTAACGTTCACGTGTTCGACAAAACAACGAACCACGTTGAGGTGTTTCATATGCACGATTCCACAGTCCTCGCCATCTGCGCCTCAAAGAGTATCATAGCGACCGCGGATGAAAATACCATCCGGATCTGGGATCCTCAGACGAATACAGAGATTGTGATGTTGACAAATAAAAGTCAGCAGCATATTTCATCGATATCATTTTCTCCTGATGGTAGGAGTCTTGTTGCTGTAAGTTTGGGTGGACTTTTCGTTTGGATGGCGCAAAGTGGAGACTGGAGTGCCTCCAAACTTGCTTATCAGACACTCAGTGGACGTAATAAAGTCCACTTTGCCTTGTTTGATGTGGGAAAAACGAATTTCATTGTTAGTGGTGGGAGGAAGCATGTTAACTTTTGGACAGAAAGAAATGCGACTCTAACGGTCAGGAAAGGTTTGCTCTCCGAAACGTGCATCAATGACACGTTTACCTGTGGCGTGTCGGTCAATGAGAAGATGTTGATTACGGGAAGCAAGAGTGGTTCACTTGTCTTTTGGGAAGAGAATGTGATTGTGAAAGGAGTACCCGCTCACAATGGTTCTGTGACGAGTCTTCGTGCATGCCCCGAAGGGTTCATTTCAGGATGCGCTCACGGCGTTGTTATCCTTTGGTCAATAGGAGCAGTAAAACACGAAAAGGTTGCGTCCTATAACATCGCTTCTTCGCCAATCGGTTCTATCGACATGATCGCTCACTCGCATCGATCGAAGACAACGAAAATATTAATCAGGACGGAAGCTGGAGACATCTATGAAGTATCTTGCGTGACGGGCAAAGTCTTCTTGCTGCGAACATTAGTCGACAGCGAGGCGGTCATCTCCGTTGAGCCTAATCCAATTGGACAACCAGTGGATAACAACTCTTCGTAACTGGATTAGAAAAGTACATGATAGCAAATAGACCTAGTTCTAAGTTGTTCGAGGTTGGGTAAATACCTCCTCTCAGTACGAATAAGGAACATAAGTCTAAAAAACTGAATGCCCCCCTAGTGAGAAAATGTCAGATTGATTTCGACCGAGCAGCTTTGTCTATAGCTGCAAGCTCTTGAACTTTGGACATTATTGGGAACCCCACCATTGCATTGAGCACAAACCATTTCATTATTGCTCCTGTCTTTAATTTTAACACAGTTTTGCATAAATAAGCTGTATACATAGCCTCGAGAGTGTGAGCCGCGGACGAAAAAAACCAAATACTAATGACAACACCAGCAAAGCTTGATGATGATCCAAACATGTGCTTGATAAATGATGTCCTGTGGACAATAATTGTGAGTTCCTCTCGCCCTAACGCCATAGCGACCCCTAGCAGAATAGATACACCAAATAATATTCCAATGATTGGATCTGTCACAAGCCATGAAAATTTAGGATTCAATGCCCTGTGATGATCATCAATTAGTCGTGCTCTGACTTGTGCAGACGAATTCAATGGTGGAATAAATGGTATCATTACATTCTTCATGGAGCAGGCGTCGCCGTTGCATAATACGTAGGAAAGATTGTACCCCACCATCGTCACAGATGTCATCCTCGCATTCTGAACCTTACTTTTCTTCTCTGTCCATGACAAAGTGGAAAGAACTAGTGCGTGACAAGTAGCCGCATGGTCTTCGTTCATATGAGAACAAATCCTAGCCGATGTCTCGGGAGATATCTCATCCATGGTGGCGATCGTTTGAACGAGTGAGTCTGGTATGTAGGTGAATAATGCGGAGTGTTGGTTGCCCCTCAACAAGATTCTTTCCTCTCTCCTTTTTTCGGAGAGTTCCGATGCAAATACGATACACCACGATAAATTTGATGGGTTACCGCTCTCCCCACAGTATCATTTGTCGTACGTCGTCTCGCATAGCTGAGAATGAGGTGGCATTGCATTGCGTTGATTTATCATCTCATTATAATAAACGTGGATGCAACAGTGGCCACTTTGTTCGCCGATGACACAAGATCATCGGCATATGCATCCGATTATGATCAAGTGGAACGGTTGATAAACAAAACACGAACAGACATCGAAGACAAGGTGCTTATATCATACAATAAACAGGGTGATTCGTACAGGAGCACAACCTATACCTACGATGATTTCCTCCGAACGTTGCGTGGCATGTCGGTCCTTGGTAGTACTGGAGATGATGATGAGGATACAATACTTTTCTACGTAGGTCAAACAGATTCCAAGATAGTACATGGATTAGTCAATCTTGCTGCTTTCCTTGCACATGCAATGGCTGTATCAATCAAGCATGATGTGTGTGATGAATTCAATGTAGATACGACTGATTATACATCTAACTTGGCAATTAGCAATGCATGTGGTCAGTTTGGACGAACGTATCAGGATGAGGTTTGTTTGACTAACGCCACAGTTTGTAACGTGGACGTCAACATGACAATAACGGCCGCAACCAACCCCATCGGATCAACAATACCACCATTCGAATGCCGACCAAAGGAGAATGCGGAAGACTTTACAGGCTACTGGGATACAGAGCTAGGTTTGCTAAAGGAGGAAAACGCATTTGCCAATAGAGCTGGCTCCATTCACTATCAAGGATGCTGCTGGTGGGGACGTGGTGTCTTATTCACAAGAGGGACGTGCGAATTAGGACGTGCAAATCATTTCTTGGGAAGTCAAGCGAATGGGAATGGATTGTCTTTCCCGATTGATTTATGTGGTAACCCAGAGGTCATATGTGATGGAGAATATACGAGGGATTTGAGATGGGTCGTTGGACTATTCGAATGGGCGGATGCTGTACAACCGTATCAAAATACAATTCAAACTTATCAAGGTTTAACTGAAGACTGGGACTACCTGAAAGAGCTAAATACTTTTATCGAGGCAGGATTTGAGGACTCAAACAGATTCATCGATGTCGTTGGAATGGCACTTTCGTCTGGATGTATCGAGTCAGCTTGCTTGATAGTAGAAGAAAAAGTCAAGCAAGAGCGACGGGAAAATTTCGTTGACATTGTGTTCAACATATTGAAGATTCCACTGCTTCTGGACACGACGCCTTCAATTTCACCATCCTTGATTTCACTTCCCACAATTCATCCTAATTCAAGTCCCATCTCGTCAAGTCCAACAGTAATTAGTTTCACATCATCAAGTCCAACAGCTCCCATTCTAATAGAAGTTACGCCTTTCATAGACTTAGATCAATCTGATGAAGTCGAAGTAGGACGAAAAGATATGCCAACTTTACTACCAACATCTGAAAATGTGTTGACTTTCAATGTGGCTGACGAAAAGAATAGAAATTCTTCATCTACATTTGCCGCCGGTGCAATTGCATTAATCTTTTGTGGATCGATTCTACTTGGTATTATTCTATTGCTATATTATCCCCTTGGAGGGAAGCAGATGATACATTTGATGATGATGAATATATATAATGACGCAGATGACGATGATGAAACAGTAGTGCCGCCGCCACCCCCTCTGCGCAAGCATTGGGTAGGCGCAGATGATACATTTGATGATGATGAATATAATGACGCAGATGACGATGATGAAACAGTAGTGCCGCCACCACCCTCATAGACTGTCGTAATCTTCACTAGACCCCAACGTAGGTAAATTTGTAGAGGAGACTGAGACAAGAAAATGAAAAATAACTCTAAATTTGACTTATAATGTCCGCAAACGGGCAACGCCCATATGTCGAGCCAATCCAGGCTTTGGCAACCAATCTAATAACTCCACCACCAAGAATGACCTCCACATCATCCCCACTGGCCGCATCGGGAAGTGGTTCACCCTTCTCTCCTGACGGTGTGGCCATATATCCTACCATATTAACCTTGCATGCATCTCCCATTTGTAATGCACGTGTTTCATCCTCAAATGGCTCAAGTTTGGCATATCGCTCGGCAAGATCATTCAATGCCGACTCAAATCGCGCTTGATTAAATGGTTTGCGTTTGTACGATCCAGATAATCCCATGTATGGCCTCGATCGTCCATCGATGGTCTTCCATTGTATTTCTGGCCATACATCACACTTGACAACCACATTCAAGTCTCGTCCCGGTACGAAGTCTTCGGCCAATTGTTCCGCAGGCGTGACAAGACTGGGCGCACCAATGGGTTCGAGCTCGTATGTATCCTTAAGCGTGGTCCCAATGAGCGTATCGCACATGCTATTGATTGCCATGGTTTTTAGCACGCGCCTTCCGCCCTGCTTGGCCCATGCATTCTCGATTACGGCTGGTGTCGGTCAAAATGGAAATACGGTTCGCGACGCACGCCGAGCTAGAATGTTCCATATTCTTCTGTACACATTTTTACACAATATTGTCGCGACGCTTGAGTTTTATCTCTGGTGTGACGCTTTCCTTACCGCGTCGACCTTCCTTCAAAACATCAATCCACTTGACGTTTCTCTCATGTTTTATCTTGAACTAGATCAGCTGGTTGACCTTTATTGAACAACCCATGTTTCGTCATTTGCATCTGCATATGTTGGAGTGCGATGATGATCCACAGAAGCAAGGTAGTGGATATCAGTTGTTTCGTACTCTGAAATCTATATTGATGTTGCTGCTCCAGAGCACGAGTTATATGATTTTGAAGGAGCGGTTGACATCGATGGCAAGATAGACAGAGTGCCGTGGCTCTTAGCAGTCTATCCAGGAATAACCGTATTTTTCCTCTCCTCTCTTTTCCTCTTCTTCTCCGTTAATCGAGCGCCACCCACCACACTCAATTTTTTTGATTTTGTGAAGCGCGCCTCGCAAACGTCTCGCCAATGCCCACCTCCGCCAAGAATCGCTCGCCATGGCGACTTGGTCATCTTGTCACATTAGTCGGGTGGCTTTACATGTTTGCCACAATGGCCGTGTTGCTTACGAGTGTGGTCGACTTTGATGATTTGACTGGAGCGATTGCTGCTCCAATGCTTCCTCCTGTTGTTACGACCGATGAATTCATCAACAACCTGCCGCAGGATGGCTCCTTTTGGGGAAACTTTCGTCTCGGAAACGCATTCGATGTTCATCCGGAATTGCGAGTGCCAGTGCGTGATGAAATCATCACAAAGGCATCGAAGACAATTACAACGACAAAGGCAACGAAGTCAAAGTCATCGAAGACAAAGGCATCGAAGGTAGTTACAATGACAACAAGTAACAATGACGACAATGTTTGGGACGTCGATGAATTGTACTGTCCATTTCAACATATGCCGCATTAATATCACCACCTGGTATATTCTCTAATCGGTCAGCAAAACAGAGATAATTCGATGATGATGACGATGCTACATCGCCAATTGTAAGTTGTCTCACATCTCCATTATTCAAGAGTACATCACTACAAATGCGCAATAGCGAGTGTGGGATACCTTCGTCTAGGTAGATCATAACACCTTCAAATATGATAATGGTAGCACCACCATCATCGATGATTAGTCTTTCGAGAGCAATTCTTGTGTCATTTAAATTGTTAAAATTTACAGGTATCAAAGTAGGGCTTATCTGTTGTAACCATGGTCGTCGACGATGTAATCGCGTTTCTTATAATTGTTTTTTGGCATGTACAACCTCGGGTGAGTCTAATTCGTAACATTCTAGGCTTAATAATTGTTTGTATTGGATAATTGCAGTGATGACATTGGTGACATTAACGACAAATTATTGATGCCGTATGAGCGAAAATCCTTCATATCTTTCTTTAGTCTTCTATTCCAAAACCGTCTTTGTTGATGAGGGCGTGCATTATTGCTCTTCTCGTTGCTAGTTTTATGATTATCCAATAAGATTTGTCGTTCAAGTAGTTTCATACAGCGAGTATCATACCCACCTCCCATGACTATCAGACGAATCTTGGTCTTCCTTGTGACGGCGTTATTATTCTTGGCGGTGATGTTGCTATTGTTTTCCATCATGACAATGTTGTTAATAATATTGCCAACTGATTTATCTAAATACGCAGTCCGTATCTCAACATTGGCATGATGCAATCGAGGATAAAATCGACATACTGGTCGACTAACAATCCACCGTGTCACTGGTGGTAGTAAGTCATATGCCAATTTTTTATCGTAAACGGGTGAAGTAGCATCATTCCCGGCTAATGCCTTCCACCATAGACAGGCCAATGATAACTTACTATCTGTGGGTTGAATAGAATCATATTTATGTAATACATTTGTCATTAGGAATCGATGGACTTTCCATGCTCTTTTCCAAGTTGTGTTCGTTGCACCGAACATTGCTGGTTTGACACCTACCGCCTCTGCGGGTGTGAGTATTGTGGAATTATTGGATGCGCCATACCCCTCTCCACGGACTGCTGTCATTGACAACGCCGATGATGACGATGATGCTACTACTGAAGGCAAAGAGAATGCAAGATTCTCTCGTATGATGAACGATGAGGTAATAGTCGCCAACGTTGCAACTAACAACCTCCTATGCAACTTCGCCATTGCCTGTTCTGCCTCCTCCTCTCGTTTTGCTGTTCGTCTTGGGGGAATTCCCGCCTATTTTCAAGTGCTGACCTCCACCATGTTCTCCGACAAGGACATTGACTACTCACTCAACCGTTCCTGCCGGACTCTGTCGGCGGTAGCACCACCTTCGAAGTCGTCATCGTCGTCCAAAGTCAAAATTGTCGCAGATGACATCAACAATGACGACGGGGACAACGCAGACAACGATTGGAATGACACTGATGATTTAGATGATGAAGACTCCGATGCGGCACAGTTGTCAAGTAGTCATTTATTCCTAGTAGGGACATCGATTCCATCATTATCGAAAGTGAACGAGGATAACTCGGATGATGTCATAAACGTGGAGGAGGAGGAGGAGGAGGAGGAGGAAATCAGTTCCAACAGTAATAAGAATCGTATCCATCTCCTACAATATCACGAGGATAGTCATGAACTAACCGAAAAATCATCATATCCACACCCCACTGGTGAAATATGGGCCATGGAATGTCATCCGACAAAGCCGGAATGGGTCGTGACTTGTGGAGGTGGGGCTGTTTATTCTACAAGCGATGATGAATCTATAAGGAAGAATGTCCAATTGTCACAATTCCAAACCACGTTGTGGCGACTATTATCGGACGACATAACAACGATGAATGATGATGATAATGATGGTGGTGGATATGATGACAATTTAGATACCTCACAGACTTTACCAAAGTTGGAACCAATCACTACCATCCCCCATGGAAAGTCAATATCCACTACTACTGGGTGGGAACAACGTGTAGGACAAATAGTATGGAATCCTCTCCTACGACCGTCGAACTCATCCGGAGATGCAATGTTTGATTTGGCACAAACATCTTCTTCTTCTAATAGTGGAAATCTTATTACTGTTGGTTGGGATGCAAATATCTCTCCTATATCACTTTGGGATATATCAACATTATCAGATGCCAATGTTAAGGAGGTATGGTCTACGGGGACAGGATCATCGCAAAATAGTACGAAAAGTAATAATGGTCGATTATTTGGTAGTAAACTAGCCAACATGCACACGTCATTGCCGCGACGCGTTTCATGGGACCCACATGATACACACAACATCTTGGCCACGTCTGGTGTTGATGTAGTTGCGTACGATATGCGCGTATCTGCATCTAGTAGTAGTAGTATCATTCCCTCGGCACATCGGTATGGTGTTGTTGATGTATGTCACAATCATTCACAGTCGAATATTGTTCTCACGGCAGGTATGGACGGTGTTATCAAGTTTTGGGATTTGAGGATGAGTAGCAGTAGTAGTGGTAGTGGAAAAGATAATACACTCCTATCAACATTGTTGCCACCACCACTGCTCAAGGCAGTTCGGGGAGGACACTCTCATTGGACGACACGTGCGGTCTACAATCCATTTCATGACCAATTGGTTTTATCTGGTGGATCTGATGGTATTGCCAATCTATGGCGTATATCAAGCTGTTCATCGGCCCCGTTCCTTGAATTACATGACGGCGATGACGAGGATGGCGATGGTGATTTAAGTCAGGGGAGCAGATACGGTGACGAAATAAAGAATACAGACGACGCAGAAGATGAAGATGAAGATTATATGCATTCGAAAGAATCGTTTGAAAATGACAATAAGGAAAATAAGGGTGAGTCATCACCAAAGAATGAATCGAATTCCCAGGACATTCGAGTGACACGACATGAATGCTCAGATGTCACTGCTGACGTAGCATGGAGTGCCACTGACCCTTGGATTTATGCAACCTTGTCTTATGATGGAGCGATTATTGTTCATCATGTTCCAAGTAAAGAGAAGTACAAAATCTTATTGTAAAGAAAAGAATTTTTAAGTTTATTATATGGATATTCATATGCACGTGCGTGAAAAATATGTAACATGAAAGACCAACAAGGATAACTTTCTCTATTCTTCATCCTCCTCCTCTACTTTAATCTTGGGATACTTTTGATGCTTAATATCTTGTTCACCCTTGGCCGTAACAGCCGCTGGTCCAATTTCACCTTCAAACGGAATGAAGTAACGGACAGTCGTATGCTCCTTCCCCGAACTTTCATTCAGTATTACTAACGTTTGAATTAATACCAGAATATTTGACTCTCGTTGTAATATTTTCGTGTCAACCACTGTTACTAGTCCATTCATCGTGGGCATCCTACTCACAATCTTGACGCTCCTCCCTGGATTATCACTCGTTGCCAAGACCGTCTTAATTC
>Ga0247843_1006042_pt1 | contig 16173 bp, 11 predicted proteins | sample LaCruzMarch2017__FD_192420 | JGI IMG/M metagenome (GOLD analysis project Ga0247843, IMG submission 192420) | Freshwater microbial communities from meromictic Lake La Cruz, Castile-La Mancha, Spain - LaCruzMarch2017_8m | ecosystem: Environmental > Aquatic > Freshwater > Lake | place: Spain... | reverse complement strand
CTTCGAATCTTCTTCTGTTCCAATTCTAACTCCTAAAGCTGTGTAGATGTTTTTTATCTCTTCGTTTTCAAAGATTTTGTGTTGCATTGCTTTTTCAACGTTCAAGATTTTACCTCTTAAAGGCATAATTGCTTGAAAATGGCGATCGCGCCCTTGTTTTGCCGTTCCACCCGCTGAATCTCCCTCGACAAAGTAAATCTCACAAGCAGCAGGATCTTTCTCCGAACAGTCAGCTAATTTTCCAGGCAAACCTGAACCAGTCAAAACATTTTTACGTTGAACCATTTCACGAGCTTTTCTTGCTGCGTGTCTTGCTCTTGCTGCCAAGATTACTTTTTCAACAATTAATTTTGCTTCAGCTGGATGTTCTTCTAAATAAGCAGAAAGCATTTCAGAAACTGCTTGACTAACTGGAGCTGTAACTTCTCTATTTCCTAATTTCGTTTTAGTTTGACCTTCAAATTGTGGTTCTTGTACTTTAACTGAAACAACAGCTGTCAATCCTTCACGGAAATCGTCACCATCAATTTCAATTTTTTCTCTTGCAAGAATTCCTGAGTCCATTGCGTATTTTTTCAAGGTATTCGTCAAACCTCTTCTGAAACCAGAAAGGTGAGTTCCACCTTCATGTGTATTGATGTTATTTACATACGCTTGAATGTTTTCGGTGTATGAAGTGTTGTAAGTTAAAGCAACTTCAACTGGAATATTCTCACGTTCACCTTCAAAATAAATTACGTCAGTAATAAGTGCTTCACGGTTTCTGTCTAAATATTGAGCAAATTCACGCAATCCACCTTCTGAATGATAAGTTGTCATAGGTGATTTGCCGTTTTCGTCTTCTGTTCTTCGATCAGTAAGTGTAATTGTGATTCCTTTATTTAAGAAAGCTAATTCACGCATACGAGCCGCTAATGTATCGAAGTTGTATTCTGTAAATTCGAAAATTGTTCCGTCTGGTTTAAATGTAACTTCCGTACCGTTTTCAGTCGTTTCACCAACGATTTTAACATCGTATAAAGGCTTTCCAATACTGTATTCTTGTTGGAAGATTTTTCCCTCACGATAAACAGTTGCTTTTAAAGCAATCGATAATGCGTTTACACAAGAAACCCCAACACCGTGTAATCCACCAGAAACTTTGTAAGTGTCTTTGTCGAATTTTCCACCGGCATGTAGAACAGTCATTACAACTTCAAGTGCCGACTTTTTTTCTTTTGTATGCATGGCAGTTGGAATACCACGACCGTTATCGCGAACGGTTACTGAATTATCTTCGTTTATGTAAACATGAATTGTGTCACAATATCCTGCAAGAGCCTCATCAATTGAGTTGTCAACAACCTCATAAACAAGGTGATGCAAACCTTTGATTCCTGTGTCTCCGATATACATCGCTGGGCGTTTACGTACCGCCTCAAGACCTTCTAATACTTGTATATTATCCGCAGAATAATTGTCTCTTCTTTCTTCTTCAGCCATATTATTTTTTTATGATTCAATTCATTTTGAACGAACAAAAATATGAAAATAAAGGAGATTTTACAGTTGTTTGAAACTGGTATAATGTTTAACTTATCAACAATATTTCAACTTTTAATCGATTTTGAAGTGTAAATAAATTTCTCAATTTAAATGTATTCAATCTTTAATTGAATAAAACACTTAACAATAAATCCTTCAAAGATAAAACTCAAAAAATAATTAAACTTTACAAAAAAAATCAAAAAACTGATTGATTTGGTCACAAAAGAAAAAATATTTTAGAAGTTGCTGACAAAAAACTCATAGAAATATTGGGGAAAGAAAGGTTTAATCGAGGAAAGAAAAAACCGGAAAACCAAACGAACCTAAACATAAAAGTTAACCCTATGTTAGCCAAATCAATAATGGCTTAACAATGAAAGTTATGTTAACAATATGTAAAAAAATGAAAAAATAAACATTAAAATTTAATCACCATTTAATTAGAGTTTTAAGTTCTATTTTGTAATATTTAACTTCGTGAAAATAAATTACTTTCAATATTTTAGACTTATAACACCATGAGAAAACAGTGTATTACCTCCATTATTTTCATTCTGTTATGCTTTATTTCGTTTACACAGAACGTTACTCTGATTGGGCCAACAGCTTGTAATGGTGCTGCAGTATCGGGTACTTGGACAGTTCCATGCGGGGTAACTTCCATAACTGTGGAAATATACGGAGGTGGAGGCGGAGCTGGTGGAGGTGGAGGTGGTAGTAATGGAGGACTTTTTAATACACGTGGTGGAGGTGGCGGTGGTGGCGGTGCTTACAGTACAACAACGATAAACGTAGTCTCAGGTGCTGTTTATACCTATAGCATTGGAGCAGGAGGTTGCGGCGGAAGTAATGGAGGCGATGGTTCAGGCGGTGGAAATGGAACTGCGGGAGGAAATACTTCATTTAACGGAACTGATGCTAATAATGCAGCTGTTAACCTACTTGCAAATGGTGGAGCAAGAGGCTCAGGAGGTTCTGGATCAAATGGAAGTACAGGTTCTGGTGGCGCTGGTGGAACAGCAAGCGGAGGAACAACAAATACGAATGGTATAGCAGGTAGTAATGGGAACGGAGGAAATGGAGGAAATGGAGGAAATGGAGCAGGAATTCTTGGAGGTGTAGGTGGAACTACATCAGGTGCAGCTGGTCTTACTTATGGAGGTGGTGGAGCAGGTGGTGGTAATAGTCCAGGTGGAATAGGTGCTTCAGGAGGAATAATCATTACTTATAATGGAACATTGTCTATTCCAGCAACACCTTTAATTACGAGTAATCCAGCAACATGTTTAACCAATAGTTCAAGCACAATAAGTAATTACGACGCAACAATGACATATGAATTCACTCCTGTAGGACCAACTGTTTCTGTGGGTGGCATAATCAATGGAATGATAGTTTCAACAAATTACACCGTTGTTTCAAATGATGGAAGTTGTAACTCTTTGGCAAGTGCTTCATTTAGCAATACAGAACCAAGCGAAGCTCCTTCAATTCCAACAATAACAACCACTCCCCCAACGTGTTCAGCTGATGGCTCTAGCTCAATCAGTAATTACAATACTAGTTTAAGCTATACTTTCAATCCTTCTGGACCAATTATAAATAACGGAAATATTTCAGGAATGACAATTGGGACTTCCTATACAATTATAGCAAATGATGGTAGTTGTGATTCTTCACCAAGTTCAGTCTTTAGTAATTTGGCAATGTTAGCGACACCAGAAACTCCAACAATTACATCCATACCCGCAAGTTGTGTATCTGAAGGTGAAAGTGAAATCAGTAATTATAATGTTAGCAATACCTATATTTTTTCACCGACTGGACCAACTGTGAATTCTAGTGGCGAAATTACTGGAATGAATACTGGAACAAATTATACTGTAATCGCAAATGATGGGACATGCAATTCTATTCAAAGTGCCAATTTTAGTAATTCTGCAAACGTACCTCCTCCTCCAACTCCAACAATTGCAACCATTTCACAAACATGTACAGCTGATGGAGTTTCCTCAATTGGAAATTACAATCCAAATTTTACTTATCAGTTTTCGCCAGCAGGACCAACAGTTTCTGCTCCAGGAATTATACAAAATATGATTACTGGAACAAGTTACACTGTTGTTGCAAACGATGGTAGTTGTAACTCAATTGCAAGTATTGTATTTAGTAATGGAGAGCAATTATCAGCTCCAATTCCTGAAATAACGGGTGAATTAACCTATTGTACAGGTAGTAATACAACCTTAACAGCAAGTGGTGGAACAAGCTATTCTTGGAGTAGTTCAACTACTGCGGTAATTGGAACAAACGCAAGTATTACGCTAACCCAAGGTCTTTACACTTTAACCGCTACAAATGCAAATGGATGTTCAGCGTCAATTAATACAGTTATTTCAGAAGTGAGTTTGCCTTCTGCACCACAATTAACGGCAAGTCCTGTGAATTGTCCAGGTGATGTTTTAACTTTAAGTGCTGAAATTGAATTAGGAAATCAAATTGTTTGGTCTGGTCCAAATGGATTTTCTTCCAATGAAATTGAAGTTACTTTACCAATTTCAAATAATGATGTTGGGGTTTATCAAGCTTATCAATATAGTTCGCCAACGTGTCTTTCAACGATTTCAACTATCAATATTCAAATCAATAATGTTTATTCTTTCGATGACTTTAATTTCCCAAATGTTATTACTGCAAACAATGATGGAATAAACGATGTCTTAGACATAGAAAATATCTATAAAACGTGTGACACTTATTCAATCTACTTTTTCAATCGTTGGGGTATACTAGTATATGACCATAAACTTGGAGAGACACCTTTTAGTGGAAAAGATGTAAATGGGAACGAATTAGCTGATGGAACTTATTTTTATAAGCTAGAATTTTATTCAGGAGGAGAACAACAAACGATTACAAAATCGGGATTCATTCAATTATTAAGATAAAAACTAATCTAAATCAGCTCCTTCTCAATCACAACCAACTCATTGAAAAAATCTGCTCCAAAAGCTCTAGTAAGAGGGCCTTTCAAGAATTTATAAACAGGAACATTCAGTTTTTCACCACAAGCACAAGCTGCTTTGCAGATGTCCCATTCTTCGTAATTGATTGCCGTATATTCACCGATTTTCTTAGTGCGAATGGGATATAAATGACACGATAAAGGTTTGTTGAAATCAATCTCGCCTTTGTTGTAAGCGTGTTCAATCGAACATTTTGCTTTGTTTTCTTCATCAAAAAACACAAAGGCACATTCTTTATTATTAACTAAGGTCGTCACAGGATCCCCATCTTTGTCAGTGTAAAAAATTCCGTTTTCAGCAATCGCTTCCAATCCTTCTTGGCGCATGTAAGGTTTTAACTTGTCCAAATGATTAGAAATATTTTCAATTTCTTGCTCTGTCATTGGTGCACCACCATCACCTTCCACACAACAAGCACCTTTACACGCATTCAAATCGCACACAAATTTCTTCGTGAAAATCTCTGTGGAAATAATTTTATCGTCAATTTCAAAAAGCATAAAGCAAAGGTAGCGTCATTTTTTATCACCCTACTATTTTTTATTTCAATTAAATTACTATCTTTGCAACAGATTTATGGAACTAAAATGAGAGGGGACGAAAGTCCCCTCTTTTGTTAAGTATGATTGATAGAAAAGAAATTGAGCGTTTAGTAGAAGAAAGAATTCAAGAATTGGACAACGGATTGTATGTTGTTGAGATGACTATTTCTTCTTCAAATGTAATTCGAATTGAGATTGACAAAATTAATGGAGGTGTTACAGTTGCCGATTGTGTTTCCGTTTCCCGAAACGTAGAACACAACTTGGATAGAGAAAAAGCAGACTTTGAACTGCATGTTTCCTCCGCTGGCTTAGACAAGCCTTTTAGACATATCAATCAATACATCAAAAACGTAGGTCGAATAATCAATGTGCAAACTAAAGATGGTCGAACTATTGAAGGAGAAATTGTAAAAGTGGCAGCTGAAAAAATCATTCTTTCAGCTGAAGAAATGCAATTACTGGAAGGAAAAAAGAAAAAAGAAAAAGTAGAAGTAATTTATGAAATAATGCTTACTGAGATTAAAGAAGCAAATATTGTTATATCATTTAAATAATAATTTATGAATAGTGCTGAATTAGTAGACTCGTTTTCGGAGTTTAAGGAATTAAAAAACATTGATAAGCAAACAATGCAACATGTGCTTGAAGATGTTTTTCGTGCCATGTTAAAGAAAAAATTTAATACAGACGAGCATATTGATATCATTGTAAACATCGACAAAGGTGACGTTCAAATTTTCTTAAATAAAGAAATCGTTGACAATGGTGAGGTTGAAGATCCCAACACGGAAATAGCTTATTCAGATGCGATTAAAATTGAACCAGATTTTGAAATCGGTGAAGAAGTAACGGAAGAATTCAAATTTGCAGATTTCGGAAGAAGAAATATTCTTTCACTTCGTCAAAACTTGATTTCTAGAATCTTAGAATTAGAAAAAGATCACTTATACAAAAAATACAAAGAAAGAATTGGCGAAATAGTTACTGGCGAAGTTTACCAAGTTTGGAAAAAAGAAATTTTGGTCATGGACGACGACGACAACGAGTTGATCTTGCCAAAATCAGAGCAAATCCCTTCCGATTTCTTCAAAAAAGGAGAATCTGTTCGTGCCGTAGTATCCAAAGTGGATATGCGCAACAGCTCACCAGTGATTATTCTTTCTCGTACAGCACCAGAGTTTTTGGAGCGCTTGTTTGAGTTAGAAGTTCCAGAAGTATTTGATGGTTTAATTACTATTAAAAAAATTGTTCGTGAACCAGGAGAAAGAGCAAAAGTTGCAGTTGAATCTTACGATGATCGCATTGATCCAGTTGGAGCTTGTGTTGGTATGAAAGGTTCACGTATTCACGGAATTGTGCGTGAATTAAGAAACGAAAACATTGACGTAATTAACTACACAACTAATAATCAATTATTAATTCAACGTGCTTTGTCTCCAGCGAAAGTTACTTCTATGGAAATTTTAGAAGAAGACAAACGTGTGAAAGTTTTCTTACGCCCTGATCAAGTGTCTTTGGCAATTGGTAAAGGTGGAAACAATATAAAATTAGCGGGAAGACTTTGTGGCTATGAAATTGACGTTTACCGCGACGGTGAAGTTGATGTTGAAGACGTTGACTTAGAAGAATTTGCAGATGAAATCGATAGCTGGATTATCGATGAGTTGAAGGCTATAGGTTGTGATACTGCGAAATCAGTTCTTGAAATTGGCGTAAATGACTTAGTACAACGTACAGATTTAGAAAAAGAAACAATAGAAGAAGTATTCCGAATTTTGAAAGCAGAATTTGAATAACTTTGGAAAATTAAGGAGAAATAGAATAAAATGGCAGGAAAATCAATAAGATTATCAAAGGCGGCAAGCGAATTAAATGTTGGGTTACCAACCTTGGTGGACTTTCTTGACAAAAAAGGAGTTAAAATTGATTCGAACCCAAACACGCGTTTGGAATCGGAACATTATGACCTTTTATGTCAAGAATTTGCAGCTGATCACGATCTTAAAGAACAATCAAAAGGTGTAAATTCAAGAAGAACTGAAAAAAGAGAATCACTTTCCTTGAAAGATAAACCTCAAGAGGAGAAGGAAATTGTTAAAGAAGTTGAAGACGAAGAAGACGAATCAGACTTGAATTTTGAAGAAATCAAAAGACAAGTACTTGAATCTAAACCTGTTGCTGAACCAAAACCTGTTGTGGTTGAAGTTTCCCCAATTGTTACTGTTGACCCAATCCCCGAAACGGTTGTTGAAAAAATCGAAACTCCTGAACCTTTTATTGAACCTTTAAAAGAAGTTCAAGAAGAGAAAAAAGAAGGAGTTCAAATCATTGGTAAAATTGACTTAGACGCAATCAATCAAAAAACGCGTCCTGACAAGAAAAAATACGAAGATCCTAAAACAAATCAATTTAAGAACGAAAAGGTAAAACCTGCTCTTACTAAGGAAGAAGTTAAGCCTGCTCTGAAGGAAGAGGTTAAAGTAGAAAAACCAACTGAGCCAGTTGTTGAAGCACCAAAAGAAATTGAAACCATTCGCTTTGAACGACAAGTGCTTACAGGACCAACTGTTCTTGGGAAAATAGAACTTCCAGTAGAAAAACCTAAATCATCAGGACCATCTCACGAAAGCGCTAATTCAAAGAGAAAAAGAAAAAGAATTAAAAAGGTTGAAACTCCTGCTGCTAATGACCCAAATAAGCCAGCATCTCAAGGAAACAACCAAAATAATCAAAACAACCAGAATAAATTCAATAACAACAAACCTGTCGCTCCAAAAGTGGAGAAGAAAGAGGTTACTGAACGTGATATTCAAAAAGAAATCAAAGATACTTTAGCGCGTCTTTCAAATCAAGGTGGAAAATCAAAATCATCTAAGAATAGAAAAATTAAGCGTGAATCTTTTGCTCAACGTCGCCAGGAAGAAATGGCAGCAGCAGAGTTAGAAGACAAAATCTTGAAGTTAACTGAATTTGTAACGGTTTCTGAACTTGCTTCCATGATGAGTGTACAACCTACACAAGTTATTTCTGTGTGTATGTCGCTTGGAATTTTTGCTTCAATCAACCAACGTTTAGATGCAGAAACTATTCAAATTGTAGCTGATGAATTTGGTTATGAAACAGAATTTGTGAGTGCTGAAGTTCAAGAAGCGATTCAAACAGTTGAAGATAAAGAAGAAGATTTGATTGATCGTCCTCCTATTATAACAGTAATGGGACACGTTGACCACGGTAAAACTTCCCTTTTAGATAAAATTCGTAACGCGAATGTAACTGAAGGTGAAGCTGGAGGAATCACTCAGCATATTGGTGCTTACTCGGTTACTTTGAAAGACAATCGTAAAATGACTTTCTTGGATACTCCTGGACACGAAGCTTTTACGGCGATGCGTGCACGTGGTGCACAAGTAACTGACGTTGCGATTATTATTGTTGCAGCTGACGACGACGTGATGCCACAAACAAAAGAGGCAATTTCTCATGCACAAGCGGCAAACGTACCAATGATTTTTGCCATTAATAAAATTGACAAACCAGGAGCAAATCCTGATAAAATCCGCGAACAACTCTCTGCAATGAATATTTTAGTAGAAGATTGGGGTGGAAAATACCAAGTTCAAGAAATTTCAGCTAAGCAAAATCTTAATGTTGACTTGCTTCTTGATAAAGTTTTATTAGAAGCAGAGATGTTGAATTTGAAAGCTAATCCAAATAAAAATGCTGTCGGAACCGTAATTGAATCTTCTTTAGATAAAGGAAAAGGTTTCGTAACCAACATGTTAGTGGAAGCTGGAACAATGAAAATAGGTGATGTTATTTTGGTTGGTCGTCATTATGGACGTGTAAGAGCAATGCATGATGAACACGGAAAATCGCTTGCAGAGGCAGGTCCAGCACAACCAGTATCCGTTTTAGGTATCGGTGGTGCACCTAGTGCAGGAGACAAGTTTAATGTGATGGATGATGAGAAAGAAGCAAAAACCATCGCTCAGAAACGTGAACAATTGTACCGTGAACAAGGATTGCGTACAACTAAACATATTACTTTGGATGAGATCGGTCGTCGTTTGGCAATCGGTGATTTCAAAGAATTAAATATTATTGTGAAAGGTGACGTGGATGGATCAATTGAGGCATTATCAGATGCATTGATTAACTTGTCAACGGAAGAAATTCAAGTAAATGTTATTCATAAAGGAGTTGGTGCAATCACTGAGGCGGATGTGAATTTAGCTTCTGCTTCTGATGCTGTAATTATTGGATTCCAAGTTCGTCCATCAATCGGTGCTCGTAAATTAGCAGAAGCAGAACAAATTGATATTCGTTTATACTCTATTATTTACAAAGCGATTGAAGAATTAAAAGCTGCAATGGAAGGAATGTTATCTCCAGATATTGAAGAAAAAGTCCTTGGATCTGCTGAAATACGCGAGACATTCGACATCACAAAAGTGGGAACAATTGCAGGATGTTATGTAATGGATGGTATCATCAAACGCTCTTCAAAAATTAGAGTAATTCGCGATGGAATCGTTGTTCACACAGGAACTTTAGGTTCATTAAAACGTTTCAAAGACGATGTGCGTGAGGTTAAAAACAATTACGAATGTGGTTTGAACATCGATAAATTCAATGATATCAAAATTGGTGACATCGTAGAAGCATTTGAAGAGGTAGAAGTTGCTAGAAAATTGTAATTAACTAATAATAAGTGAATTTAAATTGTTATCTTATTCTTTTAAGGTGACAATTTTGTTTTTAGACAATTGCCTTAGCTTTAAAAACGTTAATTACTTTGAATTTTATTGCTATTGAAATTGATAATAAAAGATTTTAAGTTTATTTCAGTAACTTTGTAAAAATTAAAAAAAAGAATCATGGGTAAATTTGGAGCACCTGAAATTATTTTAGTATTAGTTGTAGTATTACTCTTTTTTGGAGGTAAAAAAATTCCAGAATTAATGAGAGGACTTGGAAAAGGTGTTAAAGAATTCAAGGATGCTTCAAAAGGAGAAAACTCTACTGAAGTTAAAACAACTGACGATAAATAAATCTTATGTATCGTACGATTAAAGAAGTAAAGGAAGCATTGCTATCCGGTGAAACTGTATTATCAATAACTGAATATTTTCTAGCTAAAATTGATGAACACAAACACCTCAACGCATTCTTAGAAGTGTTTACTGAGTCCGCAAAAGAGCAGGCGCAAATCGTAGATGAAAAAATAAAAAACGGTACAGCTGGCAAGTTAGCTGGTGTTGTTATCGGAATCAAAGACAATATCTGTTACAAAAATCATAGAGTTTCTGCCTCCTCTAAAATATTAGAAGGATTTGAATCGCTTTATACAGCAACAGCACTTCAACGTTTAATTGATGAAGATGCTGTCATTCTCGGAAGATTGAATTGCGATGAATTTGCAATGGGAAGTTCGAATGAAAATTCAGCTTTTGGCTCCGTTGAAAATAATTGGAAAAAGAATTACGTTCCAGGTGGTTCTTCGGGAGGTTCAGCCGTTGCAGTTTCAGCAAATTTATGTACCGTTTCTTTAGGAAGTGACACAGGTGGTTCTGTTCGTCAACCTGCCTCTTGGACAGGAACTTACGGATTAAAACCAACTTATGGAAGAATCAGTCGCTATGGTTTAATTGCTTATGCTTCTTCTTTCGACCAAATTGGAACATTCACCAATAATTTAGAAGATGCAGCACTTTTACTTCAAATTATGGGAGGAAAAGATGAAATGGATGCAACGACTTCTTCTAAAGGATTAACATTGAATGCTTTAACTAAAGTTCCCAAGAGCAAAATTGGAATCATTAAAGAATATATGTCAAATCCAGGTTTAGATGCGGGAGTAAAACTTCATCTCGACAAAACAATCGAAGGATTGAAAAGCGATGGACACGAAATAATTGAATTGAGTTTTCCTTATCTTGATTACTTGGTTCCAACTTATTACGTTTTAACAACCGCGGAAGCTTCCTCTAACCTATCTCGTTTCGATGGCGTTCATTACGGACACCGAAGTTCAGAAGCTAAAGGAGTGGAACAAACGTATATTAAATCAAGAAGTGAAGGTTTCGGCCCAGAAGTTAAACGTCGAATTATGACTGGAACGTTTGTATTATCTCATGGCTATTACGATGCGTATTACACAAAAGCTCAAAAAGTTAGACGTGTTTTACAAGACAAAACCAATGAAATGTTGGCGCAAGTTGATGTTTTAATTATGCCAACTACACCTTCAACAGCATTTGAAAAAGACGCAGTAAAAGACCCGATTCAAATGTACTTGCAAGATATTTTTACAGTTCATGCCAACCTCACAGGTAATCCTGCTATCAGTATTCCTTTGGCAATTCATTCAAATGGTTTACCTTTCGGATTACAATTAATGACAACCCATTTTGCGGAGCAAGAGTTATTTAACTTTGCAAAAAGCATTGAGAAATTAAAAGAATGATTAAAACAATAAGCGTACTTTTTTCCATTTTTTTTCTCGGGCAAATCTTTGCTCAACTACCACACAATTACAACAAAAACGACCTCAATCCTATAGCGTTTATCAATACAGTCGAACAAAGTTTGAATTTGTTTTATGCTGATTATGTAAATGACAAACGCTACGATTCAATCATTAACGCTTTAAATTACGAACCAAACGAAGCTCCTCTTTTTTCAGACGAAATTTACTGTCAACGCTTAGAAAAAATCAATCAGATGTCCACTTTTCCAATGGACTGCAACCCAATTACACTTTCAACTATTCGTTTTTTCGCATCAAAAAGAAGAAGTTTTGGACGTATTGTTTTAGGTCGTTCAGCCTTGTATTTTGATATGTTCCGAGAAAAATTATTGGAATATGGATTACCTGAAGAGCTACGATTTTTGGCAGTTATTGAAAGTGGATTACGTCCGCAAGTAAAATCCCGAGCGGGCGCTTTAGGTTTATGGCAATTTATGTATCGCACTGGTTTACAATACGGTTTAGAAGAAAACAACTACATCGATGACCGAATGGATCCTGAAAAAGCAACAGAAGCTGCTTGTAAATTCTTAAAAAAATTATACGGAATCTATGGCGATTGGAATCTTGCTTTGGCTGCTTACAACGCTGGACCTGGAAATGTAAATAAAGCTATAAAACGTTCCGGCAACAAAACAACTTATTGGGAAATCAGACCTTATTTGCCTTCAGAAACACAGGGTTATGTGCCGAATTTTATTGCAGCTGCTTACTTATTAACTTATCATGCGGAACATAATATCATTCCTATGGAAGCTAAAATTCATTACATCCATTTAGATACTGTTTGTTTGCGCGAAGCAGTTCACATGAATACGATTTCTAAGCTTTTAGATTGGGATATAAATGAAATCAAGGCTTTGAATCCAGTTTACAAAACGACATTCATTCCAAAATCCGAAAAAGGAAGGTGTATTTCTGGTCCGAACCATCTGATTAGCTCTTTAGCTGGAATGGAAGATTCGTTGTATAAATTAGAAAAATCAATATATTCGCCTGTAATTGTTCCACCTACAATCATTCAAAGTCCAACAATAAATGATACCATCAACGGAGAAGCTGGTACTTCTAGTAGTACAGATTCTTTAGCACCAACTGTTCCGTTGTATTTGAGTTATCACAAAGTAAAATCACAAGAAAATTTAAAAAATATTGCGTTGAAATTCAACGTTTCAGTAGAAAATATTATGGAATGGAATAATTTACGTTCTACTAGTATCTATGTTGGGCAAAAGCTGAAAATATACACTGCTGAAGCTCCTTTGGTTCCAGTAACACCTCCACCACCTGTTGCCACAAAAAAGTATTATAATGTTCGTTCGGGAGACACTTTTGGAAAAATTGCCCAAAGACACAATATGACATTGAATCAATTGAAAAAAATAAATCCAGGAATCAATATCAGTCGTTTAACTATTGGACAAAAAATCCGTGTAAAATAAAGCACAACTTGATTTTTTAACTAATTCCAACCTTTTTTAATAGATGAAATTATCAGTTGTTATTATCACTTTTAATGAAGAAAGGAACATTGAACGCTGTCTTTTATCTGTTCAAGATTTAGCGGATGAAATTTTAGTGGTCGATTCTTTTTCAAAAGATAAAACACTAGCAATTTGTGAAAAATACCAAACGAAAGTGATTCAAAATCCGTTTGAAGGTCACATTCAGCAAAAGAATTTCGCAATGGAACAAGCTTCCAATGATTGGATTTTATCCTTAGATGCTGATGAAGCTTTAAGTGAGGAATTAGCATCAGCAATTAAAAAGGTTAAATCCACTGAAAAACCGAAAGTTAACTTGTACGAAATGAATCGCTTGACGAATTATTGCGGTTCTTGGGTAAAACACTGTGGATGGTATCCCGACACGAAAGTGCGCTTGGTCAATCGGAAATTTGCAAAATGGGGAGGCGTTAATCCGCACGATAAATTAGAAGGCTCCAAACAAGAAAAAGTTGAATTTTTGAAGGGTGATATTTTGCATTATTCCTATTACACGAAAGAAGATCACCTCAAACAGATTGAATATTTCAGTAAAATCGCTGCAGGAGAATTAGTTAAACAAGGGAAAAACGTTGGTCAATTTACTGTTTACTTAAAAATGGCTACACAATTTTTCAAAAGTTTTGTTCTTAAAAGAGGTTTTCTTGATGGGAAAACAGGTTGGCAAATATCTAAATTAAGTGCTTTTGCCACATACCGAAAATATTCACTTTTAAGAACATTAAATGAAACCCGCTAATATTCTTATTTCGCGAACAGATAGCATTGGTGATGTTTTGTTGACACTCCCTTTTTGTGCTTGGTTGAAAAATCAATTTCCAGCAGCCAAATTGACATTTTTAGGTAGAAATTATACCCAAAGTGTTATCCAATCTTTTACCGTAGTTGATTCATTTATTGCGCTTGAACAACTCAACAATCAGCCGACTTTAGAAAAGGTGAACCAATTGAAAGCTTTTGATTGCATCATTCATGTTTTTCCCAATAAAGAAATTGCATCCTTAGCAAAAAAGGCGAAAATTCCTATTCGGATTGGAACTTCACACCGTTTGTTTCATTTACTCACTTGCAACAAAAAAGTAGATTTCACGCGTAAAAACTCAGACCTTCACGAAGCACAACTCAACTTTGAATTACTAAAACCACTCGGATTAAAAGAAATTCCAAGTTTTGCAAGTATTCAAAATGCCGGAGTGAATTTCAAAGTACTAGCAACGGAACTTCCATTAGAAATCGCTTCGTTGGACTTTAAATATGTGGTGACTTTACACCCAAAATCGCAAGGAAGCGCTATTGAGTGGCCGATAGAAAAATACATAGAACTAGCTTTGGAATTGGTAAAAACTGGAAAAACGGTTTGCTTCACTGGAACAGAAAATGAAGGCGTTTTATTTAGAGATGTATTACCTAAAAACGCAGCAATCATTGATACAAGTGGAAAACTGACCTTGCAACAACTCCAATTGTTGATTTCAAAATCTTACGCTTTAGTTGCTTGTTCCACAGGTCCTTATCACATTGCGGGATTGTGCGGAATTAAAGCAATTGGATTGTTTTCTGCTCGCAAACCAATTCATCCTGGAAGATGGAAAGCCTTGGGGAAAAATGCGCTTGCACTTGTCTATGATGAAAATTGCACGAGTTGTAAAAGCAAGAATGCATGTGTGTGTATTCAATCCATTTCTGTTGAAAAAGTGATGCAACAATTGCTGTAAAATGATTCAATCTGGACTGCTATTTTTTCAAAATTCTTCCATTTTATTGGCGCTTTTTTCTTTTGTTTTCACTTTCGGATTGCATTCAAATTGGGAAGATAAATGGAGTTATTCTAGCGCTATATTCTTTAGTGTACTCGGTATATACAACTTTCATCGTCTGTATAAATTTCGAAAAAATCAATTAAATTTTCCATTAAGTCAGTGGCTTGCTAAAAATCAACGAATCATTCAATTATTAAGTTTAATTGGAATGCTATCAAGTTCAATTCTGTTTTTTTTCTTACTCAAGTTTAACCTTGGAAACCTGCTTTTATTGAGTGCTTGTTTATTCATCTCTCTATTTTATGTTATTTCCAATTGGCGAGAAATTCCTTTTTTAAAAGCTGCTTTTGTGACTGTTGTTTGGACGCTTGTTATAGTGATTTTACCTTCGCTTCTTCAAGATTCATTTGAAAGTCGAGCGTGGATTTTTTTACTTTTCTTTTATGCTTTAACCATTCCAGCGGATGCGAGAGATATGGAAACCGACCAGAAAAAACTAAACACTTTACCTCAACTTATTGGTAAAAAGCAATCCTTTTGGGTAGCACTGTTGTTGCTAAATCTCTTTACTTTGCTTTATCCCTTCTCTATAGAGCTGAAAATCAGTTTGATTATTATAAATTCTATGTGGGTTTATTTGTATCAATATTTGGAAGGCAAGCAAAAAATTAGCGCTGAATTTATGGATGCTTTGTTGTTGGTTTATGGGGTTGTTTTCTATTTGTAAAAGTATTTTTTATTGATTTTACGCTTTCGTTTCACTAAAAAATAATACTTCTGAAATTCATAATTCGAAAAAAGATCTCAATTTGAGCTATCATTATCCGCTGACTGTGGATTGCCTTTCTTATTTCCTTAACAAATAAAGATCCAAAACCATCAATGCTACAAAATCCATTTTTCCTTGTGATTTTTTATCGTTTAAATCCTTTCATTTTTTTGAATGACAAGCAATTTTAGAATAATATCAAGTAACTTTGGGCAACTTATGAAGCACGGCGTTTTATTTTTCCTATTAATCTTTTTTACGAATTGGTCACAAGCTCAAATTGTAAACCGTGAAAAAGAATTGTTGTGGGAAATTTCTGGGAATGGGTTAAAGGAAAAATCGTATCTCTTCGGAACGCTTCATTCCAACAACAAAGCCTTGTTCAATCTTGCGGATAGTGTTTATGTCGCACTTGAAAAAGTGAATATGATTGTACTCGAAACAGATATTTTTTCACTTTTTGAAGAATTGGATACGCGCAAATCAACTTCCAATACCTTGTACGATAAAAA
>Ga0247843_1006041_pt1 | contig 16174 bp, 14 predicted proteins | sample LaCruzMarch2017__FD_192420 | JGI IMG/M metagenome (GOLD analysis project Ga0247843, IMG submission 192420) | Freshwater microbial communities from meromictic Lake La Cruz, Castile-La Mancha, Spain - LaCruzMarch2017_8m | ecosystem: Environmental > Aquatic > Freshwater > Lake | place: Spain... | reverse complement strand
GATTTGAATTTGTTGTATTAAAAAATTTTTGATATCAAATTTTGTCTCTTGGTAACAAGGTATACAAATAGAAGTTTTGTCGTATTCACCAAATTGTCTTAACTTTGAATTTTTCTGCAAAATTTCAGAATTTATAATTATTAAAGTATCTCGAATATTATTTTTAACAGAATTTATAATTTCTAAAATTTTATCAGAGCAGTTTTTTATAATGGTTATATTTTTATTTTCTTCAAACAATGATCCATTTAAATAGTAATTAATAATATCATCTGGTTTTTTCAAAATATCATCTTCAAAAATAATTTTTGAATTTTGATCTTTAACTTCACACAAAGATAGAATTTGATCATTTAAATCATTTATTAAATCTTGATTTTCTCCATAAAGGACAATGACTTTATTAAGGAAGAAATCTTTTTTTTTTAAGGAGATTTCTTGTGATCTTACAATCATTAAAACTATCTTAATGAGACTCTAGATTTAAATAATATATTTTGAATTATAGAATCTAATAATATTCTTTTTTCGTTATTTTTAATGATAGAATTATTTGATAAATTATCAGTAACTGCAACCCGTTTATCTTTTGAAATAGCATCCTGGTAGACCACCAATCCGTTTTTATCTTGAAACTGATAACTTACGGTTAGTTTTATAATTTCTTCAGTGGCTATGCCTCTGTTATCTACTAAAGAGCTTTCTGCAGTATCATAAATTTGTGCTTTAAATATATAAGCATTTATATCCTTTTCATCTTTTTTAAAATTTAATTTTTGTTCAAGATTAAAGGCAAGATCTTTATCGCCTACGATCTCTGATTTTGAAATAATGAGTTGTTTTGAGCTTCCCATATAAACAGGGGAAAATCCGCAGTTTGAAAGAGTGATAAGAAGTAAAATAGTTATAAATATTTTATTTTTCATTGGTAACAATATTTAGTAATTTATTTTTAACAAATATTTTTTTTGTTATGGTAGTTTTTGCTAATATAACTTTTATATTTTTAATTGCTAAGGATTTACTAAAAATACTCTCCTCTGTTTCATTGTGGATAGCGTTGATAATTGCTCTTTTTTTACCATTTATTTGAACAACCACATTAAATTGATCTTTTTTTAATGATTCATTATCAAATTTAGGCCACTCTTGAACTGCAAGATCCGTTTTTTTTGTAATTTTTTCCCAGCATTCATTTGCAACATAAGGAATGAAGGCTGACATAATTATTAAATATTTTTTAAAAACATCAATTAAATTATTTTTATCAACCCCTATTTTTTCAATTTCATCATTAATAAGATTTAAAAACATATACAATTTTGCAACAGCAACATTCATTTGAAATTTCTCAACACATTCTGAAATTTCTTTTACTAAAATATCAACTTTAACAAAAAAATTTTTATCAAAATTTTCATCTGTCTTTTGATAATTTGATATTTTCTCACATGTTCGAAAAATTTTCTGGATATATTTATAAGCCCCCTGAATACCGCTATCGCTCCATTGAATGTCACGATCTGGAGGACTGTCTGATAATATAAACCATCGGACCGCATCGGAGCCATAGATTTTTATAATATCATCTGGATCTACAATATTTTTCTTCGATTTTGACATTGCTTGGCTGTCACCTTTTAAAACTTTCAAGTTACTATCTAAAAAATATTTTTCGTCTTCAAATTTAACATCTTTTGGAAACACCCAATCTCCTTTTTCAGTTTTAAAAGTTGGATGGCAAACCATTCCTTGAGTAAAAAGATTTTGAAATGGCTCTGAAAATTTAAATTTAAATTCATCTTTTAAAGCAAGAGTAAAAAATCTTGAATATAAAAGATGCAAAATTGCATGTTCAACTCCCCCAATATATTGATCAACAGGCATCCAATAATTAACATCCTCTTCATTAAAGGGACGATTTTGTTCTAGGGGAGAACAAAATCTTAAAAAATACCAAGAGGAATCAACAAAGGTATCAAGGGTATCTGTCTCACGAATGGCCTTCATTCCAGTTTCTGGGCACTTTGTATATTTCCATGTTGGATGGTTTTCCAAAGGATTTCCATGTTTGCTAAAATCAATGTCTTCAGGAAGAGTAACGGGTAAATCTTTTTCAGGAACAGGAATAATTTTACCATCCTCTCGGTAAAGAATCGGAATAGGACAACCCCAATATCTCTGTCTTGATATTCCCCAATCTTTTAATCTGTAAATTGTTTTTGATTTTCCAATTTTTTCATCTTCAATAATTTTAATTATCTTTTTCTTCGCCTCATTAACACTAAGATCATTTAGAAAATCAGAGTTAATTATAAAACCATCTTCTACATAAGCTTCATCTTTAATTTTTATACCTTGAGATTTAATAGGGGATACAACAGGCAAAACCTCTAATTTATATTTTAAGGCAAACTCTAGATCTCTTTGATCATGGGCTGGACAGCCATAAATCGCACCTGTACCGTAATCCATAAGTATGAAATTGCTTACATAAATTGGCAGTTTTTTGTCTTTAATAAATGGGTGATGGACAAAGTAAGGAGTTTTAAATCCTAATTTTTCATTTTTTGATAATGAAGATTCAATTGCAATATTTTTAAGTGCTTCATTTTTAAATTTTAAAAAATTTTCATCATTTTCAAAAAATTGAGTGAAAGGATGATCAGGAGCAATTGCAATAAAGGATGCTCCAAAAATTGTATCAGGTCGAGTTGTAAAAATTTTTATTTTTTCTTTATTATTTGTTAAAAAATCAATCTCGCATCCAATAGATTTTCCAATCCAGTTTTTTTGCATTAACTTAACTTTTTCAGGCCAGCCCTTTAAATTTTTAAGGGATTCTAAAAGTTCATCTGAATATTTGGTAATATTTAAAAACCATTGACTTAATTTTTTTTTCTCAACGATTGCTCCCGATCTCCAACCCCTACCATCAATAACTTGCTCATTTGCAAGTACAGTTTGATCGATGGGATCCCAATTTACATAGCTTTCTTTTTTATAAACTAGACCTTTTTTAAAGAAGAAAGAAAATAGACTTTGTTGTTGTTTGTAATAATTTTCATCACAAGTTGAAACTTCTTTATCCCAATCAATAGAAAGTCCAAGACGTTGTAATTGACTTTTCATCACTGCAATATTTTTTTTTGTCCAAACTCCAGGATGTAATTTATTTTGAATAGCTGCATTTTCAGCGGGAAGACCAAATGCATCCCATCCCATAGGATGAAGAACATTATAACCCTTAAGCCTTTTAAAATTAGCTATGACATCGCCTAAGGTATAATTTCGAACATGACCCATATGAATTTTACCTGATGGATAAGGAAACATTTCAAGGCAATAAAATTTTTTTCCTAAATTTTTTTTGGTTTTAAATATTTGATTTTTTTCAAAAAAAGATTGCCACTTCGTTTCAATGACTAAAGGATTGTAATTTTCCATCCTTTAAAGACTACTTTTTTTCTTTTTTAGCTTCTTCAATTTTTAAAGTGCGCGCTGCAGTAATAATATTTTCCTTAATAGAATTTGAAAAGTTTTGATCAATGGCAGCATTTGAGCATCGATCTGAATTATCACAAATTTTTTTATGTGCAGTAATTTTAATAGAATCAGATCTTAGCTCGTCACTTAAAAATTGTACTGAGATTTTTATTTGCTCTTTTGGATTGTTAACTTGTGAATACCAATCATAAATTATAATACCGCCCGTATAGTCAGCATTCATTAACGGTAAAAAATCTAAAGATTTTAGTGTGGCCCTCCATAAAACATTAGAAGTTGAAAATTTAAAATTAGTATTTTCGCTAGATTTACCAATAATACCCATAATACCACCGCCCTTATCTACATAATCCTTTGCTCTTTGGTTAATATTTGGCTCAATTCTTTCTCTTTCCCCCGTTACTGGGTCTGGTTTTGCGCAGTTTTGGAGAATTAATAAAAAAATGATGATTATTTTTGTTTAGCGCATTTCCAAGATTGAAATTTCATAGATAATTTGAATATATAATGTATTTGTTGATAAATAACAGAAAATATATGTTGTAATAATGCAACATTTAATAATTTTTATCATAATTTTCTATAAAATTTATTAAATTTAACGTTGTTTTTACCTATAAGACATGGAGGTTAAGTTTATTAATTAAGCTTAGCTAATTTAACTAACAATAAAGGAAACAAATGAATAATAAACTTTTATTATCATCTGCTTTAGTTGGGGGATTAGCATTGACAGGTATAGCTAGTGCGCAAACTACTATAACTGGTTCTTTGGATCTTTCTTACAAAACTATAAGCAATAAAGGTACAGTTACAAAACAAACTGACACTGGCTTTGGCCGTGAGTCACAATTAAACATTGCAAACAAAGGAAAACTTAGCAACGGATTAGATTATGCCGCTGGTTTTTCTTTAGAGTTTGATGGTATATCTGGTGGCGCTGCAGGTGTGGGGGGTGCTGTAACATCTACACAGGCTAACTTACAAAGAATTTCCAGAGAAAATATGTTTATGGATATTATCCTTGGAACAACGACTTTGTCTGTTGGAATGGACCATTTAAATAATATGTCTTACTCATCTGCTCCACGAGTTGCACAACATGCAGATACAACAACTGCCTCAGCTCAATTTAGTGGTACAAAAGATGCTGCTGGCGCTTCAAACACAGGCGGTGAAATTTATCAATTTTACCCAGGAGCAACTTCATTAGGTGCGTCTAACTATATGGGTCTTGGTATACAACAAGTAACTCCTATTGGTACTATCACTGGTCAGTACTTTCCAAAAGCGGATGCTAGACAAGGTAGTAATGATGGCGTAGCAAGAACAGACGTTGCCGATGCATACGAGTTACATTACAGAGGTAATCTTGGTGTTAAAGGATTAAACGCCAACCTTGGTTACAACGTAGTACATAGTGCTGCCGCTGTAAATGGACAATCAAAGAAACAAAAAGGTACAGCGATGGGTGTTGGATATAATATGGGTCAATTTGCGCTTGGTTATCAAAGAAATACCACTGATAATGGTGCACCAACAGCAACTTTAACTGATATTACATCTCATGAAATAGGAGCTACATTTGCAGCTACAAAAGATATTTCAATAGGTGTTACTCATGTAAAAACAGATGGTAGAGCAGTTGGTACCGTTACAGCAACAGATGAAAAAATAAAATCCCTAACAGTTGGTTATAACTTAGGGGCTATCACTGTTTCTGCGACTGTAGCCGAATTAGAAAGTTCTAGAGGAGTATCTGGCAACGACTCTGATATCGTTTTAGTTAGAGCTGGAACAAGATTCTAATTATTTAATAGTATAATTTATTAATTTACACTTAATAAAAATTAAAGCCCACTTACTCCAATTGAGTAAGTGGGCTTTTTTATTGCTTTGAAAGAAATTTATACAGAGCTTCAAGAAATATTCGAAAGCCAAGACATGGCTTTATTAGCAAAACGTTGTCAAGATTATCAAAAGTTATACCCTGATAATATTGAAATTCTAAATTATCATGGAAGAAGTTTATTAATTCTAAATAAGCTTAATGAGTGTGAAATTCTTTTGATAAAAATATTACAACTGAATGAAAATCATTTGGAGGCAAAATTAAATTTAGCAAGGGTTTATACTAAACAAACAAAATTAGATAAAGCAATTAAATTTTATAATCAATTATTAAATCAAGATAAAAGTTATTTTGTATATTTTGAACTGGGCATAGCTTATTTTAAAAATGAAAATTATAAAGAAGCTATAGTTAATTTAAATTTGGCTTTAACATTTAAACCCGATTTAGCAGAGGCACATTTCCATTTAGGTTTAATTTATTATAAATTCAATTATTTAGAACTTTCGCTTGAAAATTTATTGCTAGCAACCCAATTTAAGAAAAATCATTCTTACGCGTATAATAATATAGCTTTAATATATGTTGAATTGTATGACTATGATAAAGCTATTTATTTTTACAATTTAGCAATTAAATATAGTCCAAATGTTTCTTTTTTTTACGTAAATTTATCTTTAGTTTATCTCTCAAGAGGTGAGTTTAGTATGGTAAAAGAGTGTTGTAATAAAGCTCTTGCATTAAATTCTGCAGATGGTGAAGCTCATAGAACCTTAAGTATTATAACTAATTATGCTGATGAAAAATTACATTTTACGCAAATGGTTAGCTTATTTAATTCAGCTTCTTTAGATGATAATTCTAAGATGCATTTATCTTTTGCCTTGGGTAAAGCTTATGAAGAAAAAAATGATTTCAAGTCTGCATCATCAGTTTTAGATTTGGGTAACAAAATTAGGCGTAATTCTTTTCAGTTTAATATGGATAATGAAGTGGAACAATTTAAATTATTTAAAGAATATTTTTCTAAGGACTTTTTTTATAATCATGCTTCAACTGGTTTTAAGTCAAATAAACCAATCTTTATAGTCGGTATGCCCAGATCTGGCACTACATTAGTTGAACAAATTATCTCAAGTCATCCAGAGGTTCACGGTGGTGGTGAGCTTTCACACTTTGCAAATATTATAAATAAATATTTTGATCAGATAAACCCTAAAGAGTTTTTTAATCAGGTTAGAAAAGAAAAGAGTTTAACTTTTAATAAAATTGGTGAAGATTATATTAATCAAATTAATAAAATTTCAAATAATAAAAAATATATCACTGATAAAATGCCAATTAATTTTAGATTAATAGGCTTTATCAAAATTGCCCTACCCAATGCTAAAGTTATTCATTGTCAAAGATCCGCAAAAGATACGTGTTTATCAATTTATAAAAATTATTTTGGTAAAAATGTTATGCCGTGGGCATATAACCAGAGAGAATTAGCATTATATTATAATCTTTATGCTGATTTAATTGATTATTGGAACAAGGTATTACCAGGCTTTATTTATAATATTTCTTATGAGAATTTAATCCAAAATCAAGAACATGAAAGTAAAAAATTAATTGAATACTGTGAGTTACCTTGGGATGAGACTTGTCTTAATTTTTATAAAAATAAAAGATCAGTATCAACGGCAAGCGTCAATCAAGTTAGAAAAAATATTTATTCTAGCTCAATAAATATTTGGAGAAATTATGAAAACGAATTTTCTGAACTTTTTAGAAATATAAATTAATTTGATCTTTTTAAAAAACTAAGATAATTTATCACATTAATTCCAGCAATCCCAACACTATTAGTTAAGAAAATTTTTTTAAAGTTTGAACTGTTAATACCTCCTAACGCGCAAAAATAACTTTTAAAATTTTTTGTAATTAAATTAAATTTTATAATGCCTAAATTTTTTTTGTTTTTATTACTGTTAAATAATGGAGAAATAAAAATAATCTTACATCCTTGCAACTGTTTTTGATAAATTTCTCTATAATTATGAGCTGAACCTATTAAAAGATTTTTTCCACTAACATATATCTTTTTCTTAACAAAGCTTGGAATATAGAACCCGTTAACTTTATATTTTTTAATTAAAGATTGATGATAAGCAACAAATAATGGAATATTATTTTTTTTTGTAGTTAGTAAAACTTTCTTAAATTCACTTTCGTAATTATCATTATAATTTCTATAAATAATGTTAATATTTTTATGTTTAACTATTTCATCAATTGAGTTAGTTATATCTTTATTTACAAGTAAAAAAATTTTTTTCTCCTTCATTAAAATTTTATGGATATAGTTAGTAATTTTAATTTAATTTGTAAAAATATAAATTCTGTAAAAAAAATTAATCAATCTAATAATATAAATATTATTGTAGTTACCAAAACAATAACAATTGATAAAATTTTTCCTCTTATTAACATGAATCATTATCATTTTGGTGAAAATAAGGTTCAAGAAGCCAAAAGTAAGTGGCTCGAGACAAAAAAAATAAATAAAAATATAAAGTTACATTTAGTTGGAAGACTCCAATCAAATAAAGTTGATGAAGCCTGTGAAGTTTTTGATTTTATTCACTCATTAGATAGTGAAAAATTAGCAATCAAAATATCTGAAAATGAAAAAAAATTTAATAGAAATATTCCTTTATTTATTCAAGTAAATATAGGCAAAGAAAGCCAAAAAAGTGGTGTCGCCATTGAAGATGTAAATAATTTTTTAGAATTTTGTAAAAAAGATTTGAAATTAAATGTTATTGGTTTTATGTGTATCCCTCCTTTTAATGAAAATCCTAATAAATATTTTGAAAATTTGAGAGATTTGGCTTCGAAGTGTAATTTAAATGAATTAAGTATGGGGATGAGCAGTGATTATAAATCAGCAATAGAGCAAGGCGCCACATTTGTTAGAATTGGCACAGCTATCTTTGGTGAAAGAGTTAGCTAATAATAATTTTTGTATTTTTTTCAATCAAACTTATAATTTTTAATAAGTTATTTTTTTTTAATGTAATGCAACCTTTTGTTTTTTTAAAATTACCATTTTTTATATGAATAAAAATAGCACTTCCTTTATTTTTAATAGTTGGATTAATATTATAATTTAAAACTAAGATTAAGTCATAAAGATTATCTTTTCTATATAATTTCTCATAACTAAATTTACTTGGTAGTTTAATTAATTTATTATAATTTTCACTTTTAGGATCATCACACCAACCCATATTTTTTGTAATTTTAATTAGTTTAAATTTTGATGATATTTTTTTTACTCGATCACTTCTGTAATAAATTTTAACTATACCAAAAGTTCCTTTAGGGGTGATATTATCTCCCTCTATTTTCTTCTTTCCAATGCCAGCTTTTCCTAAGGCACATTTAAATTTGAAATCTTCGTATTTTAGGTAGCCAGATTTATTTATAATAATCATATTTAATGTATTATATATGCTTTTATGAACAATATTCATCTAAGCATTTTAGGTTCTGCTCCATTTTCAAATGTATTGAATGAGCTGGAATTTAATAATATTTTGAATCAAAATGACATATCAAATCATAGTGATAAAAAAATATTAGTTAAAATTTTATTTGCTGAGAATTTAAAAATAAAAGAAGTTAAAAATGATTTATTAAACAAGGAGCCTATTATTTTATTTTTAAGTAATAAAGATTATGTAAAAAAAAATAATTTAAAGTTACTCGATTTCCATGTAAGTCTAGAGCTTCCCATTGAAATTTTATCATTTAAAGAAATTTTAAATATTTTAGTTACAAAGTATTATTTTTTTAAAAAATCTAAAATTATAATTAAAGATTACGAAATTGATTCTAATGAACGCTCTATTACTAAGCAAAAAATAAAAGTTAAACTCACCGAAAAAGAACTAGAATTAATTTTGGCTCTTAATAATAATAATGGCTTAAACAAATCTTTTTTACTTAAAAGTATTTGGAAACACAGTCTTGATTTAGAAACCCATGCTTTTGAAACGCATCTTCATCGTCTAAGAAAGAAAATATATAAGTATTTTAAGGATAAAAATTTTATAGTTGAAAGGAATTCTCAATATTATCTAACTCATTAATTAAGTCTTGCGCCAATTTTTTGAATAACCTGTGCTGCAAGTTTTGATCCTGTTAGAAGACATTTTTTAATATTAGATTTATCTAAGTACTCTTTAAAAAATCCTGCCGCAAACAAGTCACCGGCGCCAGTTAAATCTAAAACTTTATCAACTTTATTACTTTCACAGTTTGTAATCTCATTATTTAAAATAGCTACACTCCCATTTTCACTTCTTGTAATGATAATAAGTTTATCAATATTTTTAAATTCATTTATACTATCTCGTAAATTATTTTTTTGCATTAACTCATTAATTTCATTTTCATTTCCAATTAGAATATTTAAATCATTTTTAAGTAAATTAAAAAAATCCTCCCGATGTCTAGTGACACAAAAAATATCAGACAAACTCATTGCAACTTTAATGCTATTTTTTTTTGCAAGACTAATGATATGTTTAAACATTTCTTCACTCATTCCTTTATCCCAAAGGTAGCCCTCTAAGAAAATAATCTCATAATCTTTAATATGATCTTCATTAATATCTCCTTTTGAAAGTTGTGATGAAATGCCAAGATAAGTACACATAGTTCTTTCAGAGTCTGGTGTTATAAAAACAATGGACGTGCCCGTTGATAAATTTTCCTTTTTTTCAGAATATAGAAAAGTTACGTTAATTTTTTCAAGACTTTTTTTATAAATCTTCCCGAATTCATCAGAGTTAACTTTGCCTATAAAGGATGGATTTCCTCCAAGATAAGCAATACCTGCCATAGTGTTTGCAACAGAGCCTCCTGCTTCAATTTTTTCAATCTTAATTGTGTTTTTTAAACTCTCAAATTCTTGCTTTTCAATGAGTTTCATTGAGCCTTTGGTAAGATTATTCTTTAATAAAAAATCATCATTCACTTTTACAAATATATCGACAATAGCATTGCCGATGCCAAGAATTTTTTTAGACATTTTTATCTTTATATAGACAAATCTTATTAATTACACATTTTGCACAAAGTGGATTTCTAGATTTACAGATATATCTTCCATGCAAAAGTATTAAATGGTGAGCTTTCTTTAAGTATTTATTGGGTAAAATTTTTAAAAGTTGTTCCTCTACTTGATTTGGATTTTTACCCTTAGATAAGCCTGTTCTATTACTCACTCTAAATACGTGAGTATCTACTGCTATAGTTGGTTTATTAAAAGCAGCATTTAACACAACGTTTGCAGTTTTTCTACCAACGCCTGGAAGATTTATTAAATCTTCAAAATTATTTGGAACTTTACTTTGATATTTTTCAACTAAGATTTTTGAAAGATTATATAAATTTTTAGCTTTCATATTAAAAAGTCCGATACTTTTAATCATTATTTTTATTTTTTTAATTCCAAGATCAGCAAAATGCTTGGGTGTATAATATTTTTTATAAATATCTTTTGTAACATTATTAACATTTGTATCAGTACATTGAGCTGAAAGAACAACGGACGTTAAAAGTGTAAATTGATTTCTATACTTAAGCGAGGTTTCTGGATTTTTAATAGATTGATTTAAAAATTGAATAAGTTTTAAAGCCTGTAATTTATTTAATCCCATTAAAAAAAGGTAAAAATTTTATTTATTTAAGACTAAACATGTCCTGCATATTAAATAAGCCTTTATTTTTTTTACTTATCCATATTGCGGCATTTAATGCTCCATCGGCAAATAATTCTCTTGAAAAAGCAGTATGTTTTAATTCAATATTTTCAATCTTATTGTTATAAATGACTGAGTGTTTGCCAACAGTTTTACCCTTTCTTGTAATAAAGAAATTAATTTTATTATTTTGAAGATCTCCCATTTTATTTAAGTAAAATTTTCCTTTTAATTTATCTAAATTTTTACCTTTACCTTTTGCAATAGCATTTGCTAGCATAAGTGCAGTTCCCGATGGATAATCTATTTTTGCTTGATGGTGATTATCTGAAATACCAATTCGATAATTATTTGGGATTTTTTTTGATAAAATTTTTGTAATATACTCAAGTAAATTTATTCCTAAACTCATGTTACCTGATTTAAATATAGCAATTTTTTTTGAATAATTTTTTATAATATTCTCATCTTTTTTTGCAAAACCAGTTGTGCCAATAATAACTTTCTTTTTTAATTTTTTAGCAAAATTTAAAATTTCAATTGAAGATTTTGGCCTTGAAAAGTCTATGATAACATCGGTTTTTTTAAAAGCGTCTAAGCTATTATTTTGTATTTTGATTCCTTTAATTTTTTTTCCAACTCTTATGTCAGTTAAACTGATGAGTTTGAAATTTTTATTTTTCGATATTCTGTTAATTAATATCTGACCCATGCGGCCAAGAGCACCTGTTATAGTGATATTAATTTTTTTCATCTGTAGTTTAATATAAGTGAATTTAATAATATAAAAATAAAAAAAATTATTTTATAATATTTTTAGTGTTATTTTCATATACTTATCGAGAAATCATTCTATAAAATTCTTAATTAATATAAAAATCTTTAGGAGGTAAGTTTAATTTATTATGTGCAAATATTTTTTCGTAGGCAAATTCTAAATTTTTAGTAAAAATTTCTATGTTAAAAGTTTTTGTATTAAGAAGCATTTCAGATAATTTTTTTTTAATTTCATTATATTTTTTATTATCATTGCCTAAAGTTATTGCAAAATTTTCATAGTCTTTTATATTAAATTTAATAAGTTCATTCATATCCAAACTAGCTAACAGACTGTAGCTAACTCTGCTTTGAAAAGATTGTCCTGCTATCGTTATAACTGGCAAGCCTGAAATTAGAGCTTCTCTCGTTGTAGTGTGTCCACCATAAGGGAATGTATCTAAAAAGAGATTGAAATGTTTATTTCTTTCAAAAACAAATTTTTGATCAATAAAGGGAGTAAAAATTAATCTGTTTTTATTCAGATTTCTTTTAGCAATTAAATTTAACAAATTTTCTTTAAAATATAAATTACTATCCAAAATACAAAGACTAGAGTCTTTTGTTCCTTCTAAGATATTAAGCCAGGAATTAAAAATTAAAGGATTAATCTTTTGTGATGAATTTAAACAACAATAAATGAATTTATCTTCTGGAATTAAATATTTTTTTTTATTAGAAAAAAGATTTAAATTTTCTAATTCAACACTATACGGTTGATAGGTATGAGGCATATAAATTATTTTCTCAAAATAAAATTTGCGATTTTCTTCTGGAATTAAAGTTTTATCAGCAATTATATATTCAAAAAAGTTGCCAATTGATCCTGGATAACCTAAAAAATTGATTTGAAGAGGGGCTACCCGATTAAGAAAAATATTGACCCTATTATTTTTTGTTAAACCGCATAGATCTACAGCAATGTCTAGTTTTAGTTCCCTTGCTTTTAATATTAAGTCTCGATCAGATAAACCCTTATGATCAACAAAATTATCGAAATAAGAGCTAATTTCCGCCGTCATCCTGTCGCTGGAATAATTGCTAAGGTCAAAACCAATGATTTCAAATTTTTTTTTATCATGATATTTAAAAATATCTTTAGCAAGAAATGAAACTGCATGATTTCTAAAATCTGGAGAAAAATATCCAATCCGAATTTTTTTATTTGTGTGTGAACTTTTTTTTCTTATAATATATTCCGATCTAAGTTCGTCATTTATGTGGTTTTTAGTATAATTTTTAATAATTTCCATTGAGTCAATTATATTTAGTAGAGCAAAAGGAGTAATTGCCTCACCAAAGGATTTATATTTAATTAAATTTTTTTTAAGACTATCTAAATTTTTCTCAAAATTTTTCCATCTACCAATTTTATTATTAATAATAAAACTTAGCGTTTCATAAATATGAATATTATCTGGATCAATTTTTTTTAATTTGTTACAATCTTCAACTGCTAGAATAAAATCATTTTGTTCGTTATAAATATTAGCTCTATTTAAATAAGCATCAATATAATTTGGATTTATTTCAATTGCCTTATTTAAACTTAAAATTGAATTTTTGAATTCTCCTGACTTAAAATAAAATACTCCTAAATGATTATAAGCCTCCGCATAATACGGATTAAGTTTAATAGCGTTTTTGAGATTTAAAATGGCTTTCTCGTAATTGCATAATAATTCTCCGTAAAGTATTCCAATGTTGTTATAAGCTTCTGCATAATTTGGCTTTAACTCGATTGCTTTTTGGTAATTTTTTTCTGCTTCTTTTTCATTTTTTATTTCTTTGAAAGTTATTCCGAGATTATTATAAGCTTCTGCATAATTTATATTTAACCTAATTGCTTTTTTATAATTTAAAATTGCATCATTATATTTTTTAATTTCTTTATAAACATTTGCTAGATTATTATAAACAGCATGATGGTGTTCGATGCTTAATGCCTGATTAAACAAGTCAATAGAGGCATAAAAATTTTTTTGCTGAAAATTTAATACTCCAAGCAAGTTAATTATTTCAAAATTTTCCGGATTTAATTTTAATAGATTGTGATAAATTTTTTTTGCCTTATCAAGATTTCCCTGTTTATGGTAAACTAAAGCTTGACTTAGGTTATCAACCATAAAAATAATTTATCTTAAACCATCCCAAAACTTTTTTGCTTTATTAAAAAAATTTTTTATTTCAGCGTTATTATCTAAATCTTCTAAAGATTTAAATTTCAGGAGCAAGTCTTTTTGTTCTTTGCTCAAAGACTCTGGAACTATCACATTGGTTTCAAGGTAAAGATCACCAAATTCATTTTCTCTCAAAATAGGCATCCCTTTACCTTTTAGTCTAAATTGTTTTCCAGATTGGGTGCCTTCAGGAATTTTAACCTTTGATTTTCCTCCATCAATGGTTGGAACTTCAATTTCAGCACCTAGAGCAGCATCTGTCATGAAAATAGGAAGTTTATAGTATAAATTTTCCTCAGATCTTTGAAAGATTTTATGTTTTTGAACATTAATTAAAACATAAAGATCTCCATTAGATCCTCCTCTGTAACCCGCATCACCTTTGCCAGATAATCTCATTTGTGTACCATCATCAACTCCCTTTGGAATTTGGATGGATAGATTTTTTTTAGTTTTAACTGCGCCAGAGCCTCTGCAATCTTTACAAGGATTTGATAACATTTCACCATCTCCACCGCAGTCAGGACAAGTTTGTTGTAGTGTAAAAAAGCCTTGCTGTGTTCTAACTTTTCCATAGCCATCACAAGTTGAACATTTTTTTGGTTTTGAGCCAGGTTCAGCTCCACCTCCAGAGCACTTTTCACATTTTTCATTTGAGGATAAATTGATGGTTTGTTTTTTTCCAAAATAAGCCTCCTCTAAAGTAACTTCTAAATTAATTTTTAAATCCGATCCTCTATTGGATCTTGATTTTTTAGATCGCCCTCCGCCTCGACCAGAGCCCATAAAGTCACCAAAAAAATCATCAAAGATGTCGGAAAATCCCTCAGTTTCAAATCCACCAAAGTCAAATCCACCTGCGCCTCCGCCCCCCCCTTCAAAGGCAGAATGGCCAAACTGATCGTAGGAAGATTTTTTTTTAGGATCTGAAAGTACTTGATAAGCTTCGGAGGCTTCTTTGAATTTGGATTCTGCAGTTTTATCACCTTGATTTCGGTCAGGGTGATGTTTCATTGCCAAAGTTCGATATGCTTTTTTTATTTCCTCAGGAGATGCTTTTTTATTTATGCCAAGAATATCATAGTAGTCCTTTTTAGGCATATTAAACCAGGTTTAAAAGCTAATGAATGATTAGCCTGTTTTTTTGTTATCGTCTTTTACTTCTTCAAACTCTGCATCAACGACATCTTTTTTGTCCTCTGGTTTAGCATCACCTTTATTATCCCCAGGTTTTTCTTGCTGAGCTTTATAAATTGCTTCACCTAATTTCATAGAAGAAGTCATGAGTTGCTGAGTTTTAGTCTTAATATCTTCAGTTTTGTCAGATTTAATTGCTTCTTTTAAATCTTCCATATCTTTTTCAATTGCTTTTTTATCTGTTTCAGAAATTTTACTTCCATGCTCTTTTAAACTTTGTTCAGTTGAGGCTATTAAAGAGTCTGCGTGATTTTTTGCATCTACTTCTTCTCTTTTCTTTTTGTCAGCTTCTTTATTAACCTCTGCCTCTTTAACCATTTTTTGAATTTCTTCATCGGTTAAGCCGCCTGATGCTTGAATTTGAATTTTTTGCTCTTTTCCGGTTCCTTTATCTTTTGCTGAAACGTTTACAATACCGTTTGCATCAATATCAAAAGTTACTTCAATTTGAGGAACACCTCTTGGTGCGGGCGCAATTCCAGTTAATTCAAAATTACCAAGTAATTTATTATCATTTGCCATTTCTCTTTCCCCTTGGAAAACTCTAATAGTTACTGCTGGCTGATTATTTTCTGCAGTTGAGAATACTTGGCTTTTTTTAGTTGGGATGGTTGTGTTTTTATCAATTAATCTTGTAAATACACCCCCTAAAGTTTCAATACCTAAAGATAAAGGAGTGACATCAAGAAGAAGAACGTCTTTTACATCTCCTTGCAATACTCCTGCTTGAACCGCGGCACCTAAGGCAACAACTTCATCAGGATTAACACTTTGATTTGGTTCTTTGCCAAAGAAACTTTTTACAGTTTCAACAACTTTCGGCATTCTTGTCATTCCACCAACAAGAATAACTTCGTTAATTT
>Ga0247843_1006039_pt1 | contig 16185 bp, 16 predicted proteins | sample LaCruzMarch2017__FD_192420 | JGI IMG/M metagenome (GOLD analysis project Ga0247843, IMG submission 192420) | Freshwater microbial communities from meromictic Lake La Cruz, Castile-La Mancha, Spain - LaCruzMarch2017_8m | ecosystem: Environmental > Aquatic > Freshwater > Lake | place: Spain... | reverse complement strand
CGAAGCTAAAGTTCCGTTCTTTTCGTTGTCCGGATCCGATTTTGTAGAGATGTTTGTAGGTGTGGGGGCGTCACGTGTTCGCGATCTTTTCAGACAGGCAAAAGAAAAAGCACCTTCGATAATCTTTATTGATGAAATTGATGCCATTGGGCGTGCCCGAGGTAAAAACAACGGGTTCAATTCAAATGATGAACGAGAAAACACCTTGAACCAATTACTCACAGAAATGGATGGATTTGGAACCAACAGTGGGGTAATCATTCTTGCGGCAACCAACCGAGCCGACGTATTAGACAGCGCATTAATGCGGGCAGGACGTTTTGACCGCCAGATTTACGTAGACATGCCTGACTTAAACGAGCGAAAAGAAATTTTCCAAGTACATTTAAAACCCTTGAAACTGGAAGAAGGCTTGGATATTGATTTCTTGGCCAAACAAACTCCTGGATTTAGTGGGGCAGACATCGCAAACCTGTGCAATGAAGCAGCGCTCATTGCAGCCAGAAAAGAGAAAAAGAAGGTCGCAAAACAAGACTTCCTTGACGCGGTGGATCGTATTGTGGGTGGATTGGAAAAGAAGAACAAGATTATCACCAAAAACGAAAAGAAAACAATTGCCATACACGAAGCGGGTCATGCCACCATTTCTTGGTTATTAGAATATGCCAACCCCCTAGTGAAGGTTACGATCGTTCCTCGCGGACAATCCTTGGGTGCCGCTTGGTATTTACCGGAAGAACGAAGCATTACGACCACCGAACAGTTATTGGATCAAATGTGTTCTGCCTTGGGTGGACGAGCAGCGGAGGAGTTAGTGTTTTCAAAAATCAGTACAGGAGCATTAAGTGATTTAGAAAAAGTAACCAAGCAGGCATATGCCATGGTTTCAATCTATGGATTAAACAAGCGTGTAGGTAATGTTTCATTTTATGATTCACAGGGTAGAGATGCCTTTACCAAGCCATATTCCGATGAAACGGCTAAAATTATCGATGAAGAAGTCTCATTATTGATAGAAAGCCAATATCAACGAGCGTTAAAGATTCTATCAGAAAATAAAGATAAATTGGAACAATTATCGGAAAAACTCTTAGTTGACGAGGTGATCTTTAAAGAGAATCTGGAAGAAGTTTTCGGAAAGCGGCAGTGGGAACCGGCAGAAATCGTAGAGGAAAGCCAACCAACGGTTGAAACCCCTGAAGCTTCAGCACCAACTTCCGAAGTGCCTAACACGGATGAAGCACCGATTAGTAATACAGAAGAGCCGTCTGGCGAATCCGAATCCAGAACCGATGAAGCGCCTAGTGACCAATAGGGTTTAATCCGTATGAGTAACTTAGCACTACGAATCATCACTGGATCCATCCTGGGAATATTAATCTTGGGATCAGTTTTGGCAGGCCCTTGGATTCAGGGCATTGTTTTCAGTGCATTTATGATTGTTGGATTGTTGGAATTCTATCGCATGTGTGACCAACTTTCGTTTGTCCATGTTTCGAAAGAAATGGGTATATTCATAGGGATTTTCATCTATGTGTTATTGCTCGGCATGAGTATCGAACTACTCCCAATCATTTCGATAACTGTTGTATTCCCCTTGTTTTTTAGTCTAATACTCGTTGAACTATGGAAGAAACATCCACAACCCTTGCTCAACATTGCCGTGTTGGTGTTAGGAATAATCTACGTGGTCATACCCTTCTATTTAAGCATTGACTTAAACCTGAGAAACAACCAATATTTACCTAACGTAGCGGGAATGCTACTTTTAATTTGGACCAACGATACGATGGCCTATTTCGTTGGAAAAAAATGGGGGAAACATAAATTATTCGAGCGAATTTCCCCTAAAAAAACCTGGGAAGGTACACTTGGTGGAATTGTATTCACCTTGTTGTTTGGGGTTATTATAGGAACATACATTAACCAAGGACTGACCTTGTTTTGGGTTGTCTCGGCCGTTATTATTGGCCCGTGTGCCATCTTTGGGGATTTGTTGGAATCGTTATTCAAACGGAGTTTAGAAATCAAGGATAGTGGAAGTATATTACCTGGTCATGGCGGCGTATTAGACCGCTTTGATGCAGCGCTTTTCAGCATCCCTTTCTTTTATTGTTGGTATATGCTCTATTTTTATTGGTAAATTCACCCCATGAGATTACATAAAGAAGGACAGGTCATCATGACCATAGCAACCCTTATCACGGGTATATTAATCGCGGCAATTTGGGCTTTACTCGGCACATCTATCGTTTGGCTAAGCGTATTATTGGCGCTAATTCCGTTGGTTTTTTTAATATTGGTAGTACAATTTTTCCGGGTTCCGAATCGAAAAATCGCGGGGAATTCTTCCGAAGTTATTTGTCCTGCGGATGGGAAAGTTGTTGTCATTGAACGAGTATTTGAACCGGAATTCATTCAAAAAGAATGCATACAGATTTCCATTTTCATGTCTCCATTAAACGTGCATGCGAATTATGCTCCGATTGCGGGGCGCGTGGTGTATACCAAGCATCACCAAGGGAGTTATTTAGTAGCGTGGCATCCGAAAAGTTCAACAGAGAATGAACGATCTACGCTAGTATTGGAAACGGAATCCAAAAAACATGTATTAGTTCGGCAAATAGCTGGTGCTGTTGCGCGCAGAATTTGCTTCTATGCACGCCCGGATTACGAATACAAAAAGGGCGAGGAATTTGGATTTATAAAATTTGGATCACGAGTTGACGTATTCCTACCCTTGGATGCTAAGATTCAGGTAAGCATTGGTCAAAAAGTTAAAAATCGTGAAGATATTCTTGCAATCATTTAATTTCATTACTTTTAAAAAAAAATATACCATGAAAAAATTAGTTTTAGCTGTTGCCTTGGTTACCATGAGTGGTTCCCTTGCTTCTAAAGTTTACGCTGCACAAACTGGCGTTAAAATGGAATTCAATGATGATGACAAAAAGAAAAAGAAAAAGAAAAAAGGAAGTTGCTCCAGCACTGAACAAAAGAAATGTTGTTCAGGTACAACTCAGAAGTCTGGATGTAGCGATAAGCATTAATCAAACGCATTCTAATAAAAAAGGGGCCTAGGCCCCTTTTTTATTACTCAAAAATCTCATTGTAGGCGCGGCTATATTTTTCAAGAATCACCTTCCTTTTCAACTTAAGTGTTGGCGTTAATTCATTGCCTTCAATCGAAAATAAATCCGGTAAGAGCTTGATTTTTTTAAGTTGCTCCCAATTTCCCAAATTCGCATTAACTTTTTCGACCTCTTCAAATATTCGTTTGTAAACGGTTGGGTCGGCGATTATTTGTTCGTTACTCAGGGTCTCAAACGAAAGTTCATGTTGCTTGGCCCAAGCCCGTAGAAATGCATAATCAGGAACAATGAATGCTGCAGGGAACTTTTGATTCTCCCCGATCACCATGGCTTGCTCAATAAAACGAGATTCTTTCAAGGAATTCTCAATTGCCTGAGGCACAATGTATTTCCCTCCTGATGTTTTAAAAATCTCCTTTTTACGATCCGTTATTTTAAGATATTTACCTTCGATGAACTCCCCTATATCTCCAGTTTTCAACCACCCCTCTTCATCGAATACCTCTTTCGTAGCTACTTCATTATTATAATATCCCATCATAACATTGGGGCCCTTCACTAAAATTTCGCCGTCTGAAGCGATCATGACCTCAACGTCATCGATCAACGCACCAACGCTTCCAAAACGAATTCCGCGTTGAAATGAATTCACTGAAATCACAGGGGATGTTTCTGTCATTCCGTACCCTTCAAGAATAGGAATACCCGCCGCAAGGAATATTCGCGATAATCTGGTCTGTAAAGCCGCGCTTCCGGAGGCAATAGCACGTACATTGCCACCCAAGGCTTCTTGCCATTTTTTGAAAATCAATTTCCTAGCAATGCCAAGTTTAACATAGTACCACGAACCTTTACCCGTTTGCTCGTATTCTTCAGCTAACCCTACCGCCCAGAAAAACAGTTTCTTCTTCACCCCTGATAAATCCTCTCCTTTCGCGATAATCTTATCATATACCTTTTCAATGAGTCGAGGTACTGCACTGAATACATCGGGCTTAACCTCTCGAATATTATCTCCAATGGTTTCCATAGACTCCGCAAAATAAATCGACGCCCCGATATACATGTACAAATAGTGCAGCATTCGTTCGTAAATATGGCACACCGGAAGAAAGGACAACACCTTAGAGGACTTATCCGCTGGGATGGGCTCTTCGCAGGCAAGTACATTGGAAAGCACATTCTGGTGAGAAAGCATCACCCCTTTGGGGTTTCCTGTTGTTCCCGACGTATAAATAATGGTCAGTAAATCTTCAGGTTTAACCTGATCCATTCGTTCCTGCACCATCAATTCACTCACCTCATGATTCAGCATAAACAAGGTGTTCCAAGAGCTTACCTCATTCAACTCGTCAAAGGCATAAACTTCCTTAAGAGTGGTCAACTGATGTTTCACTTCAGTGATTTTGTCTGCAATTTCTTGGTTCCCTACGAACATATAAGCCGCCGAGCAATCATTTAAAATATAGGCGTAATCTTTGGCTGAAATGGTTGGATATAGAGGTACTAACACCGCTCCAGCCTGTTGGACGGCTATGTCTAGTACATTCCACTCATATCGATTCGTAGATGCCACAGCAACGCGATCACCGCTGGAAATCCCCATATGAATTAAGGCTTTGGAAAGTCGCATCGAGCGGTCTAAAAAATCCATAGTAGAAAGTGCTTGCCATTCGCCATTCACTTTCGTATTGAACATATTCTCTTGCGGGAAATTCTTTAACTGATGATAGGGCACATCAAATAATCTATTCAACATATGAAAAAAAAATTAGTTAGTAGTCACTTTAAATGCCTAGCAAATCTTACTGATTCAAGGAATTTAACTTTTCGAGAAGCATTTCGGATTTCTGATCAAAGTCGGTAACTATCCCTTTAAAATCAGCTTTTGTTTTCCCTGAATTCATGCGAGAAAGCAACTGGTTGTAGGTAGAAATCACCTCTTCAATTAACCCCTCTGCTGCTTCCGCTTTATCGTCGTTAACTTCTTGAACATAGATACACTCATCAATCACATCAATGATCATTGCATTGATTTGTTTTTTTAACATTCGTTTATTTGCCATCGTGCGTTTTTTCCAAATATATTCATTTTAATCATAACAAAGCGCCCGAAGTAAATCGCTACTTTTGTACTGTGATTGAAATCATAACATTAAAGAAAGGAAAAGAAGCTTCCTTGCTAAGAAAACACCCTTGGGTATTTTCAGGGGCTATTGCTTCGAACTGCGAGGCATTCGAGGATGGGGCACTGGTTTCTGTCCATGGATGGAATGGCGCCTTCTTAGCCAAGGGGCACTTTCAGCATGGATCAATCGCCATTCGGATTCTATCATTTAGCAACGAGGAACTCGATCAAGCATTTTGGAATCTCCGTTTAAACGGAATGATTGAGTTACGAAAAAACCTAGGTTTATTATCGCACACAAATTCCATTTTCAGAATTTGCCACGGTGAAGGGGACGAATTGCCTGGATTAATCATTGATTATTATACGGGAGTAGCGGTTATTCAATGCCACTCCATTGGAATGATACAACATCTCAAGGAAATAACAGATGCGCTAATAATTAACCTCGGGGAAGCCTTAAGCGCCGTATATCATAAATCTTCAGAGACTTTACCTAAAAGACACGAGGTGCGCGACGAATATTTGTATGGACAAGCTACAACGCCACACCGGGCCATGGAGGATGGAATCACCTATGCCATTGACTGGGTTCAAGGACAAAAAACCGGTTTTTTTATCGATCAGCGAGACAATCGGACGCTATTGGGTAAATTATCTAAAGGAAAAAAAGTGCTCAATGCATTCTGTTACTCTGGCGGATTCAGTTTACAGGCTTTAAAACACGACGCAACCTTGGTTTATTCTTTAGATAGCTCTCAGAAAGCCATTGCCTTAGTTGCTGAAAATGTTGCGATTAATGGATTTCAAGACCGACATGTTTCTGTGGTGGCCGATGCGATGGACTTTATGAAAGATTTACCGGAAGCCTTCGATATCATCATTTTAGATCCTCCTGCCTTTGCGAAGCACCTGGACAAAAAGCACAAAGCTGTACAGGGATATAAACGGTTAAATGCCCATGCATTGAGGCAAATAAAACCTGGTGGCATGTTAGTTACCTTCTCCTGTTCTCAAGTAATTGATAAGGCTTTATTCAATCACACCATCATCTCTGCAGCGATTGAATCTAACCGAAAAGTAAAAATACTCTATCAATTACATCAACCTGCCGACCATCCAATTGGTGCTTTTCATCCAGAAGGTGAGTATTTAAAAGGGTTAGTGGTTTATGTCGAGTAATCTCTTACCCTTAACGTATAAGTCTATTCTGAGTGTAGCCTTACCCATGATGGTTTCCGGCTTCATACAATCCATCGTTCTCATTACGGATTCTGCATTCATAAGCAGGTATAGCATTGAGGGGTTTGATGCAGTAGGCAATGCTGGATTGGCATATATCACCTTTTACATGATGCTTCTTGGAATGTCTGATGGCGCTCAAATCCTCATGGCGCGGAGAATTGGTGAGTCAAGATCAGACCAACTGGGCAGAATTCTCAACGCAACATGGATTATACTTGGGATACTTGCCGTGATATTTTTTGTCGTGCTTACCCTCTATATTCCCTCATGGATTAGCTCCTACTCTCGGAATCAGGAGGTAGCTAGGTTACAAGGTGAATTCCTTCAACATAGGTCATTTGCCTTATTCTTTTGCATGATTACTTTAGGATTTCAGGCATTTTATCTAGCACGTGGAAAATCATGGGTGGTATTAATTGCTGCCATAATAACTGCCAGTACGAACATAATGTTAGATTATCTGCTCATCTTTGGCATCGGAATATTTCCGGAAATGGGTGTGGCTGGTGCGGCGACCGCCTCGTCAATCGCGGATGGATTGGGAATGATGTTTTTGGTGATATTTACCATTGGCTCAAAAGAAAACAAATCATACAACTTATTTGGAAGCATAAAAGGTGTTTGGTTTGAGCTAAAGGAATTAATTAGTATCGGAACTCCCCTATTGCTTCAGGGGTTCTCTGCCCTATTCACGTGGACCTTGTTTTTCACGTGGATTGAACAAATGGGAAAATATCAGCTTACCGTATCACAAAACATCCGCTCCATTTACTTTTTGGCTTTTGTTCCAATATGGGGATTTGCTGGAACTACCAAAACGTATATTTCTCAATACATAGGAGCGGCAAAGCAACAAGAGCTACCACGAATTCAACGCCGCATACAGCTGCTTACACTCCTATTTATGCTATTAACCTTTCATGGTGCAATTTTCTATCCGGAAACCTTGATATCCATAATTAACCCCCACGAGCAATACCTTAAAGACAGCAGTGCTATTCTTCGGCTTGTTGCAGGTTCTATCTTATTATATGCCTTAGTATCCGTTTATTTCCAAACCATTCATGGAAGTGGAAATACCGTAGCATCAATGACCATCGAAATAATCTCTGTTGGGGTTTATACGCTGAGTGTTTATCTGTTTATTAAAGTTTGGGCCTTTGATATTTATCATGTTTGGACCGTGGAATACATCTATTTTGGGACCATGGGACTCTTGTCTTATTTATATTTAAACTTATTTTCTTGGAACAATAAACGTATTTAAATGGGATTAAACGTAGTATTCATGGGGACCCCTGCCTTCGCGAGTTACATGCTTGAGGGCTTGATTTCGTCGAACCATCGGGTTGTTGGTGTAGTGACGGTGGCTGACAAACCTGCAGGACGAGGTCAACAGCTTAGGGAAAGTGCGGTTAAAGAAACCGCGAAAAAGGCGGAAATCCCAATACTTCAGCCGAGTTCGTTAAAAGATGAAACCTTTCTTGCAGCCTTACAGGCATTTAATGCTGATGTATTTGTGGTTGTTGCTTTCAGAATGTTACCCGAGGTGGTTTGGAACATGCCCTCACGGGGAACGATTAATCTTCATGCATCTCTTTTGCCTGATTATCGCGGTGCGGCACCAATTAATTGGGCTATTATTAACGGGGAAACAAAGACTGGATTAACGACATTTTTTATTAATGAGGCCATTGATTGTGGCGCAATTCTCAAGCAACATACCCTAGAAATATTACCTGGCACAACCGCAGGAGAACTGCATGATAAAATGCTTGACCCTGGGGTACATTTAATCAACGAAACATTAAATGACATAGAAAACAAGCTAGCCACATCCGAACCACAAGTGCCCATTGATTCGATACATGAAGCCCCAAAACTAACTAAACTCAACACCCGAATAAACTTTAACCATACCGGTACAGAAATAACGAATCTCGTGAATGGATTAAATCCGTATCCAAGCGCGTATTGCATATTAAAACACATCCCATCACAGCGCTTGATGAATTTTAAAATATTTGGCGGCGTGTTTATCGCGGACGAACACCCTCACGATGGGCTTTCTTCGAATAAAGATGGATTGCTATTTCCGTGTAAAGATGGGTACTTCTGTGTGCAAACACTTCAAATGGAAGGAAAGCGCGGAATGAATCATAAAGAATTCTTGGCAGGAAACGATATAAGTCAATTTACGGTGAGTATTTAATCTTTTTTTAGGCTTGATGTATTTTATTTGAAATAGTATTATTTTTAACCTTGAATGTCAGATTTCAAATCAAATAGAAAGGAACTTGATGAAGAGTTAGAGAAATTCATGCGATTGCTTGAAAATTTACTTCCTCACTATCATGATTTACTGAACAAAGAACCACTCAACTCAGAAGAGCTAAAGCGTTTGGGAGAAATTGAACATTATTTAATTGGTGTAAATGCAAAGATTCTTGAAATCAAAAAACGCTTAGAGCAGGACCTGTTTGGGCAATCCTTAGATGTTTATTATAAAACGAAAAGAGATGCGATTTCCGGAAATCCGCATGCAAAACTAAAATTAGAACGCATGAGGGATTCTTTTTCGGAGGCGCTGCAGGGTGGTGAAATCTTCAATTTCAATTGATTTTATTGATTTATTTTGATTTCTAAAGAATCATTAACTTTGAACATGGTTAATACTACACAACCGATGCGGATTGGGGTGATTGGAAGTGGAAGCTGGGCCACTGCATTAGTGAAGCTCTTTGCTAACAATCAATCTGAGATTCATTGGTGGGTTCGTTCCGAAGAATCGATTGCACACATTCAAGCCTTTAAACACAATCCTAAATACCTGCAATCTGCGGAGCTCGATGTTTCAACCTTAAGGTTAAGTAGTTCCTTAATCGAAGTAATTACAGCAAGTGACTGTTTGGTAGTTGCCGTTCCTGCCGCATTCATTCATGAAGTTTTCCGGCAAATTGACCCCCATGTCTTTGAAGGTAAACGCATTATTTCAGCAGTCAAGGGCATTATTCCAGAATTCAATGCCATCCCTGCTCGATATTTTCACAAAAGTTTTGGAATTGCCTATTCAGACATTGGGATTATATGTGGGCCATGTCATGCAGAAGAGGTTGCATTAGAGCGCTTATCCTATTTGACGGTTGGTTGCGATGATATCGAGCTCGCTGAAGAAGTAGCAAGATTGTTGCGATGCAGATATATAAAAGTTACGGTAAGTGAGGATTTATTTGGAGCGGAAATCTCGGCTATTTTAAAAAATGTATACGCACTAGCTTCCGGCATTTGCGCTGGACTTGGTTACGGGGATAACTTTCAAGCAGTGCTCGTATCCAATGCCATTCAAGAAATTGAGCGCTTTATTGAAGTGGTAAATCCCGTGCATCGAGATGTAAAAAACAGCGCCTACTTGGGGGATTTATTGGTGACGGCCTATTCTAAATTTTCTAGAAACCGAACCTTTGGGTTTATGATCGGAAAAGGATATTCGGTAAAAACAGCTTCACTTGAAATCGGTATGATTGCTGAAGGGTACTATGCGACCAAAAGCCTTATGGAAATGAACGAAAAGTTTCAGGTTGAATTACCCATTTTAACCGCCGTTTTTCAAATCATTTATGCCAATCGATCTGCCAGAAAAACCATGCAAGAATTAGCAGAAAAACTCAGTTAGCGATGAAGGTATTTAAATTTGGGGGGGCCTCAGTAAAGGATGCCGAAGCCATTAAAAATGTGGGATCTATTCTGTTGCGGTTTGAGCAAGAACCCTCATTGGTTGTCGTATCTGCAATGGGAAAAACTACCAACAAACTGGAAGAATGCCTTACCTATTTACTCGCTCAGGATCAACTGAATTACTTTCACACCATTATTGGCTTGCGTGACTTTCATGTTGATATTGCCAGTGCATTGTTTCATGATCAACACAGCAACGTATTCCGATTTATAGAAGACATTTTTGAACAGCTAAAAAATAAATTTGACAAACCCCTCGCAGAACAAGACTCCTTTGAATATGACCAACTTGTTTCATTTGGAGAAGTGCTTTCCTCCTTTATCATTAATGAATACGTACTCGAACTTGGATTAAAATCCGAATGGTTAGATGCCCGCCGTTTAATCCGAACAGACCATCAATATCAGGAAGCTAATGTAAATTGGGAGAAAAGTGAGGCACTTATTACAGCTCGATTAGAATCTTCCGTTCCACAAACCAACACCTTCATAACGCAAGGATTTATTGGGCATACCGCAGAGGGCTTCAGTACGACGCTTGGAAGAGAAGGGTCTGATTACTCAGCTGCCATCTTCGCGTATTGTACTAACGCCATAGAGGTAACCATTTGGAAGGATGTTCCGGGAATGCTGAATGCAGACCCGAAGTACTTTGACAATACGAAGTTGTTATCAAAAATCTCTTACCGAGAAGCCATAGAATTGGCATACTTCGGAGCGAGTGTTATTCACCCAAAAACCATTAAACCGCTTCAAAATAAAAAGATTCCTCTCTACGTAAAAAGTTTTATTGCTCCGGAAGAGCCTGGAACAACGATTCAATCCGAAGGAGGGAATGACCACTTAATTCCATCCTTTATTGTAAAGAAAAATCAAGTATTGATTACCATCAGTTCCTTAGATTTTTCCTTCATTAATGAAGATGCTTTGGCCAAAATCTTTGAGATTTTTTATACCACGCGAATCAAGATTAATCTCATGCAAAATTCCGCTTTGAACTTTTCTGTATTGGTGGATGGGGACAAAGTACATATAGACACACTGATCAAGCATCTAAACCCCACCTTTACCTGCAAATACAACGAGGGAGTTGAATTAGTCACCATCAGACATTATAATCAAGCCACGGTGGTTCAAATGACCGCGAATCGTGAGGTGTTGCTAGAACAGCGCTCCCGTCAAACGGCACGCTTCGTAATCCGATAGGAAATACCTTGTTTGTGGTATTAAAAATTAAAATAGTTAGGGTAATTTTACAACATGTTACTCAATGAACTTAAGGTAGGAGAGCAAGCCAATATCCTTTACATTAGCGATGATGTCTTCCGAACCAAATTACTCGAAATGGGAATTATGCCTGGCACCTTGGTCACCTTACACTTGAAGGCCCCATTTAAGGGACCGATTGCCTTTTCATATCAAAACACCTTGCTGTCTATCCGCAACGAAGATGCCCAACAAATTTCTGTCGATAAACTGAGTTTACAGGCATGAAAATCGCGCTTTTCGGCAATCCAAATACAGGGAAAAGCACTGTATTTAATCTGTTAACCGGATTGAGGCAAAAGATTGGTAATTTCCCTGGCGTTACCGTAGAACAGAAGAGTGGAGTACTTCATATAAAAGACGCTTCGCATGAACTCATTGATGTGCCCGGTGTTTACAGTATTTATCCTTCAAACAGGGAAGAAAAAGTGGTATTCGACCTTCTTTTTAACGCCACAGAATCAGACAAACCACAGCTGGGAATCTTAGTAGCCGATGCCTCGAATTTATCGAGAAGCTTATTCTTTTTTAGTCAGCTGATTGACAGTGGGCTGCCCATGGTATTGGTGATTAACATGTATGACATCGCCAAAAAAAAAGGCATCAACATTGATGTAACAGCACTTCAATCCACGTTTAGCCAATCGCCCATTGTAATAATGAATGCTCGAGTAGGTTTAGGAAAAGAACGCTTAATGCAGGCGATTTCAGAACAGCTTGACGCCTTGAAAGTAGAATCGACCAAGGTGACAAACACACTCAAAAAGTTATCGGATTTAGCGGGTCAAGAGAAAGAAGCCAATGCCCGAAACACGTATCTAGGAACCATACTCAACAAAGTGCTCCAGGTGAAAGAGGTTCCGGTTCGCACCCATCCACTAGATCGGTGGTTCACCCATCCAATTGCGGGTTATGTCATCTTTGCTTCCATTCTATTCATTATATTCCAGTTTGTCTTCTCCTTTGCCGCCTTTCCTATGGATGCCATCGAACTTGGATTTGAATGGTTAACGCTTTGGCTCAGAGATATCCTGCCTGATGGTCCCTTATCTGCATTAATTTGTGAGGGAATTCTCCCGGGAATCAGTGGCGTCTTGGTGTTTATCCCTCAAATTGGCATCTTGTTTTTCTTTATTGCCCTGTTAGAAGATTCTGGGTATCTTGCCCGAGCCGTATTTCTAATGGACCGTTTGGTTCGCCCCTTCGGCCTCAATGGACGCAGTGTTGTTCCCTTGCTATCCAGCATGGCCTGTGCCATTCCTGGAGTTATGGCAACGCGGGGAATCCCCAATTACAAGGAGCGGTTGATTACCATTTTTGTTGCCCCGTTAATGAGTTGTAGTGCTCGGATTCCAGTATTCACCCTACTGATTGGCTTAGTGATTCCAAAGATGAAATTACTCGGCTTTATTCAACTGCAAGGCCTTGTGCTCTTGGGTCTATACCTCTTGGGAATTGTGTCGGCATTGTTCATTGCTTGGGTTATGAAATTGATGATTAACCAAGAAAAACGCTCCTACTACCTCATGGAAATTCCAGAATTTAAACGCCCGCTTTGGCGAAATATATTCTTAACCGTGTTCGAAAAAATCAAGGTGTTTACCACCGAAGCCGGAGGAATAATCCTCGCTATTTCTATCGTTCTTTGGGCCCTTGCAAGCTATGGCCCACGGGAGCAGCGACGTGCAGCGATTCAAGCCTTGAAGACCACAGACACCTACATGCAAGGAAGCACGGAGGAACAAGATGGGTTGAAAAATTCGGTGCTCCTTGAAAATTCGTACATAGGCATTGTAGGCAAGGGTATTGAGCCAATGATTAAACCCATTGGGTATGATTGGAAAATCGGAATAGCCTTAATTACCTCATTTGCTGCACGCGAAGTATTCGTAGGCTCACTGTCAACAATATATGCAAACGGAGGTTCCGACAACGACTTTAAACTAAGTTCGAAACTAAAACAACAAAAAAATCCAGACGGGACCTTGGTGTTTACCCTGCGTTCAGGAATTTCATTGATGGTGTTTTATGTTTATGCAATGCAATGCCTTTCTACCCTCGCGATTGTTAAACGGGAAACGAAATCTTGGAAATGGCCCCTGCTACAGGTGCTGTTTTTTGGATTGATGGCCTATGCGGGTGCGTGGATTTGTTTTAATATTTGATGAAAAAATCATAATATTGACCTATGATTCAAGCCTTAATTGTTTCCATGCTGGTCCTTGCTTCGATTGGATTCCTTGTATGGAAATTCTTTTTTCGTAAGAAGGCATGTAATTCATGTGCGATTAATACAAAAACAATCCCCGAGTAATGGAACAGTACGGGTGCGAACTTTATAAATACAATCATTGCTTTTACTCGATTAAAAAAGATGATATTCGATACTTTGCCACAGATTTTCTAGAGGCAGAATTAGATGAAGACCATGTGAATTGGTTAAACATTCATGATTTAAGCGACCACGAATCAATCAAACAGCTGTGCACCAAGTTACATATCGAAAAAATAAGCATTGAGAACATCTACATCCAACAGAGGAGGCCGAAAGTGGAGGAATATCCGCACTATATTTACTTCAGCGTGGTATTTACTGATTTAAAGAGTGCTTCACCGCTCATGTTCAATGAAAATCAAGTCACATTTTTCCTGGGAGCGGATTATTTGATTACCATGCAAAATGGATTCAAAGGATATTTTGACAGCGTTCGGGACCGAATTGAATTTTCAAAAGGAAAGATTAGAAGGCAAAAGTCTGATTTTCTGCTATATCGTTGCATGGAGTCGATCCTTGACAACTATTATCAAATCATCGATGAAGTTGCGGAGACATCGAATACCATTGAAGAACGCTTGCGCGAGCATGAAGATAAATCGATTCTGAATGACATCGAAAATCAAAAACGAAAGCTCATTCAATTAAGGACAATTTCTCGGCCCCTCCGGGATATCACTGAACAATTAAATGGAAGTGAAACACAACTCATTGATAAAGATAACTTACGATATTTCAAATCCTTAGACAATCATTGCAACAACCTCGTATCTGAAATCGACAGCCAAATCCAAATACTAGATGGGCTCGCTAATTTTTATTACGCAGCTCAAGGACAACGCATGAATGAAATCATGAAAGTACTAACGATTGTAAGTGCCATATTCATCCCCTTAACCTTTATCGCAGGAATCTATGGAATGAACTTTGAACATATGCCCGAGTTAAAACGGAAATATGGGTATGCTACGGTACTTGTGGTAATGGGAATCACAGCCATTCTCATGTTTGCCTACTTTGTAAGAAAAGGATGGCTAAAAAAGAGTGATTACCATTTGGACAACGAATGATTGGCGAAGAGAATACATTTGTGCTTCAGAAATTTCGCGAAATATTAACCCCACACAAGGTTGAATTATTTAAACGAATTGCACAAGAACGAACGAGGCACATCAGTATCGCCCTAGAAGATCTCTTTCACGAGCACAATGCATCTGCAGTGATTCGTAGTTGCGACTGTTTTGGGATCCAAGACCTGTACACCATTGAAGATAAAAACAAGTATGTCCTTCAGCGCAACATTGCATTGGGATCTGGAAGATGGATTGATTTACACCGATTCACGAGTAAAGAAACGGCATCGTTGGATTGCATTAATCACCTCAGAACTCAGGGCTATAAAATTGTGGCCACCTCACCCCACGCTAATGCGCATACACTGGAAACACTTCCTCTTGATGCCCCTGTAGCCTTATTCTTCGGGACCGAACGTCGTGGACTCAGCGATAAAATTTTATCGCATACCGAGTATCATTTAACCATTCCGATGTATGGTTTTACGGAGAGTTTAAACCTCTCTGTTTCCGTTGCAATCGCCCTACACAGGTTAAGAAATAGGCTTCATCAAGATTCCATAGACTGGAAATTAAGCCCCGAAGCGCAAGATGCGTTGCAAATCGCTTGGAGTACGCGCATATTAAATGGGGGTGAAGCGCTTGAAAAGCAATTTCGAGCTGCTTATTTCGAAAAAGAATTTTAACTTTGTATATATAACGGAACTACAATACACAGAACATGGGAAAAGGAGATAAAAAAACGGCAAAAGGAAAGCGAGTAATTGGTTCATACGGGAACGTTCGCAAGAGAAAGCCAAGTGCAACTGCTCTAGCAGCTAAAGTTAGCGCAGAGAAAGCAGAGAAACCTGCAGCAGAGAAAAAGCCTGCAGCGAAGAAAGCAAGTACGGCGAAGAAAACAACAACGAAGAAAGCTACAAGCGAAACTGAATAAGCTGTCTAACGACGGCTTTTTTTATTCATAAAATTCCATTCATCATGAAACATAATTTTGGCGCAGGACCTTGCATTTTACCACAAGATGTATTTAAAGAAGCCGCAGAAGCGGTACTTGATTTCAATGGCTTATCCATCCTAGAAGTATCCCATAGACACAAAAACTTTGTAGCGGTAATGGACGAAGCCATTGCGCTTACCAAAAAAGCATTGAATATCCCCGAAGGGTACTCTGTTGCCTTTTTACAAGGAGGAGCAACCTTAGGTTTTACGATCGCTGCGCTGAATATGATGCGCGACACCAAAGGCGCGGGATACATCAATACTGGGACCTGGTCCACTGGTGCGATTAAAGAAGCGAAAAAAGTGGGCGTAACGGTAGATGTTTTCGCAAGTTCTGAAGACCGTAAGTTCACCTATATTCCAAAAAATTAT
>Ga0247843_1006035_pt1 | contig 16193 bp, 16 predicted proteins | sample LaCruzMarch2017__FD_192420 | JGI IMG/M metagenome (GOLD analysis project Ga0247843, IMG submission 192420) | Freshwater microbial communities from meromictic Lake La Cruz, Castile-La Mancha, Spain - LaCruzMarch2017_8m | ecosystem: Environmental > Aquatic > Freshwater > Lake | place: Spain... | reverse complement strand
AGTGCCGTCCGACGCGCACGCCGAGAGCGGCCAGCGCCTTGCGGTCTTCGCTCTCGAGCGCGTTCACCGCATCCGCCGACGCGCGCCGATCGAGCGCCCCGCCCGCCTCGATGAGCTGGAACGCAAGCCCGCGCGCGGCGCCCGACAGCGCGCGCGCTTCTATGGCCGCTTGCAGACGCACGAGCACGCCGAGATCGCGCTCGACAGTTTCGCTCAGCCACCGCTCGACCCGCGTTTTCGCCGCCGCGAGCATGGATTCATCGCCCGTGTCGCCGCCGAGCATCGCCACGCGCGGCGCAAACAGCGGCGAACCCGGAGACAGGCGCGCGATGGCGGCGCCATCGGCTTCGATGCAGGCGTTCGCGTCCAGCCGGAACAGCGCATCTTGGCCCTGCGCGATCACCCGGAGGCGACGCGTTACTTCGGGACGCAGCGCGCGGAACGCGGCATTGCGCACGGCCTGCGCCTCGCGCCCGCCGGCGCGGGGATCGGGCTTGAACACAAGCCCCTGCAGCCGGCCCACATAGTGGCCTTCCACCGTCACCTCGCCTTCTTCGGTGACGCCGGCGAGGAGGATGTCGTCGCGCTTGAGACTACGCACGAGCGCGCTGGTGCGGCGATCGATGAAGCGCTGGGTCAGTACGCCGTGCAGCGCGTCGGACAGGCGGTTCTCAATTTCCTGCGCGCGCACGCGCCAGCCTTCGCAGTCGTCAAGCCAGTCCGGGCGATTGGCGACGTAGCTCCAGGTGCGGATATGCGCCAGACGCGACTGCAACGCGTCGAGATCGCCGTCGATGCGGTCGAGCCGCGAGATTTCCTTGTGGATCCAGTCGTGCGGCAGCCGCTGCTTGCCGCCGATGAGATGGCGCGCGAATTCCGTCAGCAGACGCGCGTGTTCATCGGCGGTCGCCTTGCGGAAGTCCGGCGTCTGGCAGACTTCCCAGAGACGACGCACTTCCGCGGGACGCCGCACGCGGTCGCTGACCTCGGGCTCCAGCGACACCCGCCGCAGTGCGAGTTCGTCGATGGCGCCGCGCACGCGCACGAGGCCCGGCTGGCTGGGCGGCGTTTCCAGAGACGCGACAAGCCTTTCCACCGAAGCGAAATCGAGATCGGGCGAGCGCCATTCCACCGCCACAAGCGTCTCGAAGTCGTGCCCCTCCACGCGCAGCACCGTCTCGGCGTCGAATGGCGGGCAATCGCCGGTTTCACCGAACGTGCCGTCATCGCGGAAGCGCCCCGCGCGCCCGGCGATCTGGGCGACTTCATCGGGCCGCAGCACGCGGTTGCGACGGCCGTCGAACTTGGCGCGGCTTGCGAACGCCACGTGGTCGACGTCCATGTTGAGGCCCATGCCGATCGCATCGGTGGCCACGAGAAAATCGACTTCGCCGGACTGGTAGAGCGCGACCTGGGCGTTGCGCGTGCGCGGGCTGAGCGCGCCCATCACAACCGCAGCGCCCCCACGCTGGCGACGGATCAACTCCGCGATGGCGTAAACGTCCTCCGCCGAGAACGCGACGATGGCCGTGCGCTTGGGGAGCTTGGTCAGCTTCTTCGCCCCGTCGTAGCGCAGCGTGGAAAAGCGCTCGCGCCTCATGATTTCAGCGTGCGGTGCGAGACGACGAATGACCGGGCGCATGGTGTCGGCGCCGAGCAGCAGGGTCTCGCTCGTGCCGCGCGCACGCATCAGGCGGTCGGTGAAGATGTGGCCGCGGTCGGGATCTGCAGCGAGTTGCACTTCGTCGACGGCGAGGAAGTCGACCTGCTTTTCCAGCGGCATCGCCTCGACCGTGCACACGAAGTAGCGCGCGCTGTCGGGGACAATCTTTTCTTCCCCGGTGATCAGCGCCGCTGCGCGCAGGCCCTTAGCCTTGACGACCTTGTCATAAACCTCGCGCGCCAGCAGCCGCAGCGGCAGGCCTATCATCCCTGAGCCGTGCGCCAGCATCCGCTCGATCGCGAGATGCGTTTTTCCGGTGTTGGTGGGCCCGAGGACCGCGACGACCCGTGCGTCCGCCCCCTGCCGACCGGAGTGGGGAGACATCATCGCTGCCCTTCCATCGGACGCAGATGGCGCATCGGCGCGCGGGAGACAAGCGGCAGGGTGATTTGGCGCCCTGCCTGCGCCGCGCAGTGGCCAATACCGTCCAAAGCCCTTGGCGCACAGCGCTTAGGGCTCAATCGGCTCGCGCCATGCCGAGGAGGTCGAATCAGGAACGAATCACGCGCGAATCACCATGAGTGATTCGTTGCCCTATTGTTCACTGCTACATATTGTGGCCGATTCTCAGAAGCCGCACAACGACCTCCTCAGGTCGCCGAAAAGCTCCGCGCTTCCAGCACCGCCACGCCGATCAGCTCCACGTCCGTAGGCATCTCGATGCGGATGGGCGCGTACAGGCCGTTGGTTGTGCGGGCGAAGAGGAAGGTCAGCGTCGCGGGCGTCTGCGGGTCGGGGAAGCCGGCGATAGGCTGGTACTGGACGCTGCAGCGGATCGCCTGTCCCCGGTAGGCGCGGGTGTTCACGTTCACCCGGCCGTTGGCGGACATGACGAAGTCAAACCGGGAGCGTCCGTCCATAAGGACGCGGATCGTGCGCGCGCAGGGATCGCCCGTGGCCGACACCATGGTGGCGATGGCCGCTACCTGATCGACGGCGCCTGCCTTCTGGGCCGGGGTGGCGGGCGGGTCGCCCATGCCCATGACGGGGTTCGACGTGGTCGCCGGCGCGCCATCGACGAAGGAGACTTCCACAACCCGATTCCGCTTGCCGCCCTGATGGCGATAGGCGGTGGGCTGAAGGCCCTGCGGGGTGACCTGCCCGCGGGACGAATATTGGTAGTCCTGCGCGCTGCCGACAAGGGTGCGAACCAAGCCGGTCATGCGGCGCGAGGCGGTCGCTTCATACGCCCCGCCTTCGAACTTGACGCCGAAGTTGAAATCTCCGGCCTGGACGCCTTTGCCGCTCACGGAATAGACGGCGTTGAAGCTGCGGGCGGCCGTGACCGAAGTCGGCGTGGCCGTGGGCGTTTGCGCGCTCGCCGCCCCCGACAGGAGCGCCAGGGCCGTCGCCGCCAGAAGTCGCCGCATCGTCACGCTCCAGAACCATCCCTCGCGGGGCCATGGACAACCTAAAGCGGCCCAGATGGTTGCAGCATGAACGGATCGGGGCGCAAGTGTGGTTTTGCGGTCGGCCCCACCCCACCCTTCGCCACCCCACGCTTCGCCACCCCACGCTTCGCTTGACCCGGACCGCCCGTTCGCCTATGCGTCCGCGCTCATTTTTCCAGACTTGGACGCGAAATACCATGGCCCGACGCTGCGAACTGACCGGAACCGATCGCCAGATCGGGCATCGCGTCAGCCACTCCAATATCAAGACCAAGCGCGAGTTCGGCCCGAACCTGGTCAACGTGACGCTGCACTCGGAAGCCCTCGGCCGCAACTTCAAGTTTAAGATCACGGCTGCGACCCTGCGTACCGTCGATCACCGCGGCGGCTTCGATGCGTTTCTGCTCAAAGCCAGCGAAGACAGCATGTGCGAGAAGGCGGTGAGGGTCCGTCGCGAGTTGAAGAAGAAGCTGGAGACGCAAGCCGTAGCCTAGTCCAGCAACCTGAGGTTGCGCGCTTTGCCGTTCAGTCCGCTCGGCAGCGGGACATCCGTTGCGTCGAAGTTCGTATTCAACACGATTTGAGCCGATCCAACCACCTGAAGCGATCCTGTCACCACTGCCGTCCAGGGCGACTGGTCTGCGATTGGCGCCCCGCCGCCAATGCGAAGCTCGGCAGTAGGCAGATAAATCGTGCCAAGCATGAAGCGCGCGTTATTGGAGTTGAACCGGTGCGCGCTAGGTGGGGTGTCCCTGTTTGCGAACAACAGCATTCCAGCGGTCGGCCCCGTCGCCGGCGCGCTCAGATCAAGCACGCTGTCGCCGAGCACGTTGAGTCGAGCGCCTTGGGTAAGGACGATGGTCACGCCGGCGCCTCGAAGGGAGGCGCCGCCCTCAATGTTAAGCGTTCCCTTGCGCAGGATGTAAACGCCCGGCAAGAGCGTGACTTGTGCGTTGTTGTTCAAATACATCCCGCCGCAATAAACGCCCGGCGACCACGTCTGAGATACATGGTTGATTGTCTTGCTAAAGAAATTGCATGGCCCCCCTGTGGGCGGAGTGCGATCCTGGAGAGGATCTTCGATCGCCGGGCAATCGATCGTGGGCGCGGGCGACACCTTACTGGCTGAGCCACGGTAGCCTCCCACCGAACAGATCGAATGGGCGGCGATCTCGGCCGCCCCATCCAAAGTCAGGGCATGGGCGTGCGAAGAGTTCGCGTGGACGACACAGCCGTTGGCGCGAATGCCGCCGTCTCCTGAACCCCTAAGCACGACGCCCGATTCCTTGAGCGACAGGACGCACATGGATCTGTCAGCCAGCGGCATTGCGCGGGCGCGCGCCTCCACATCGAGAGGGCGGCCAAGTACATGATAAGCAAGCAGGGATTGCGTCTTAGCAAAGACCTCAACCGTTACGGCGCCGGTGTCGTCGTCGACACTGGCGACGACGCGCACGCTACCTGGTTGCACTGCAGCCGCTGAGCGCAGACTTTCTTGCACCTCGGCTTCAGCAACCGACAATGCGGCGGACTTGCTGGACCGCGAAGCAACCATCATCTGGCGCGCACCCGATAGCGCACCGGCGTCCGCGGCGCTCTGTAATCTTTCGCGCGCAGCAAGCGCACCCGCGTAGTCGAGACCGAGAAACGCACACCCTATGACGACGGGCAACACCAGGCAGCCGATAACGGCGACGGATCCGGTTCGGTCGGAAAAGACCCTATCGCGCCTAACGCCCTGACCCGGCAACGCTGCCTCCTACCCTGCGAGGAGTCTAAGCCAAGATCCTAAACATCCCGCAAAGGAACAGGGCTAACGCAACGTTGCCGACCTAGCTGGCATGATAGGAGGCCGCGCGCACGGAATCCGGATCAAGATCGCTCCTCCTTCAGATCGAAGGCGTAGAGCAACGTGCGCTGGCTGTCGTTGAAGTTGTCGTCCGAGATCAGGTAGAGGCGGACCGCCCCGTCGGCGCCGGGAACGACCGCAAGCCCCTCGAAGTTGTCGACGCCGACGGGCGGCGCGAGATCGGCGATGGTTTCGCCCTCCCAGCGACCCGCGTCGATGCTCGCGCGCGTGACGCGGCGCAGATGAATCCTCACGCCGAGTATCGGCGCAAAAAAGCGTTCCATTGCGATGTAATCGCCGTCCGGCGCCCGCGCGAGCGCGACGAGGCCGTAGAAGTCCTTCGTCGTCGCGCGTCCCGCAGGCGCCGGCGGCGTTTCGGGAGCGAGCGGGACGATCCAGAACGGCGGATTGCGGTTTGTCACGCCTTCGCCGGCGGTGACGAGCCCGTCGTCGAGAAGCGCCAACGACTCCAGGCTTTCGTTCGCCTTGAGCGGTTCGACGCCCGAAAGCGCAATTTCCTTTTCGGCTGCCGCTTCCGGGCCATCCGCTTCGAGATCGTAGAGGCGAATGGCGTGAGAGCGCTCGAAGCTGACCGCAAAGCGCCCGTCGCTGAGCCGCACCACTTCTTCTGCGTCGGCGTCCTCCTTGCGGCGAAGCGCTTCGCCGCCCACGCCGCGCAGCGCCGCCATGCGCGCATCGACGACGCCCGTCAGTTCGCCCGCCTCGCTGTGCGTGAGGCGCGCAACGAACCAATGGCCCTTGTCCGTGACGGCGACGAGACGTCCATCCGCTTCCACGTGCAAACCAGACAGACCGCCAAAGCGGGCATCGTCGGACTGCAAAACCAAGCCGCCCCGATAGACAAGCTTGCCGACGGCGTTGATCGATGTGTCTTCAGCGGACAGAGCAACCGTTCGGGACGCCACGCGCACAGGGTCCCAGACGTCGGCGTTCGGTCCCCATCCACTGAAGGATGCGCCCGATACCCGCACCGGCGCCGGCGCGGTCCAAAGGGTGAGGTGCTGGGTGGCGCAGGAAGCCGCGAGCGCAACGACAAATCCGGCGACAACGATGCTCACACGCCGGCGCTTGTTCATGTGCGTGCGCCCTGCCGGAGGGAGCGCATGTCCAGGCGTCCCACCTGCGTGGGCGCTATGTTGTCGTCAAAGAGCTCCGCGAGCTTTTCCGTCATTACGCCGCCAAGTTGCTCGGCGTCGACGATCGTCACAGCGCGGCGATACCAGCGCGTCACGTCATGGCCGATGCCGATGGCGATGAGTTCGACGGGCGATCGCGTCTCGATCCACTGGATCACCTGACGCAGGTGCTTTTCGAGATAATTGCCGGGGTTTGCAGATAGCGTGGAGTCGTCCACCGGCGCGCCGTCGGAAATCACCATCAGGATGCGGCGTTGCTCAGGGCGGCCAATCAACCGTTCGTGCGCCCACATCAGCGCTTCGCCGTCGATGTTTTCCTTCAGCAGCCCCTCGCGCATCATCAGACCGAGATTGCGCCGGGCACGACGCCACGGCGCATCTGCCGACTTGTAAATGACGTGACGCAGATCGTTGAGGCGGCCCGGGTGCGTGGGACGGCCGGCCTTCAGCCAGTCCTCCTTCGCCATGCCGCCCTTCCACGCACGCGTGGTGAAGCCGAGGATTTCCACCTTCACGCCGCAGCGCTCGAGCGTGCGTGCGAGAATGTCTGCACAAAGCGCGGCCACCATGATCGGGCGTCCGCGCATTGATCCCGAATTGTCGAGCAACAGCGTCACGACCGTATCTTTGAAGTCAGTATCTTCTTCCTGTTTGAACGATAGCGGCGCAGTGGGATCGATGACGACGCGCGTGAGGCGCGCCGTGTCCAGAACGCCTTCTTCCAGATCGAACGTCCAGGTGCGGTTCTGCTTGGCGAGCAGCAGGCGCTGCAGCCGGTTCGCCAGACGCCCGACGACGCTCTGCAACGGCTTCAACTGCTGATCGAGATAGCTGCGCAGGCGCGCGAGTTCGTCGGCGTCACACAGCGTTTCGGCCATGATGACTTCGTCGTGCGCGCGGGTAAACGCCGTGTAGTTGAGGTTTGGATCGTTGCTATCGTCACGCTGGCGCGGCCGCATGGGACGTTCGCCGTCTTCGGCGGTGTCGGCGTCCTCGTCGGGATCGGACTCCATGTCCATTTCGACGGGCTCGGTGGATTCATTGAGATCGGAGTCGGACTCGCCCGTCTGCGCCTCCATCATCGTCTGGTCCTGCCCCGCTTCCTGCGCGCCTTCGTCCGGCGGCGGTTCGGGCGGGGGCGGCTCGTCGGGCGGCGTAGAGTCGTCCTCGGTCGGCTCGCCGCCGAGTTCATCGCCCAGTTCGAGATCGCGGATGAGATCGCGGGCCGCGAGCGCAAAGAGCTTCTGGTCGTCGACGAGGCCTGTGAGCTTGTCGAGCGCCTTGCCGGCCTTCGCCTCGATCTCGGCGCGCCACATCTCGACGACGCCTTTCGCCACTTCTGGCGTCGCCAATCCGGTGAGACGCTCGCGCACGATGAGACCCAGCGCCTCGGCGAGCGGCGCGGTCTGGCGATCCTCCATGCGCGCAAAGCCGCGCTTCTCGCACTTCTCAATGAGCGCTGCCGTGAGGTTGCCCTCGACGCCCTTCATCGCGTTGCCGCCGAGCGCCTGCACGCGGAAGTCTTCGGCGGCGTCATACAAGGCGCGCGCACGATCGCCTTCAGGCCGCATGGCGGCGTGCTTGGCGTCGTCGTGATAGGCGAGCTTCAGCGCGAGGCCATCGGCCTGCCCGCGCAGACGTTCCGCTTCGGCATCCGAGAGATTACGCGGCGGATGCGGCAGCACGATCCGGCCCGCCGCGAGCCGCGGCCCCTCGGCGCCGAAGGTAATCTCGAGTTCTTCCGCCTCCGCCAGCGCGCGCGTCGACTGAGCAAGCGCGCGCTTGAAGAGCTCGGTCGGGGTTTCCTTCTGGGCCATGTCCGTGATCTAGCGCCTGACGCTGCGGCGGCGAAAGAGGCGTCGTCGTCTCACGAGAGCGGTTTGCCGTCCATGGCGAGGCCGAAGAACTGGTCGCCGTCGCGGCGCGCAGTCTGGATCTCGACGCGGTCCACGCGGGTCTGGGCGCTGATCCACTGGAACGCCGCCGCAATCTCGTGCTGCAACCCCTTTGGATCGATCGGCGTGGAACCCTTCCATTCGTCGCCCTCGTAGAACGCCGCGAGCGCGATTTCGCCGGCGAACCAGTTCGCTGTGAGCGTTCGCAGCGCCTCGACGGCCGCTTCGAAAGACTGTCCGGCGAGCGGCAACTGGGTCTCCCACCGCCGCGTCGAGAAGGCGATGAGGTGATTAGCGGCGAGAATATTCACCGGCTCGCACGGCGCCTGGCCCGGGGTCGTATCGATGGTGAGCATCAGCGCGCCCTCCTCCCACGTGCTCCAGCGTCCGCGCCGGGCGGCGTCCCAGTCCTTCAAGGCCGCATAGACCTCGCGCGACCATGGGCTCGCGCGCACAAGGTCTGCGCTGTCGGCGATCTTGTGGCTCATGACGCGTCGCTCCCGTTTCGCGACGCCATAGCGCGGGCCGCGCCCGGCGCGATAGGCCTTTCGGCTGTGGCGGGGGGCCGATCCGCTAACCGCGCCGCTGCCCAGGCAATTCACCGACTTCGGCGAAAGCAACCGCCCCCGCTCCGTGCCGGCGCCTGCAAATCGCTCGACCGCGAGATCGGCGCCCACGTCTTCATCGCCGGCGACGCCGACACGATGTCCGACATCATCGCGCTGACGCGATCGATTTGAACTGATGGGGTGGATGCCCCCTCCACTGGAGAGGAGGCGATCTGTCCGAACTCGGGCCAACCTAGATCATAATACTCTTGCGTCGCCGCCGTTATTTCGTCTGAGCTGAGCGCGCTACTACCGACAATTTGTTCTGCAGCTTCGTCTTTGGCTACACCTCCCAACACCCGCCGCCACTGCGTATGCCCACCATCCCCTGCCAATCCGGCAAGTCGACACGTTGCATGGTGTTTAACGGCGGCGGCGCGCAATCGTGATCGAGCAGAACGCAGACGAGCTTCTTTTGTGCCCGCGCCATCTCCGCTTCGGAGATGACGAAGTCGCTTTCCACGGACACTATCGACAACGCGACGATGCAGGCCTGAGCCTCAGCACTCTCACGCTTGCTCTGTCGCTGATAGGATACGTCCTGGGGCTGCAGCTGCGGGTCCCACCAGACCTTATGCCGTTTCGCTTCAAGCGCCGACGCGATCGCGCGGACGCGATCACGCTCCTCGCGCTTGAAGGACAGAAAAGCCCGCGCGCTCCGCGCCGCCGCCCACCAGACCCACGATCGTCGCTGCGCGCCGTCCGGGATGGCCTGACGGTTTGGCGTCAATCCACTTAAGACCCCACTCTCTGCAAACCGCACCAGCACGCTCGGCGCAAACGCCGCAGCCAACGCCGCCTCGAATGGGGTAGGCGGCGTCTCAGGCCAGCCGCCATCCAAACGATGCACATGCGTCACGCGCGCGGCGAGATCGACCACCCAGTATTCACGCACGCGTACTCGCGGTGCTTCGGGCCCTTTATTGTCAGATCGGCTGAAACGGTCGTATCAGCGATCTCAATCACAAGCAGCGTGTCGGGGCCGCGCACTTCATCAACGGCAAGGGTATTGGGGAACAGGCAGAAGTCCGGTTCCGGCCAATGATTGCGCGCCAATCGAATAGTGCGTTCACAGGCGACAAGCACGTCAACGGGCGCATTCTTCAGAAGCCGGCGCGTCAACCACACCGCCAGCCGGCCATGCAGCGCCCCCTCAGACGGCGTTTCCCGGATTTTCCCACCCAGCAGCTCGACGCGATCACTTGCCAACGCGCCCGACGCGATCAGCGCGAGGACCTCTTCGCCCGTAAACCGCTTTCGCGTCGGGAAGCTGGCGCGTGGGGCCTGTCGCGATGTCCGCCATCGCCAATCCGTATCATCCGGGACGCTTTCAAGCCACCTTCACCCGCGTCGCCGCCTCCGGCAAATCAGCGCCAAAACACCGCTGATAAAACTCCGCCACTGTCGGCCGCTCAAGCTCGTCGCACTTGTTCAAAAACGTCATGCGGAACGCCAAGCCGACATCCCCGAAGATGTGCGCATTTTCTGCCCAGGTGATGACCGTGCGCGGGCTCATGACGGTGGAGATGTCGCCGTTCATGAAGGCGTTGCGCGTCATGTCGGCGACGCGGACCATGGCCATCACGGTCTTTTTGCCTTCGGGCGTATCGTAATCCTTGCCGGCCTTGGCGAGCACGATGGCGGCTTCGGCGTCGTGCTCGAGATAGTTGAGCGTGGTGACGATCGACCAGCGGTCCATCTGGCCCTGGTTGATCTGCTGGGTGCCATGGTAGAGGCCCGTCGTGTCTCCCAGACCAACCGTGTTCGTCGTCGCGAACAGGCGGAAGGACTTGTTGGCGCTGATGACGCGGTTCTGGTCGAGCAGCGTGAGTTTGCCGCTCGCTTCCAGCACGCGCTGGATCACGAACATCACGTCGGGGCGGCCGGCGTCGTACTCGTCGAAGCAGATCGCTACCGGGCGCTGCAGCGCCCACGGCAAGATGCCTTCACGAAATTCCGTGACCTGCTTGCCTTCCTTCAGCACGATCGCGTCCTTGCCGACGAGATCGATGCGGGAAACGTGACTGTCGAGGTTGACGCGGATCATCGGCCAGTTGAGGCGCGCGGCCACCTGCTCGACGTGCGTGGACTTGCCCGTGCCGTGATAGCCTTGCACCATCACGCGGCGGTTGTGCGCAAAGCCCGCGAGGATGGCGAGCGTCGTCTGCGGATCAAAGCGATAGGCCTCGTCAACCTCCGGCACGTATTCCGTGCGCTTGGAGAATTTCGGGATCTTCATATCGCTGTCGACGCCGAACTCCTTCGCGGAGACGGTCTTGTCGGGGGTCATGGAGATCAGGTCGTCGGCGGCGGTCATGTGGAGCTTTCGTTCCCGGTTTCGAGACTACAATGGCGTCTCAAAGCGCCGCCGTCACGTCGGTGTGACGAAAATCCACGCCCTTGAACAGAAGCGGCGCGTGGAGGGACTTGGCCAGCGCATAGGCGGCGCAGTCGCCGAGGTTGAGGTTCGCCTTCGCGTATCGCCCCCCTGCCGTAACGGGAGCGCGCCAAGAACGCTGCGGTCGCCATCTCAGCATCAAGGGGGACGGTGGCGATGCCAACCGCAGCAAGCAAGCGGTCCAACCAAGTCAGTTCTTCAAGCCGTCCGCTCCTTGAGAGCACCAGCTTCGTCTCGAACACGTTCACTCCCGACATGCTCAGGCACCCCCGACATGCTCAGGCCGCTAGCGGTCCCGAGAACCTGCGAAAAGACCTGCGCCTCGGGCTCATCGCGAACGATGGCGACGACGGCCGACGCGCCCAGAGCGATGATTCGCTGTCTTCGCGAACACCGGCGGCAGGCCGCTCTTCGCCCAGCGGATCAAAGAGACCGTTGTCCCGCAAGACATCGTCCCAGATCTCCTCCATTTTCTCGTGAGGATCCCAGGGCGGCGGGTTGGCCGCATACGCCTCCTGCGCGCGCTGGGTCGCGGCCATGATCCGGTCGTCGCGTTCCTGCCTGGCGCGGAGCTTTTCGGCCTCCAGCGCGCGGACCGCGTCCTTGATCACCTCGGCAATGGGCTGATTGCGCCGCGCGGCGGCTTGGCGGACCATGCGATCCGTCTCGGCATCCTTGATGTTGATCGCCGCCGTCAATCTTCCTGCAGTGTGATCAGGGAGATAGCGCCGTACGTCTCCTATACCAGGCCGCTGGTCTTCAGCGTCTGGTACGCCTTGATGGCCTTGTGGAGCTGCGTCTCCATCGTCCGGTCGCCGCCGTTGGAGTCCGGGTGGTAGCGCTTCACGAGGTCGGCGTAAGTGGCCCGGATCGTGTCCACGGACGCGCGCTCGTCGAGGCCCAGCGTCTCGAGCGCGAGGATCTGGAGCCGCCCTAGGCTGCGCCGGCGCGGTTCGGTCGGGACGTCGGGCGCGCCGTCGGCGTTGAACATGCCGAAGGGGTCGGCGCCCCTGACCGGCTTCTGCCCGCGCAGGGCGCCCGAAAGGCGGTCGCCCTTGGCGGCGCGGAACGTCCAGGTGGGGCGGTGGCCCGCGCGCTCGGCGGCCTCGAAGGCCTGCAGCTCAGCCTCGTTCATGCCGTCGAAGTAGTTCCAGCGACGGTTGTACTCGGCCGCATGCGCCGCGCAGAACCACCAGTTCTCGTTGTCGCGCCCGCGCGCCTTCGGGGCACGGTGTTCGCCCGGCGACGGGCAGCCGATCTGGTCGCACGGCCGCTCGGCCTGCGGCGCCTGCGCGACCTTGACCCGGGGCTTCTTGTTGACCCGGATATCGACGAACTTGGGGCGGTAGTTGAAAGTGTCAGACATTCGAACGAGAGTATGTGCGTGATGGCGGCTGCGAACAAGGAATTGACAGGTCGAAAGGCGCGTATTCGCGCTTCGTTGACGACACGTTTCGCGCCGATCGCGCTCGAAGTGATCGACGAGAGCGAAAAACACAACGGTCACGCGGGCGCGCGCCCGGAAGGCGAAACGCATTTCCGTGTCCGAATCACGGCGGCGGAATTCGTGAGCCTCACGCGCGTGGCGCGTCATCGCGCCGTCACGGATGCGCTCGCCGCAGAATTTGCGAGCGGGCTGCATGCGCTTTCGATCGACGCGCAAGCGCCTTGATCTTCCGCAGCGGCGGCCCCGACGACGTGAACACCCGTTTCACGCGAATACGCGCGCGGCTGGAATCCCTCTCCTTCGACCGCCCCTGGAAGAACGCGCTCTTCGAGTTCGTGCTCTTCGGCTTCAAGCAGGGCTGGGCGTGCCTGTTCGGCGGCCTGCTGCTTGCGCTGCTGATGAGCACGTTTCTGTTCTACCCTGCCGACGCGCCGCTCGCGCGGTATGACTTTCTCGTCATCGCCTGCATCGCCATCCAGACGGCCATGCTCGCCTTCCGTCTGGAGACCTGGGAGGAGGCGAAGGTCATCCTCGCCTTCCACGTGGTCGGCACGGTCATGGAAATATTCAAGACGCAGGTCGGCTCATGGAGCTATCCCGAAGAGAGCGTCCTGCGCATCGCCGGCGTGCCGCTGTTCTCGGGCTTCATGTACGCCGCCGTCGGCAGCTATCTCGCCCGCGTCACGCGCATCTTCGACATGCGCTATTGGAACTACCCGCGACTGTGGACGACCGTCGCACTCGCCGCCGCGATCTACGCGAACTTCTTCGCCCACCACTATCTGCCCGACATCCGCCTCGCCCTCTTCGCGGTGACGGCGTTGCTCTTCGTGCGCACCTGGGTGTGGTTCACGCCCCATCGCGCGCCGCGCCGCATGCCGCTGCTTCTCGGCTTCTTCCTCGTGGCGCTCTTCATCTGGTTTGCGGAGAACCTCGCCACCTTCGCGCGCGCATGGATCTATCCGCAGCAGGCGCACGGCTGGTCGATGGTGAAGTGGCAGAAGCTCGGCGCCTGGTACCTGCTGATGATCATCAGCTTCGTGCTGGTCAGCCTCGTTAGCCGCCCCAAACCGCCGGACGCTATTCCAGATCGGCGATCGTGACCGATAGCGCCGGTGCGAACAGCGGCGAAAGCGCATCTTCGAAGCGGATCGAACGCGACGGCCCGAATCCGCCAGCGCCGTGCTGACGCATCACGATGGTCACGCGCGCGCCAAGATCGACAATCCACAGTTCAGGCAGTCCGGCGGCTGCGTAGTCGACGGCCTTTACGTCGCGGTCGCGACGCAAGCTTGTGTCAGCGACCTCGATGACCAGCAACGCGTTCTGTGTCGGCTGATACTCGCGCTTCAGAACTGGAATGCGGCGGCAAATATAGATGTCTGGATCAAACAGGCTCGTCTGAGCGAGCTTCACCGACACATCGACCCCGACATCATAGGCGGCGTCGTCAAGCTAGCCGCCGAACCAGCGACCCAGCCTGCTTTTTATGAAGCCATGCGGCGTCGACTGCGCGTTCATTGGGACGAGCTCTCCCCGGATGAGCTCTATACGCTCGTCACGATCGAGAACGCCCGCCTCATACATGCGGTCAAGGTCCTCGACCGTGAACGCGCGGCGGTCGAAGCCATCCATGCCCCGGGTGGTGGCGGTTTCAATCATGCGCGCAGCATAGCTGAAACCGCCGTCCGCGTCATCTTGGTGTCGCTCAGCCCGGCTTCACGAAGCGCAGCGTCATGCGATCGCTTTCACCGATGGCGTCGTACTTCGCGCGATCAAAGGCGGGGTTTGCGGGCTGCCCCTGCGGCGCGGTGCGTTTCACCGGCGGCAGCGTCCACACGCCGAACGGGTGGTCCTTGGTGTCGGCGGGATTGGCGTTGATCTCGGACTTCGCTGCGAGCTCGAAGCCCGCGCGCTGCGCCGCTTCGATGACGATCGCCTCGGTCACGTAGCCGCTTGCAGCCTTGGGATCCTGCGGGCCCGGGTTGGCGCGGTGTTCCTTCACCGCCAGCGTGCCGCCTGGCTTCAGTACGGTGAAGAACTGCGCAAACAGCGCGTCCGTCGTGCCCTGCGCCATGAAGTTGTGGACGTTGCGCGCCGTCAGCACAAAATCAACAGAGTTCGGCGCGCCGAGCGTCGTCGTCTTGGGGCCAAAATTCACAAGTTCGACCGTGCCGAATATTTCCGGCTTGTCGGCCCACCGCGCGGCGAAGTTCGCGCGCGAGGTTTTTGCGGCTTCCGAGAGTTCGGGATTGGAGAGGTCGGCGGCGGTCGCCATGTATCGCCCGCCCGTCGCCTTGGCGTAAGGTGCGAGGATTTCCGTCCACCAGCCGCCGCCCGGCGCGATCTCGAGCACAGTCATGCCCGGCCTCAGCCCGAAGAAGGCGAGCGATTCATGGGGGTGGCGCCAAGCGTCGCGCGCTCTGTTGGCTTCGCTGCGCCACTCGCCGGCGATGGCGGCCTGCAGCGCCGCATCAGCGGCCGGGGCGACCGCGACCGCATCGGCGCTGTCGGTCGCCGGCGCCGCGCACCCTGCTGCGAGGCCTACGGCCAGCGCCGCCAGGGGGGCTGAGAGGAACTTCGCAATGTGGCTCATATGGTTTCTCCGGAAGACATTCTGTGGCCTCCCGATAGCAGCCGCACCTGACATGGCATAGCCGCAAACCGCCTCCTTACGGGGACTTGAACGTCACCGATCGCCCTCCTACCTCGACGTCGCGGGTCGCTCTCATGAGGGCCTGCTGGTCGAGGACAGCGCCGCATCCGGGCTTTCCCCGTCCCCCGTAGCCGCCCCCGGAAATCCCTTTGGGAATGGGGAAGGCGCAACGTGTCGCTTGGAAAGGACATGCCTATGCAATCCCGTGATCTCTCCCCCCTTTACCGCACCCTGGTCGGCTTCGACCGGATCAACACCCTGATCGACGCGGCCATGCGGCTCGACGGCGCGCCGGGCTATCCGCCCTTCAACGTCGAGCAGATCGGCGACAACGATTTCCGCATCGAACTGGCGGTTGCGGGCTTCTCGCAGGATGAGCTTGCGATCGAGTTCAAGGAAAACACGCTGCTCGTCACCGGCCGCAAGGCGCCGGTGGAAGAAGCCCGCCGCTTCCTGCATCGCGGCATCGCCGAGCGCAGCTTCGAGCGTCGCTTCGGCCTCGCCGACCACGTCCGCGTGCAGACCGCGCGTCTGGCCGACGGCGTGCTGACGATCGATCTTCTGCGCGAGCTGCCGGAAGTCCTGAAGCCCCGCACCATCGCCATCGATACCGGAAAAGCACCGGCCAAGGCGAGCAAGACCATCGAAGCCGACGCGGCGTAGCCGCACCGCTTCCTCCGCACTCCGTTTCCCCCTCCGGCGCGCCCGCAAGGCGCGCCGGTTTTTTTTGCGCCGCATCGCCGTCGAAACGCCAGCGCGGAGCGCAAACATGGCAACCAGGTGGTCCGATGGCGGCTGCACCTGTGGCTCCTGCAAGTCCTGGCATGGGTCGCCACGCGCGTGCGTCTGCCGCCCATATTGCGACTCGATTTCCACGACGAGATACGCAAGGCGCGTCGCGACATCGGCGTTCTGATCTTTCTCGGCATGTGCTCGCGCATGACGTTTCGAAAGATCGACCGGAATTCACGCGCCGACCGCACGCCATCACCGGCTATCAGCGCCGACACGCGCGATTGCTGCGCATCTACACGCGCGCGATTGCGCTGCGCACGTTGCGCGATATACG
>Ga0247843_1006033_pt1 | contig 16196 bp, 20 predicted proteins | sample LaCruzMarch2017__FD_192420 | JGI IMG/M metagenome (GOLD analysis project Ga0247843, IMG submission 192420) | Freshwater microbial communities from meromictic Lake La Cruz, Castile-La Mancha, Spain - LaCruzMarch2017_8m | ecosystem: Environmental > Aquatic > Freshwater > Lake | place: Spain... | reverse complement strand
AAAGATGCGGTAACGTTACCATCTGCAGCAAAACGAATGTTTGCAATGTTGCCAGCAGATGCGACGATGTTAGCCACATTGGCATACGACCCTATAATGTTGCCGCGGGCATCGAGAGTTTGGACACCGGAAACAGTGACACCGGTCAGCTGGGAGCCATTGCCAGCAAAGAAAGATGCGGTAACGTTACCATCTGCAGCAAAACGAATGTTTGCAATGTTGCCAGCAGATGCGACGATGTTAGCCACATTGGCATACGACCCTATAATGTTGCCGCGGGCATCGAGAGTTTGGACACCGGAAACAGTGACACCGGTCAGCTGGGAGCCATTGCCAGCAAAGAAAGATGCAGTAACATTGCCTCCCATTAGGAGCACGTTTCCCACATTCCCAACAGTTGCAAAAATATTCGACACATTGGCATATGACCCTATAACGTTGCCTGTAATGTCAAGGTTTGCAGTAGTTGGAAGGGTACTAGTCACATCTGAAAGCAGTGCACCATTTCCAATGAAATATTCACCTGTCGTTATATTACCCGCTACAGATAATGAGTTAAAGCTTATCCCAGGGATCACTGCATTTCCCGTGACTGTCAGATTCCCGACTGTGAGTTGAGGCATAGCAGACCCGTTTCCCAACATACGTATGTTTCCTTTTAGGAAAATTGTTCCATTTGTTGCATTTATTCCGCCATACTGTAAAAGATCTCTTTTAAAATCTGCACTGCTCATTGTTTATACTGTAAACTTACGTTTTTTCGATACATTCATGCCACAATTATGAGAGGAAATATATTATCAACTAATAAAATGAAAGAAAAGAAACCTAAGATACCATACAGGGGGCGGCGCAAGTACCTAAACTTTGAAGTAGACTATTCTTTCAAACGACTTATTTTCACGTTTCAATACAATAGTGAAAAACGCATAACATGGTCCGTAGAGAAGGATCGTGTTAGGAGTTATCCAAACTTTCACAAAATGTCAAACAGGGATCTGCACGAGTATTACGCAAATACTATACTACCACAGATGCGCGACTACTTCAATTTTATGACTCACTGGGGGCTCAAACAATGACAAAGTCGGGAGAAGACTTTAGCTGCGAGATTTTAATATTGTGGGCTTCACACGCGGACTTCATTGAACCAAATGTTTTGCCAGAGGACCGGTGAAGGACAGTCTTGCCACGACCTTTTGCACTGGGGCTTCCAGAAACAGGGCTTTTGTGATTTGTATACTTGAGGATGTCCTTGAAGCTTACAAAGGAAACAATCCCATCATCGCTGGTCATGAAGTACTGTTTGTACTTCTTAACTTTGTGTGCAGCTGGAACAAGAGGAAACAGGCGTTCCTTGGTGAATACATCAGCACCGTTGTGGACATAGTTAGAATAATGTTTAATGGTAAACATTTATCTTAAATAACAAAATAATTTCGAATATTTTACAAGCCTCTGACAATGATGTCTAGAATATTCCATGCCTATTCAAACAAAATAGACAGATGTCTTTTTTTGTTAAGAAATCGACAGATGTCATTTTATTTGAATTTTGTCATTTTGTCATTTTCTTGAAAAATCTGTGTACCGTATATATACGGGGCATATCACAAATGGCGCATATCGACGACATAACAACATAACTTATATGTTGCATAATCACGACATAACTCATATGTTGCATAACCATGATATAACTCATATTGCATATCAAAGCCGTGAGGAAGCGCGCAAGATTATCAACACCCACATCACATGGGAGGTTCTGGACAGGGACATTGATATGTTTGAATTCCACCCCTTTGGCGCCACAATGCTGCTTTTTAACACCCAGTCGCGCAAAATATTTGTGCCGATAGAAGGCCCTCGGTGGTTAGACATATACAGGGCCGGGATTGAAGCTATGTACAAGGCAGGTCCTGGACACTTTTTCAGCTCTATCACGCGCATCATGGAAACTAGGGAGGACAATCTTATCGAGATGACGGCGTCTCATTAAAATATTTGCGTACATAAATGAATAAAGCAAATAACAAGAACAATGTAAACAAGGCCAACTTCTCGGTGGATCTTGAAAACAGGAGCATCCTTCAGGTGGGGTGCGGCGGCGTCGGTTCTTCTATGCCATATCTTTATGTAAAACATTTCAAGTTCCGCCCTAACAACATCACGATCATGGACAAGGACAAGGACAGGCTGGATGCCCTAAAGAAGAAGTTCCCCACCATTAACTTTGTAAACATGGAGATGTCCAAGAACAATTTCAAGAGCATTGTTGACAAGTATTTGAAGAAGGGCGATGTTTTTGTCGATCTTGCCTGGTACATTGGAACCAATGACCTCTTGGAGCTGTGTCACGATAAGGGTATTCATTTCACAAACACGGCTATCGAACAGTGGTTTGACTCTAATGACTGTAACTTGAAGACCGCAGAATGCGAGACGCTATACCGCCATCAGCATTACGTCCGCAAGATGGCAGACAAATGGGGTAACAAGGGAGCGACTGCTGTTGTTGGTCATGGCGCCAACCCTGGGTGGATAAGTCACGCTGCCAAGATAGGAATTACCGATTGGGTCCAGCACCTGTCCAAGAAGAACTCTAGCGACCCCACGATAAAGAAGGCAGTTGCAGCCATTGCCAGCGGTAAGTATAACGAGGCAGCAAAATACTTGAACATTCAGGTGATGCACATCAGCGAACGCGATACCCAGATCACAAGTACGCCAAAGAAGGTTGGTGAGTTCCTGTGCACCTGGAGTCCCACTGGACTTATCGAGGAGGGCGCTCTCCCTGCTGAGATGGGATGGGGCACCCACGAGAACATGAAGGAGTATATCAAGCACTTCAAGTCTGGTCCTGGAAACGAAGTGTACATGGATACCATTGCCATGAACACCACGGTTAAGTCTTATGTCCCAGGAAGCGAGGTCCTTGGGATGGTGATTCCCCACGAAGAGGCTAATTCATTGTCTTATTTCCTCACAGTTAAGCGGGGTGGCAAGACAGTGTACCGCCCTACGGTACATTATGCATATATGTTGCCCGACGTGGCCATCGCATCTCTAGTAGAGTACCAGGCAAATGGTATGCCCGATGTGCTCAAGAATGAGCGCGTGATCAAAGATGACATCGTATCTGGATCAGATACGCTGGGCGTTCTGTTTATGAGCCCCAAGTATGGCAAATGGTGGACTGGAAGCGACCTTGACATTGCAACTTCCCGTAAGCTCATCCCCCATCAGAATGCTACCGTGGTACAGGTGTCGCCATCTGTTATTGCTGGTATTATTTATGCGCTCCAGAACCCCAACATTTCTCCTATCTTCCCCGAAGATATGAATTCACAATACGTTATGGACAAGTTCATCAAACCATACCTTGGGAAATGGTTATCTCAACCTGTTGTCTGGGAACCAAACACAAAGGGTCTTCCTGCGAAATATAAGAAAGAGAAGAACTTTGTGTTCCAACGCTTCTTAGTTTCTCCCCCAGTCACAATCTGATAATTTAATCAGTAATGCTTCATACTATATGATAACATCTTCAGCTTGAACCATGCACATCTGTCAGCCTGATAAGTTCCTATTTATTGTGATTACAAAATTAAATAAATAAGTTCCATGTGCGGCCATATGCCGACTTAAGAATACCAGCTAATGCCATAGATATGGCTGATTTTTTAGCTTTTTTGTGTCCATTGTCTTGTAAATACTCAACAGCAGCTGACATGCTGTCATGTTCTTTCTCTAAAATACCATCAATATATGATGCACACCTCTTCCGCGCAGACTTAGTGCCATTGTATTTACCATTATTATGTGCATCGCTACTATTCTCGCTTGCAGAACCAAGTCTCAAGTTTTGAGGGCTGAAATCTGACTTATCATCGTGCTTGTGGAGGATCATGAGGTCTCCCCTCGCTATGTCAGGATAAAATGCTTCGTACGAAAGGATGTGACAAGACATGTGTTTTCCATTTATGCTAATTGTAGGATATCCATTTACCAATCTCAAACGATCTCCATATAATACATTGCTTGCATGGTTTGTTATGTATTTCATGCGTGACTTATCTGATATCTCCCACCAATGTCCTTTATTATTTTTAGAATTTTTGATCTCTTTCCACACTTCGCCCTCAAGATTGAGATATTCCTTGTATGAGAAACCATGCTGCTTCTTTTGAGCATACTTTTTGATCATACTGACAGTGTATGTTCTTCCAAATGGATTGTTAGTATCTTTTAAGCGGATGACCCACTCTCTGGCAGTCATTTCGTGTTTGTCTTTCATGATGATGAATGCAGACTTGTTTGTGTCTGTTATGGTTCTGTTGACAATTTGTTCAGACTTGCTTGCCCATCTAATGTTTGAAATGGCATTGTTCAGTTTCTGGTTGCTTACTATGTGATCCACTGTGTGTTGTAATGTTGGCGGCTTTCCGAGGAAAGCTGATGCGACTGCGCGAGCAACTGATATATGACATTGCTTACCATCATCATTCTGCACACCAACTATATAGTAACCATTCAATAATTTATAACTCAATTCTTTTCCAGTTTTCTTGTTTTGTACAATGCCAGTATTATCAATTGTGTATTTGTTGAACGTGGCATAGTTACCATCTACATAATAGTATTCTAAAGGTCTTGTTTCAGCCATTGAAACATAGATGGTTGATTTCATTTACATAGCCAAAATGTCGATATAAGTGTTTATTTTTCTCATTTGAGCCAAACAATCATCTGTAATGTTGTAGCTTGTATGACCACAACTTCAAATTACTCCATGCATCCTCCTTGAGTCCCATGAAATGCTCAAAATCAGGGTGATTCCTGGGAAGATCTTTCAGTACCTGATTATATATCTTGATATTGTGCCGAAGAGTTGCCATATTTTCCTTTCCTCTTTCAATAGCATTTTTCCTTCTATTGAAAATTTCCGCTTGTACATTGGTATATGAAAAGTTGTCCGATTTGTATTTCACAACTTGTTTTGCAGAGCCTTCTGGATCGATGTACCTGATTTTCACGGTTTTACTGAAAGAAACAGTTTTCATTTTATATACACATATCAAATGTTCTTTTGTCAAGATTTTTACATTTGTCGATATAGTTATATATCGACAAAACAGATACAAATGCTCCAACAAAAATGTAAACAGAAATGACTTCTTCTTTCCATGAATCGTTGTCTCACCCGCTTGATCAATGGCAAAAAGATGCAATCGCGTCTATGGACAAAGGTCACAGCGTCTTTGCTGCCGTTCCCACGGGCAGCGGCAAGACGATCCTCGCGGAGTACGCAGCATTCATTTCTAAAAAAATAGTCTATACGGCTCCTCTGAAGGCCATCTCCAACCAAAAATATCACGATTTTTCTAAGAAGTTTTCGAGCGTCGGCCTCATCACAGGCGACATCCAGATAAACGAGTCCGCGGACATTCTCGTAATGACCATGGAAATTTTTAGAAAGATGCTCGGAGTCGAAGACCCAAGGATTAATGAAATTGGTTGGGTAATCGCAGATGAAGTGCATTATATGAACGACGCGGATCGCGGGACAGTGTGGGAAGAAAGCCTCATTCTGATGCCAGACCACATTCGCTGTGTGTTTTTGTCTGCGACGGTTCCAAATGCCGATGCCTTTGCGTCCTGGTACTCTGGGATGCACACGCACCCGGTCGATGTCTTTTCTATCGCTAAACGACCCGTGCCCCTCACCTTTAGCGTAGTATCTAAGGATGGTATTTCCGACATCGGGTCCTTTGATAGCATCAAGGCGGACGAACCCACAGTTGTAGACAACAACGTCGTCAAACTACTCCTCGAAAAGGAGCTCACTCCTGCGATTGTTTTCAGTTGCAACAGAAAGCGTGTCGAGACGGTTGCTCTACGGCTCTCTCGTCAGGGTGGAATCGTCACAACATACCAGTCGAATGCCATCAAGAAGGAATTTGACGATCTCCTTCGAAAGGTTGGGACGACCGACACATTCCACATCAAGTACCGCGAATATGCGTCAGAAGGTGTTGGTGTTCATCACGCTGGCATGCTTCCTTATTGCAAGGAGATCATCGAGCAGCTGTTTTGTTCTGGAAAGTTGCCCATTCTCGTATCCACGGAAACTTTTGCGATGGGTGTGAATGGACCCGCCAGAAGTGTGGTGTTTGAGTCATTGGAAAAGTTTGATGGCAATGAGACCAGGATGTTCCACCCTCACGAGTTCATCCAGATGGCGGGAAGGGCGGGTCGCCGTGGGTTTGACACCCAGGGAACGGTTATCGTTCTTCACGACCCTAAAATTCCACGCGATACCGTTGGGAAACTTACCAAGGGCAAACCAAAGGCACTGCAGTCATCAATGTATATGACGCCCCAGCTTGTTCTTCAGTGTGCCCAACGCAATACAAATCTTACGGACATCATCCAATCGTCCTTTGAGACTTTCAATGCCTTTGTACCTACAAGTGAGGAAATTACTCAGGTGAGGAAATATGAAAATCAAACAAGGTCGTGGCAAATACTCCTTGCGCACCAGGAGCTCTGGAGGTTTTTCAAGGGGCACGAATGCATCCTTGACAGTGGTATGCGAGGCAAGCTTATGGACGATCGGAATAAGGTAATGGGGTCTGACGGAGTGATGTATTCACGCGGTATCGTAGAAGTCCTCGGTGTTAACTTGGGCAAGATTAAGGTGAAGAGCATGGATGCCCAGATTGAAATTGGAAAGCTCAAGAAGACCCCTCGTGTAGACAGACCCGAAAGGTATGACAAAATTCAGGAGTTCACCCAGTTGTCCGAGCTGAACGACAGGTTATTGGCAGAGTGCAGGGAAATTTACTCGTGGTTGGAAGATGAGAAGCTGATTGCCGACGGGGTTGTGACCCCACTTGGTAAAATTGCATGTGGCATTTCTAGCATCTGTCCCGTGATTGGCACCAAGTTGATTACAAATGCAACAGACATTGATATTGTCCACACAATCGCAACTTTCCCTTCAGAGGCAAGCGAGTCTATCGGCAAAGCTCTAAAACTTCCTTTCCCAGGTACCCCCAAGCGTGTCAACTGGAACCTGGTTCGCTCGGCAGGAGAATGGTACAATGGGAAAACTCTAGACAGCATTTGCGACGAGTACGGTATTATGCCTGGCAATTTCTTCCAGATGATGATCCAGTGCAAAAACACACTGATGGAGCTCATCTCTGTTGTTCCGGAGAAGGAAAACACGATCAAGGATGTGCTGGAGGATATCCTAATCAAGACAAACCGTGATAGCATTCTTGTCAAATCTTTGTATGTATGAGTGTTGTTTGACCCAGGGCTCTATTCGCCTATATATACTACTTTTCACATCAGGCAATCAACAAACAAACAAAGCACAAATGGGTTCTTGCTTCTCCTCGGACTGTGGTGATGTTGTTCTTCCGGTGACGGAAGTTGTTGAAAAGCGTCACTGGAAAGAGTCGAACGTTTTTGCTGACTATGAATTTATCAAGAAGATTGGTCGCGGTGGCAATTCTGAGGTGTGGATGGCCATTGAAAAATCTTCTGGGATGACAGTGGCGATAAAGGCATCTTTAGAGGATACACAGACGCGTGACGAGCTTGTGAAGGAGTTTGTGATGTATAAGAATTTTGACTCTCCCAATGTTTTGAAGCCACTGTGCTTTTATTACACTGAAATTCTTACTTTCATGGTTATGGAACTGTATGAGAATGATCTGTTTACATCATTTGAAAAGATTGAGTATTTTGATGACTTGATCTTGAGAAAGATCATTCGCGAAATTGCTTCTGGCATTAAGATTCTTCATGATAAAGACATTGTTCATCGTGACATCAAGCCAGAGAATATCATGATTGATGACGACGGATGCTGTGTTGTTGGTGATCTTGGCGCGGCTGAACACATTGATAAGATTACTCTTACTCGTCTTATCGGCACCACAAAATTCATGGCGCCAGAGATTGTGACAGGATTCTTTAGGCCTGAGAGAAGTTCTTTTGCTGTTGGCAAGCCCATTGATGTGTATGCTCTTGGCCAGCTCTTGTACTTGGCCATTACAAAGATGCATGCTATTACTGTGGAAAACACCTCTGTTGGGGAGATGCAGAAAGTTGTGGATGTCGACATGATGTCGCTTGTTGCCGACCTCAATCGCAGTGAGTGTTTGAAGGATCTGCTGCGCGGAATGCTTGATCCCAATCCCGTTCAGCGTTTTACTATTGAGGAAGTCTTGGCTCATGACTTTGTGAAAAAAACTATGTTTTAAAATATTGCATATTGTAAAATGCTGACTCAAATGTCACGAGTGAAAATAAATCAACCAGAATCTCTTGTTCTGGCAGGTGGAGGTGCCAAGTCCATGAGCGCTCTAGGGGCCATACACGTGCTAAAGAAGTCAGGACAGCTAAACAAACTGAAGATAATCGCAGGAACTTCAGCCGGGGCCATTGTGGCAGCAGGAATTGCCCTCAACAGAGACCCCATTACCATGGTGAAGAAATTCACGGAAAATACATACCGTCCAGACTTGGACATAAAGAACTTTGGAAATGCCTTTGGAATAGACTCTGGCGAAAACTTGTTCCAGTGGATTGACATAGTTCTGGGGGAAGAAAAACACACGTTCAAGAGCATCTACGACAAGACAGGAATTACTCTTATTGTGTGCGCCACTAATTTGAGCACATCAAGCGCTGTGTATTTTTCACCAGAAACACACCCTGACATGTCAGTGCGCATCGCTATCCGCATGTCTTGCAGTCTTCCTATATTTTTCAATGCCGTGCGTCACGAGGACGAGTTGTATGTCGACGGAGCTCTTACGGATGCATTCCCCATAAACCATGTTATGACATTAAGCAAAAATGTTCTTGGGATTCGATACCAATCCTCTGAATACAAAACGCCTATGGAGATAACTGGTCTTGACAAATTTTTTACATCCTTGATTGCGGTGTCAACAAGGGATAAGTATTCAAAAGACGCCAATGTGTTTTCTATAGATGTTGGTGACTTGTCTGTGCTTGATTTTAGAAACCCGAGGAAACTAAAAAAAAGTTTTAAGGTTGGTTACAACGCAATGCTGAATTACCTGAAAAAGAACGATTAAAACTCAGCAAAACCGGGCTCCCCGCTGAAAGTGTCTTCATAACCGACAGGAGGTCCTGCCATAGGACCTAGCTCGCCTTTCATGGTCAGATCTGGCACCGAAAAGTTAGAAGGGGTTGGTGGTGTCCACTTGGTGGGACGAGCTGCGCTTGCACCCTCGTCATTCTCAGGGAAACCGCTTGCCACGTTGGTCACAAAAGTGTCCGGGAACCGGTTGGTATCCCATTCCCCGTGTGGGCTCATTGTTGCATCCACGGGAGATGGTGCCCAAGATTGCTTGTTATCCAAAGACTTCATCTCAATCTTCTTTATCACTTTGTTGGGGTTCTTGAGGATGCCAATTGGGCGTTTGGGTACGGGGGCCGCATACTCAGTTATAGTTTCCTCGCCATCTACACTCATGTATTTCAAGAGCATGAACCCGAGAATGATGACGACGACGCCAACAAGGACACGGATACCAGCGTGGTTAAGATCTATCATTTACGATAACAAATATTTTTTTTTAAATATTATCAAATTGACGGACATATGTTTTCCGAGTGTCATATAGTTTATCTGCAATTCCACACGGAGTTGCATCATCTTCTTCTGAGAGATCCTCAGTCTCTCTAACGTATTCTCGAGGAATGTCATACAAATCATCGGCAATTTCTAGGACATTCTCATCTGCCTTTCCGTCGACTTGGATGTGCAAAATTCTTCGCTCTTCCATCTCCTCCCAGAAATTTTGCAGAGCACCCCTGTGCTTGACAAACCACTCGCGGTCGCGCGCTACCCTTGTGATATCCACATATGGATCTCCTCCTTCGGTCATGTGATTCGGTTTGTACTGGATAAACAAAGTCTCGTCAATATTGCATACTTCCATTTGAATCTGCAATTGTGGAAAATAATGGTGCGGCACTTCGCCAGGAACGATCTTGCGTCTGAGAGGACATTTGATCTCCACACACAACCCATCGGTCGTGATACCATCCGGAGAAGCAGCAAGCCAAGGGAGTTCTGCATGAACAATGAGACCAAACTCCAGGTTGGTCTTTCCTAAAATGTTCATGGCATAATCACATGCTTCGTTTTCATAGTGAATGCCGTGTTGCATAGCCATGCCAGAAAAGCTTTTGGGCTTGTTAAGTTTTGTAAGCATTAGCTCTTCCCTCGGAGACCCCTTGAACCCTGCAAAGGGTTTGATACCCAAAGCAGCGGCAGCCTCTGAAGCAGTGATAAGGCCACGACGGATCTCATACCATGCAGGTGTTCGCTGAGCATATTGAGGTCGCTCATAAAGTTTGAGCACCTTCTCGTGGATGGGACCGACGTCTGAGGGTGGCTGAATGACAGACATTAGAAATGCTATATATAAAATCCTTTATATTTCAAGTTTGTCGATATAAAAAAGATTGTATAATATAAATGGTACTGAGACCCGTAATCCATTACACATGGAATGTGTCTAAATGTTTTGAGTTTGCAAAGTCTTGGCTTGAGCACTACAATGTCCCTAAAAAGGACATTGACAGGGTATTTGCGGGAACAACATCATTTGTAAAAAAATATTCAAAAAAGCCTCCTGCCAAGATGCTGTCGAAGAATGTTGAGGAAATTGCAAACGCTGATGCAAAGGAACTCCGTGACAGGATTGAGAAAAAAATGCGGGAATTGGATCTCAATCTCACCGAGAAGAGAATTCAAAAAGTCCTTGGCGAATTACCAGATGGAGAAGATCTTGCAGACCTCGTGCTATCATACCGCATATTCAACACAGAAGAAAGGATACGTGTGCGTAAACCCCCATCATCTGTTGTAGAGTTGTCGGACATCAATATAAAGTATAACAACAGGAAGGCTGCAAACTCCAAAACGTCGATATAAACTTATATCGACAAAACTATATACACGTGAAAACATAAGTAAAATAATAAACACATAGATAAATGAACAATATCATTGGATTCCCGGCACAAATTGGTCGCATCCCAAGCGAGATTGACAAACACGGCAAGAGCATCGCGAAGGAAATTGAGATAGCCAGCACGGTGATTGACGACCAGGGCTCCAACATCAACAAGGAGATGAAATACCATGGAGACAACCTCACGCGCGAGATGCAGCTGATGCGTGAATCATTCGAACGCGAAATGAATACCCTCAACAAGAAAACACGTAATACAGTGTGCATAGTTCTCGCTGTGAACGTTCTAAGCCGCGTTATTTTCAGGTAAGTTGTTTCATTATCCTCGAGCACTCTAAATCAAGGATGTCCTTTCCAAAAGTGTCCTTTATGTGTTTGTCTTCCAAGAGCTCTCCTGTCCTGTCCCTGCCTTTGCTTTTCTCAATGGTTTCCTTCCTTTTTACATACCAAAATGTAAGGGCAATCAGAATAATGATAAGCAAGAGTTTCCACATTGTAATATCCGGTTATTTTTTTAATGAGAAAAGTCAAAAACTTTCTTGCCGCTCACAAGCTTTCCGAGCTTGCTGGTCTTCTTAACAGTCTTCTTTGCCGGCATCACATATTCCTTGCGCTCAGTGGTCTGGGCGGGCTTGGGCGCGGGCTTGGGCTTGGGTGCCTGGGTGGTCTCACCAGGGGCCTTCTTGATAACCACCTTGGTGGTCTTTCCAGCGACCGCCTTGCGAACTGGCAGGTCGATGACAACAGTGTGCCTCTTTGCTGCGTTAATTTCCGTCATAGAGGCGGAGAAACGAGCGATGGAGTTGTCGATGTTGGCCATGATTGTTTGGTTGTTTGGGGCTTTGTTGGTTGTTTGGTTGGTAGATAAAAGACCACGAAGAGCACCTCTTATAGACTATTGGCGAGTGTCGTTTGACCCTGGCAAAGCATACATTTCATATGCGTCAATTGTCCCAGGGGTTGTTGTTTGTCCCCGGATGCGTCATTTGACCCTGGTATCTCCAAGAAAGCATAAAAGGACAACTCTGCAACATACAAATCACTTACTCACACCTTCCAACCCCACCATAGCTACAACCAATCAAAAACCCAAAAACCCAAAAAAACAACAACTATGCCTTCTTACATCTCTCATGCTGAGGAGTACCTGTTCGAGGAGTTTGTTGAGGAGAGCCCCAGTGACAATGAGGAGCTGCAGAAGGAACTGAATGAGAAGTACATGACATATGATGATGAGATGGAAGCATTTGAAGACTACCAGACATCTATGGCATTCGGCAACTCCGAGGATGAAGACTTCTTCGATGAAGACGACTACTACTACACCGACGACGAATAATCTGCTTGCGTAAAATTCTGACTAAAATAAAACATTATGTAAATATAACAAAACATATCATGATGGAGAAAATTCAGGAGCTCATTTCTACAGTGCCCAAGCCAGTGATCATAGGTGTTGCAGTACTTGTAGTAGCAGCCATCGCATTCTTCCTGTGGAAGAAGTTCAGCAGCAAGGACTCCGAGAACGAGGTGCTTAAGGGCGCCCAGTCAGCCGCACAGTTTGCTAAATCAGTACAGCAGGGTCTGGACCGTGAAAATGATGACGCCCCCATGATGAGCACTCTCACTCCTGGTTACGCTCAGGAAGTGCAGCAGGGGTTAAACGACCTTGAAACCGAGGTCGTGGGCGCCTCTGCTCCTGAGGAGCAGCCTCTAATGGGCAGTGAAGAATCAGATGATGACTTTGAGAACTACGAATAAGCATAATTAACTCTTAATTACACGTTTTTAAATGATTACATTATCATTTTAAATCAGTCTTCATCATCTATAAACATAGCACCAAGTTGTTCTTCTATATTTTTTGGTTCGGGTTCTTGAGCTCCGTGAATTTTAAACCCAATACGGCGATACCACGCGCGTCGCTTGGCTAACTGACCGAGGAACAATGAGTATTGATCTACAATGTCACAAATTATCGGGGCTGATCCAGATCCTCCTCGTAAAACACGACCAACTGCCTGCACAACATCGCTCGAGGGCGTTGCAAGGACAATGCCACTGAGACGCGGATTATCATATCCTTCAGAGGCAAGAGCATATGTTGCACAAATTACTTGGCAGTCAGGCTCAGACTTGTCACCTCCAAGATATGTGGCAGCATCTACTCCTAAACTCTTCAGCTCATTGCATATGTCAGTTGCATGTTGCCGTCTATGTGACAACACAAGCACAAACTTTCCCATATCCGCAAGCTTCTTGGCCTTCTCGGCAATAAACTGCGTGCGTTCGCGGATGTCGCAAATCTTGGAAATGAGCGAAGAGTAGCAGATGTCTCCACGTCTATTCAAAGGCGGGGGTGTTTTGTATTCTTGATGCGTGAACGGAAGAAGTTTCACGGTGACTCCCTGTTGGTTGGTGCGCCGAGCTTCGTACGCGAGGTCTCCAAAGAGCCAATAAAGTACGCGCGTGAGACCATCTTTTCGTGTAGGCGTTGCTGTCAAAGCAATGACGTGCTTGAAAGAAGTTGAGAACATTGCCGAGGTGAATGATTCAGCTGCCACATGATGCGCTTCATCCAAGATCAGCGTTCCAAAACCATCAAAGCAATCATACTTCCGACTAAGGAGTGTTTGGATCATGCAGATGACAAAATCTCCAGAAGTGTCGCAAACGGGTCCTCGGATTCTCGAGACTGTCGCGTTCGGAACAAAGCGATTGATGCTTTCTTCAAACTGCTCTGCCAAAAACTCCTTGTGAACCAAAATAAGCGTTTTTACTCCAAGTGTTGCCGCCGTGTATATGCTACTAATTGTCTTGCCAAATCCGGTATCTAGTGACAGCACGCCACCACCCTTTTCGCGAAGTGCTTTCAACAGAGCATCTGTTGCCTTGTCTTGTTCAAGCTCCTTCCGAAGAGTTCCTTCAAACTTTGCGTTTGGATTCATTGGTTGAACATCTCCAAACTCATTTACCACTTTGCGTTTAATATTCTCAAGCGCCCAGAACCGCGGGAGATAGATGTTCTTGTCATCTGTGCGAAACACCCTGAATTTCTTTGGAAACGCATCGTTAAGAGTAACAGGGGACACAATCAGTTCACGATTTATCAACCTTTTTTCATCTGCCGTGACATCAGAAATAGGGATAGATGCCCCTTTTCTGGTGATGCGCATCATATTGTAATGAGACATACATTTTACTACACTAACCAAACGTCGATATGCTGTCATATCGTCATAACCAAAATATAAACACTCTCATTATTTGAGAAGTAGAAAACATGAACACCTTTGCTGAGATCTCTTGCTCCGAGGCAGCCGTTCACGTCATTAGCGAGTATGCTCTCAAGCGGAAGCTGAACCATCTTCAACTTGCAATGATGGTTCCTGGTGTTATTCACAGTCACTCTGCAACTGAGCAGAATACGAGTGATTGCGTGTATTGTCAGCGAAATGGAAATGTCTTCAATCCTACCCAGGAGACTGTAGATACAGATGATATCATTGCCAGGTATCGCGCAAAGGTCAAGGATCTCCTTGACAAGATGGAAGTGGAAATTACAACGCTGCTAGATGAGAAGGTTTCGTCTTGAATGTCATTTGTTGTCATTTGCTCATATCGATTAAAACTGAGTTATAAAGAACTCATACCTTGTAATAAAATACATATATGGAAGAGACACTTGAGTATTACTTCGACGACGAGTCACATGTCATATTCAGCAAGTACACGTGTGACGCACTCGGTGTCATCAAGCACAAAAAGTCAGGAAAGACGCCAAGTTATGGCAAAGGAGAGTACAATATGTGTACTGTGTATGACAATGATGGGAATCGACGCAATATACAAGTAGCTCGCGCGGTCGCATCAACATTCCTGGGAAAGCCGCCAACGCTAGAGCATACGGCCGATCACATCATTAGCAAGCAAAAGAAGAATGACGCGCTGACAAACATCAGGTGGTTGTGCAAAAAGGGTCAGGTCAATAATCGTATAATGCCAGAGACTCATAAATCAGCATTTATCGTCGTCAAGGATGGTATAGAGAAGACCGTGAAAGAGTGGGTCGAGCATATGAACGCCACGAAGACTCCAGAAGAACGCGAGTTTACCAGGGGCATGATCGAGGGATATGCTCAAAGGAAAACTCGCGGATTTGCATACAAGGAATACCCCAATCTTGAGGGCGAGAAGTGGTTGGAGATTGAGGGTTCAAAAACCAAACGAGGAGACTATTGGAAGATCTCAAACATGAATCGCGTGAAGTATATTACGAGTATCGGCGCGGAAAATGTCCTATGGGGCAATCGTTTGGGGTGGTGTGGTGGTTATCCTATTGTCAGCATCAACAGGAAGATTTGGATGTGTCACATCCTAGCATTCACGGCATTTCATGAAGAGTCGTGGGCCGCAAAGAAGCCAGAAGAGAGTGTCCTCCACGAAGACGATGACAAGGAGGACTTTCGGCCTCACAAGCTTCGGCTCGGCACCGCTTCTGACAATGTGAAGGACTCTCATGACAATGGCAAGCGCGATGGCACGAAGTCCGCGCGGAAGAAGTGTGCATCATACATCAATGGTGAACTAGAGAAAGATGACCATACCAGCCTGGCGGATGCCGTTGAGTACCTGAAATCCATTGGGTATCCCAAAGCATCTCAAAGTGGTATTAGTCAAGCACTCTCCGACAAATACAAAAGCAACACAGCATACGGTCGCACATGGCAAAAGATTATTTAAGCATAACATATCGACATCCAGGTGCGCTGAGTTGTTCTTCAAATCTTCTTGGAAATACCAACGAGTGCAAATGGCATCGACTTCTTAAGTATAACATTAACGACTTCATTCAACTTCATTCCGTGCTTAGCCTTTGTGACCGTGGGTGTTACAACTGCACCACCTGGCTTGGTGTACCGTACCTGAACCTTGTTAGCATCTACTACCTTTATGACAACACCTGTTCCCGGAGCAGGCTTAGGCGCGGGTTTTGGTGCGGGTTTAGGGGCAGGCTTGGGTGCTGGTTTGGGGGCGGGCTTGGGGGCGGGCTTGGGGGCGGGCTTGGGGGCTGTTTTCTTACGGATAGATACAAACTTGTGCCCGGGAGGAGCAGTCTCTTCTACTATGATCACTTCACCCACTTTCATGTTGTGTGCC
>Ga0247843_1006030_pt1 | contig 16200 bp, 20 predicted proteins | sample LaCruzMarch2017__FD_192420 | JGI IMG/M metagenome (GOLD analysis project Ga0247843, IMG submission 192420) | Freshwater microbial communities from meromictic Lake La Cruz, Castile-La Mancha, Spain - LaCruzMarch2017_8m | ecosystem: Environmental > Aquatic > Freshwater > Lake | place: Spain... | reverse complement strand
AAAGCCGCACCAACACCCAAAATTGGAATTGTTAAATTCTTTGTTAAGGATTCACCAAATTGTGTAAATATCTTTCCTGATGCACCAAATTTGTCTAAACCTGTTTTGGCTCTCTCAAATTCTCTGATAGCAGACTTGATGCCTTTGTCATCAAACTGCGTGAGAATCGGGACAATAATTGCCATTATTTAACCACCAACAAGTTTCTGTTTACTTTCGCGGATGCTTCCTGTAAAGATCGCTCAATACTATTATCAATCAAATTCTGATTTTTCAAAGCGGCAGGCCAAACAAAACGAGAAGTGCCATTTCTTGAGCCAGGACCTACTGATTGATGATGCTTGTTTAGGCTTGTAATCATTTTTGCTCCCTGACCATTTAAGGAGTAACCATTTGGTCTGCGAGCAGATGGTTTTGAACGTCCTGATCTTCTGACTTCATTTTTTCGACCAGCCATATCAGCAATAGCCAATCCACGACCTTTAACAATAACTTTGAGCAATGAAGTTGGTTTACCTGCACTTGGTTTTTTAGTGCTTGTTTTTACATCAGTTTTGTTATCAGAACTTCTGAATGCTGTTGCCCCAGAATGCGTAAAACCTTTAGTTTTGATTGTTCTAGGCATAGCGTTTTGAATGCTTAACGCGTAAGGTTTTGCAAAATTTTTTACATCAGTATTCAATTGATCATAAAGAGTTTTATCTAATTGTTTAAGTTCTAAAAGGGTTTCTCGTAAACCGCGAACCTCTGTCGTTACCGATAAATCAGACAAAATTACCTCTTGTTTTGTTCTGTTGCTCTCCAACGCAGATACATACCCATTGTGAAAAGCATACGATCACTCTCTTCTAATAGCAAAGAGGGCGCAATTCCTGTTTCGCAGGCAAGGTAAGCAATGAACCAATGCTCAGAGTATTCTCCGAGCGGCTTTATTTTGGGTCTTGTTCGCTTACACCAATCTCATCAACTTCATCTAACCAATTATCAAATTCTTTTTTGACAGCGTTGGTTCTTTTTTCACTATGCCACGCAAGGAAAAGCAGATCAGTTAATTTGAACTCTGATTCGAGTTTTGCAACTGACCTGCTGTATTTTTCCTCAAACGCAACTAAGTCTCTTGCTGAACAAATTATTTCTTTTGAAACACCATCATTGTATTTCACGCGCAAGTTGATTTTCATTTGTTTCCTTTTGTTTTAAGCGGTGGCTCTAGTTACTGTTCCTGATACTGGGAAAGTAACAGATAGTGAAGCAAGATCGCCAACGCTTGATGCGAATGGTGAGTATTGAGTCACTAATGCCGTCATTGTGTAACTTGGATTAGTTGCAGTTACTGTTCCGCTGGTTGGTTTGATCACAACTGTTGCCAATGAAGCAAGCAATGGTGAAAGTATTGCATCAACTGAACCTGCACCGAAATCTTGCATAAAGTTTAGTGTTAGTGATGCTTGTTTTAATCCACCGATTCGGGTTCTAAATCCTTGACCGAAAGCGGTTGTTTCTAAATCGTCAGCCTCTAATGCTAATTCAACTGAGTTTAGACTTGTAGAAAAGTCTGTTCCATTGATGGAAACAAAATAATCTGTTGCAGCAAATTTTGCCATTTATATTTCTCCTAGTCTGCGTACACGAGAACTGTAAATTCTCCTGTGAGATAAAGTATATCTTGTATAGATAGTTGTCCGTAATTTCTCATCTCAGTAACCCTGGTGTCAAAGGCTGCGCCACCAAGAGTTTTATCTCCCTCAATTGCAAGTTTGACGCTGGATGCACCTGTGCTTGAAACAAAAGCATCAAGGTTTGATTGAGCAGTTCTTTCATCAACTCTGCCAACAATGACTAAGACATTGAAAACATATGTTTGCATCCCTCTGTGAAAAGTGTCGTCATAAGAAACACTTGATGGCATAACAACAGCGATTGGCGGATTTGGATTGTCTGGCATAAAAGAGGAAGTTCGCAGACCTGTGATAGTTCCAAGTCTTGTGGCTAAACCTGTTCTTAAAGTTGATAGTGAGGCCATTAAATGAATGTTCGCATTCTTTTATATGGCATAACAAGTTGCGCTACATCTGGATCAAGTTGATTAGATACGCGAATTGCGCCCATATCTCCGAAGCCAACAATACCCATAGGGCTGTCTAAACGTTTGTAAATTCTTGATGCTTGAATTATGCAAGCCTGTTTAATTGCGATTGGTATAGATGGCCAACCATAAACACCAACAACTTTAATTAACGCTTCTCCACCGCTGATAGGCCACAAATAATCTCCGACTGCGCGAATTTGATTGAAAGGCCAAGGAATACCATCAAGAACACCATTCAGCGGTTCAAGTTGGTAATCATCTGTACCCCAAGTTGTATCAAAAACACCATCAGCATCTTGGGCTGTGGTGATTGTTACTGTTCCACTTGAAAGATCATCAACTTCAACAACAAAATCATCCTGGGCAACAAAGTATCTTGTCGCAGTACCTTGAGAATAAAATTGTCTTGCTGCAAATCCGTCTATAAGTCTTGAGGCTGATTCAACAGCCATCTCCAATAAAGAATCGTCAATCGAATCTGTTATACGAAGCGCGGCTTTGACCTCTGCTAGAGAGGCGTATCCGTTTGTAATTGCCAAAATAACTCCTAAGTTCTTATGGGTAGTCTATCGGAACAACAGAAACTTTGAATCCATTATTTGAAGATTCAAGTTGTTCTCGGAAGCAAATCTATCCGCAGCAGAAATGACACCACTCCAAGATGAATCATAGTCGTCTCCGACTAGAACTTTATTTGTTAAAGGCCACCAATCTTGCAAATCAGCGTAAACTTCTCGTTCTCTGTGACCAGCATCAATGTAAACCATATCTGCTTTGACTTGCTCTTTCATAAAAAGGTCAGCAGCAGATGATGAGGTCATAGGTAGGGGGCTAATTATGTTATTCAAATTTGAATGAGTGATATTTGCACAGAATTGATCATAAACTTCTGAAAAGTTTTGATTTATATTTTTAACATTTTGTTCTCTCCATAAGATTTCATTTGAACCTAAAAAAGTATCTACACAGATGATTTGTGCGTTAGATTGTGCGGCCATAAACAGAGCAGAAGCCCCAAGCCAACTCCCAACTTCAACTATTGATTCTGGCTTTGTTTGTTCAATTGCTTTTTTTAGTGCAACGCTTTCTGAATTCCAACCTTGAATTTTCGGTGGGAGAAAAATCATATTTGGTGTTTCTTTGCAATATTTTGATTTGAAATCTAAAAAGTTCATAAAATTAACGCCTCATCTCTCCACTTTGCATCCTGGTTAGCCCAACCGCTCATTGAATTGCCAAAGTCTCTCCTGTACCTGTACCCAATCTTATTAGCACATTCAAATTTTGCTCCTGCTCGTGCTATTTGTCTCCAAAAAATCCAATCAGTATACGGAGAATCGTGAAAGGGATTATCCAAAGCCAGTTGTCTTTTGAATGGAGAGCCAAAACAAAAATAACAATTTGAGTCAGAGGATATAGATTCGTTACTCATTTGTGGTGGAAAATATTTTTCTTGACCATTAATGTTTATTCCCATAAGCCAAACATCAGCATTAACATCATTTAGTCCGTCTAAGCAGTTCGCATCAATAACATCATCAATGTCCATTAAAAGAATCCACTCAGTATCTGTATAATTACAAATAAAGTTTGCATAATGTGGATTTGGAACTTTCCAGTCTTTCTCAACTGGTTTGACGATAACTTCAACATTTTTAATTTCTCTTGGCCTATCTGAACAAACAATGATTCTTTTAGGTTTAGTGTTAAGATTCTTTATTCCATCTAACCATTCTGGTAAAAACTGATCATAATTTTCGCCATATATCCAAGCCATTATTGTTACATCTACCATCTGCTAGGCATTCCTAAAGTTGATGAATGACCAACGTGATAAATCCAAGTCAGTTCAGGATGATGAACAATTTTTTTACCTGCTGCGACAAGTTTTTTAATCATCACAAAGTCTTGGCCAATACGATTACCTTGGTTATCAACCTCATAACTATTGACATCAAAATCTTTACTAAAACCACCAACCTCTAAAATGGTTTCTCGTTTAGCAATCCAAGTTATAGGAACTTGATGAACATTGTCATTAGACCAAGGTTTGTAAGCAAACATTTCTAAATGCCCACCATCAGGCAAGTTTGAATATTTGAACCAAGGATAAACAAGGTCAGCATCTGTTTCTTCAATACATTTGTAGATAGCCTCAATGTGTCTTGGCAGAAGTTCATCATCATCATCAAGAATTGCAACATATTTTGTTGTTGCTTCTTGAATCATTGCATCAAGCATTGCACAATGACCCTCACGCTTTTCATCAAGTTTTATTGAATGTTTTTTTACTTTTAATGTTTGATTTTCCACACTTTTAACAGCACGTTTCAATAACTCAACTCTTGTAGGAATTGTTGCTGTGCAAACAGTCACATCAGCAATATCAATCCCATCCATATTTTCTCCGTCTCTTTATAGACCATCTTCCCTCAGTAAAATCTTTTGTCTTAATTTTATGTTCGTTATATTGAGAATTGGATTCATAAGATAAATCGTTTTGTTTCCTGAAACCAGCATTCAAAGTTGAAGAATTATCGTGAGCCAAAGGAATGAAAGAACTCACAACTTCTATATTTTTGTGATCACAACGCCTCTGGTAATCATTGTCCTCAAAATACGCTGGAACAAAAGACTCATCAAATAAACCAACCTTTTGCACAACTTCCCAGCCCAAAGAAAAAGCACACCAAGCGGGCGAACCATTAGATAAAACCAATTTATCTTTTCTTGAAATTTCTTGAAACATCTTGAGAGAGTCCCCACCCCACTCAACATCAAAATTTGTTATCAACCAATAATCGGCAAAAGGTAAAGATTTGATTCCAAGATTCCAAGAACCAGGGACACCAAGATTGCTGGGAAATTTTAGATGCCAAATTTTGTTTATCCATTGATTCCAGGTTGGCGACCAGTCTTGTTGCTTAGCCCCATTATCAATTATCACTAAATCTTTAATTGGATAATTTATGGATTGAATCATTCGATCTAAAAGATCATATCTGGTCAAAACAGGAACAATCATTGCTGGTATCAAAACAGGTTCTCCTCTTATCTCAAATGCTAAATTTTGCCGTTTAAGGCGTTCCTAGACCCATCTGAAGCCACTCTTTGAAAGATACTGTCTAAAGTTGATTTCCATTGTGTTTCAAAAACTAGATCAGCGTTGTATTGTTTTGCAAACTCAACAGCCTTTTCACTTTTAACTCTGCCTTTGTTATACGCCTGTTCTAGTGCGTCAATAATTTCTGGAACAGATGGCAAATGAAACCAAGCCTTTTGTGGTGCGTCCCAAAGTGGTTGCCCACCAATTAAATAACCATCACCGCACAGTTCAGCACTCGCGGCAAAGTTTGAAACAATTACAGGTGTGGAACAAGCAAGACTTTCCAAGGTAGGAACACCGAAGCCCTCTCCGTAACTTGTTGCAAGCAAAATATCCATTGCGGTATAAATGCTCGCCATAATGTCTTGACTAATTCCTGAACGTAACAAATAAGGATCAGGGAAAATAACTTTATTAGGATCAATCCCACAAGACAAAATCAAATCATTTAATTTAATTCCGCCAAGAGAACCAGATGCCTCTGTGTGTATATACAAAACAGCGTCATCATATTTTTGTGCAAACATTGAAAAGGCTAAAAGATTTTCACCAAACGCTTTTCTGTTAGGCATCACACCTTTATTTGCCGCATTCATTCCAACAATAAATTTATCTTCACTAACACCTATAAACTCGCGACCAGTCATTTCATCACCATCAATAGTCTTAAAGGTTTTGGTTGGTTTAAAAACAGGTTCAATGGCGTGAGGCACATACCAAGATTCGATACCAACATTTTCCAACATTGCTTTACCAAACTTACTCATAGCAATTGGGTAAACATTTGGTAATCTGCACCAAGCCGCAACTTCAGGTGGTGCTGGTGTGTGATCAATAGGAGTCCAAGAAGCAACAGGAAACTCTTTCCATTTATCTCCACGAAAAACCCAAACATCAAAAAGGGTCATCAATAAATGTTCTGCATCTTTATCTCTTGAAGCCCAATCGTACATATGAGCAGGAATAACATCATTTGACCAAGTTTCACTTCCGCGAGGATAAACAGGAATTCCGCCTGCTGGAGTATTCCAAACAGTTGATGCTGCTTCTAAACCGTAATTAGCGGCAATGGCAATTTCATCACCATTTGCTTTAAGTCTTGTTGTTAGTTGTGCTGTTTGTTGTCCATAGCCAGTTGTGGCCCAAGGAGCGTTTGATACCCAAAGGATTCGTCTTGGGTGTTGTACAAGATTTTGTACATTTAAATTTTTGCTTTGTTTTTCTAATGCTCTTCTTTGTTCACGATTCACGCAAGAACTCCATATGTCGCAGGTTGTCTCCCACCTTATTACAGATAGGAGACGAGTTATGTCTAGGACACGGCCTGCGCTCCGTGTCCCAGAACTTTTATTAAATCAAAAACTCGGTTTAGGAGTTGCTTGACTTAAAGAACTTGACGTGACTTGTTTGAATTAGGTCTCCGTCATAGCGTGCGGTTGCACGGAATGTAATTAAATCATTGCTGAATGCAAAATCATCAGAACGATCTAACTTAATTCCACCAACTGAACGAACATAGTAACTTGGTAGGTTTCCGAAAATCACAGGTTTAACGGCTGATGCTGCTGTTGCCATTGCTGGGTTTTCGAAGATTGGATAACCAAGTAGCAAATCGCGTGCTTCTGCTGAAAGTGCTGGTGTAAACAAGTATTGTCCAGCATTATCTTTCAACTTACGCACGTTAGCGATTGAACTTGAATTCATTTGGAAACCAGTTCCAGGAAGTCTGCGACCTACTGTATCAACTGAGTAAACCAAATCAATTAAGTTATCTGCTGTTGGATTTAATGAAGTTCCAGTTACTGCTGAACCTGCACGGGTAACGATTCCGTTTGGCTGTACAGTTCCTGTACCAGTAGTCAAACCCTCATTGATTGCAAATCCAAGAGCGTTTCCTGTTTGGACAGCAAGAAATGACAAAATATCAATTCCTGCATCTTCAACTAATTCTCTAGAAACTTGGGTCAAGAATGAGTACTTGTATGCACCAAGAGTTCTGAATGAATTGAAAACTGGATCGCTTTCGCCAATTGCGTTGCCCTCTGTTGTAACAGTTCCAACGCTGTATGTGCTTAGTGATGGAATTTGTAAATTCTCACCTGAAGCAGTATTCAGAATTGTTGAAGTTTCCAACATTGGACCAACTGTACGAGCAAGCAAAATAACTTGATCATAGAAAGAGGTTGGAACTGGTGAACCAGTTGAACCTTTTGTTATGTCGCGTTTTTCGAAATTGTATGAACGGATTTCACCGCGTGCTAAAGCACGGATGGCATCTGCATCATTTTTTTCTTGTACGGATTCTGCGACTGGTCTTGCTTGGTTTTCCATACCTCTCATTGCTTCAGCAGCGCGAACTTCGCGATCTGCATCTGCTTTTAAGGTTTCGATTACTTTTGCGCGTGCATCTAGATCAGCGGAGATACGATTGTATTTTTCGTTTTCTTCTGCTGTTAGATCGCGTTTTTCTGACGCAGCATTGTCAAGAAGTTCTTTGGCTTCGTGCCAAGACTTTTGACGTGCTTCGTGTTGTTGTTTAATGTATTCCACGAATACTCCTTATATAATTGTTTTTGATATTGTGTATCTGCGAGGCTCACTCGACAGTAAAAATGGTGGTGGCTTCCACGCAACCACTATTAGTCTAACAAAGATTTAGCGTGTCTCTTTTATTTCTGTGATTCTAGTTTCTTGAACTGGTTCAAATTTTTTGGTTTCGAGTGGTTTGCCAAGATTCGCAATTGCTTCAGCCATTGCATCAACCATTTCAGCAATAACTCCTGATTGTGGATAACCTGCTGTTTTAAGGATTGCGTCTTTTATTTTATCTTTTTCCATTTGTTATACCGCCTTGAATAGTAGGTCTAGATGCTTACGCTTTAGGTCTAACAGATCATCTGTTGATGGAGTGTTTTCCCTTAACTTGCTTACAACTTCTTGTAATAAATCGGCATCAGAGTTTTGTAACTGTTCGCCTGCTTCGAGTTTTACCATTGCATCAGCCAAGGCATCAATATCAACATTGGTTCTTGTTGCAAGAATATCTAAACTTCTTACTGAAGCGGTTGTTGCTGTGTAGGCTGGAAAACCTGTAACAATTGAAACTTCGTGTAAACGAATTTCTTTCAACTGTCTTGTCATTCCATCATTTGAGAAAACATCACCTTTAGGTGGTACGGAGAAACCAAAAGACATTGAGTGAACATCTCCACGTTTCATAAGAACAGCAAGATCACGACCAGCAGTTGTGTCTGGCAAGGTGGCCTCAGCCAATAAACCCTTTGAATCTTCTGTGAGTCTTAAAGTTTTTGAGCGTGTAGATGCTAAAACTTCATCCATATTGTGATTCTTAAAAAGTTTAACTTCGTTGCGGGCTTTAAGTGAACGTTTGAACGCACCAGGCAAAATTCTTTCAATGAAAGGTAGTGGTTCTGAGTCGCTGTCAAAAACTGCTGCGTATCCTGAGAACTGCATTCCATCTGACTCTGTGGTCAAAAGTCTTAATTCAAAATCAACATCATTTTTAACTCTGCGCTCAATTTTATTCACTTGGTTTTCCTTTTCATTGTGATTTAAGTTTACATTAACTGACGACCAGCGAGATTGATTTTCTTCCATATCTAATCTTTCAACAACTCCTTGGGCGTAATCAAGAGTTCTTTGTGCTGCCCTTTTAGTTGCTCCACTTCCCCAAAGAAAATGTGCTACAACTCCTGGAGATGGATAGTTATCGGAAGTTGGTTTTGCATCAGGTGAATCTAGATCAACAAGATGACGAGCAATCCAAGGAGCGATCCTGCGCCATTTATCCTCAGACACACGACCAGCGGCCATATCTCTTGCTTCTTGTTTGGTTTTCTCTGTCAAACCATCACCACCAAAACCTTGACGATTAAGTTCTAAACCTCTTCGAGCAGCAGCACGCATATATGCAGGTGGTGTCAAATTAACTTGTCTTTCTTCAACTTCAACAAATTCATTTCTTGTGGATTTAGGATGACCTTTAGGAAGTAAATCATTATCGGTAACATATTTTGCGTTCGCTGGTCTGCCATTTCTTAAAAGATAAAGAAAAGCATTTACTCTTGCCATTGACCAAGCCGCTCTTGAAACACCTGGTCTGAAAGAAGTTGAGTAAGCCCCACTTCCACGCCTATAAACAGATTTAAGTGTTCCCAAGGTTGTTCTGGTGTAATCAGGTTTTGATAACTCTTTCATTCTTTTATTGTGATCTGTAACCTTATTTTTAAGAGCAGTTGTTGTGGCTTCGCTGAAAACAATATCTGCGCCCCCACCTTTGGCACTGCCAGGTTTGTTTGTGTCGCTGCCTTTTATTTGTTCTTTCTTTGGGGCTGCTGCGCGTGACTCTTCATCCAACTCATCTTCTAAATCTTCATCTAATTCATCTTCTAAATCTTCTTCAATATTTTCTTCAGGTTGCCAAGCGTTGCAATAATATGCACCATTCACATAATCATCCCACTTTTCACACCAAGCACGAAGTTCACCATTAGCAAATTCTTTAACATCATCTTCTTTGTAAAAAATACAATTGCCACAAGCGCGGCCCTCTGGAACATCCTCACTAAGAGATGGTCTGTAATTATCAGGCAATACACGATACATAACTTTCATTTTCTTTTTTTTAAGTCTTTCACCACCAGGTTCAATATCTTCAGCAATAGAAACCGCGACCATCTGATCAATGGCTTCTTGTTTTGTTTCGTGGCAACCAATAACTTCACCATCATCTTTTATTGTTGCGAAACCATCACAACCCTCAGCATCATCTGTTATGAAATATGGCATCAATAATCCTGTTTGATAAAAGAGACAGTATGACCATTTTTTGTTGATATTGCATAAACTGTATTCCCTGGTCTCAAAATTAAATCTACGCTGTCAAGTTTAATCAATTTTAAACCATTTGCAGTCGTCACATCTGAGCCACCTATGTAGACGGCATCTGTATTATCGTTGTTATGAATATGTAAATGTATTGGGTTTGATGAGGCAGTTCCATCTATAAGTGTTGCTGCTGTTCCTACTGAAACTACGCCACTTGTTAAAGACATAACCTACCTTAAAGAATGAGAAGCAAATCTGCTTCATCTTGTTCTATTGAAAAGTCTATACGAATTTTAGCGGAAGCAACAAAATTTGATGCTAAGGTGTCGGTCTTGATCAGGACAATTTTGCTTACTGGTTTTATTTCAACAATTTTAGGAATCTCAGGTTCAAAAACAGGAGCAACTTTTGGTTTAACTTTTCTTTGATAAGGACCTCTTGAACCATATTGAGGTTCAGGTGGGGCTGGTGGTTCTCCACCTTGTGCCGTTGCTGATGCAGACAGTCCACCAAGATTGGCTTGACCTGAAGAATCAAGAACTACACCAAGAATTCCTGAACTTTGCAGTCCATCAAGTAATGATTGTGCTGATGCAGTTTTTGTAATGACTGTTTGAACTAAAGATTGGAGTATTCCAAGATTGGTAGCACTCGTAGCGAAATGTGCTACATCCGCTGATGCTAGCGAAGTGATAGCACCAAGTAAGGCTTGGGCTGTTTCAAGATTGACAACAAGGGTTGTGGCTGATGAAGAAAGACCATTCAGATTTGATGATCCTGTGGCTGAAATGTTTTCACTTGTGCCATACAAAGTGTTGCTGTCTAAAATTCCTCTGACTGAGGAATTGAGAATGAGTGAGCCTGTGGCACTCATTTGTTTAACTTGCGACTGTTAGAGATGCAGTTAAAGAACCTGAAGCAATTGTTACTGTGTCTCCTGCTGTGTAAGGATTTGACGTAACTGTTCCTGAGAACAAAAAGTTACCTGCTGTCAAATTATCCCAAGAAGTAAAATGTGTTGCATCTTCTGAACCTGCAATGTTTGTCCAAGTTGCTGCTGAATCTGATGCAATCGTTCCATTTGATGCTGCTGCGAATGTCACAACTTTTCTTGTAGTTTCAGTTGCAGGATTACTTGTGCCATTTCCGCCTGGGTCGCCAACGTGTAATTTTATGTAAACATCTGTTACAGAAAATGCTGTTGCGTTACCTAGGGCATCAAGAAATTTGTTTGCTGTGTAAGCACTTAAACCAGTTGCCATTTTTATTCTCCGTTGCTTTCAATAATTCTTACAATGTGATTGTTCTCATCACGTTCAACAGTTCTAATCAAAGGTTTTGAGTCAGGTGTGTTGATATTTACTGTGGGTGGTGCAACGTTGATAACTGATGGTGGAACATTAACGATTGTTTCAGGTATTTGAACATTGATTTCTGATGATCGTGTTATGTCGTAAACACTTGACGGATCATTAGCATCTATTTGTGCTACCTGTTGTAACTGTGTTGATGGAACTCCTGTGTGTGCAATCTTTGGAAGTCCAAGTGCAGATAAGACTTGGGCAGGGTCGAAACCTGTTTGTACTAATCTTGTTGCCATTGAAACGCGTTTATCTTGCTCTACAACATCTGCTTCAGATAAGTTGATATTGGCAAGAGGAACTCTGTGCTGATCTCCAGAATCCACAGGTCGTAAATCCTCAAAACGTCTAACATCATTCACAGAATAAAAACCTGCCTGTAAACCAATTGAGTAGCCTTGGATTCGGGTTGTGAAGTCACCGCGAAGTAAACCATCAACATTAAATTTTAGAAATGCTTCAGTTGGAAGAAGTGTTGAATAAGCGTATTCAATTTTTTCAATATATGGTCTTAGAGTGTGTGTCACAAATTGGATGGCGTTTGCTTCGACACTTGCATAAGACATTGCGCCAGGTGTTGAAACTTGGATCATATGTAAAGGAACACGGAACATTCTTGCAATTGACTCAACAACAAATTTTTGTGAATCAATCATTTGTGCTTCGTCAGGATTTACACCAGTTTTAACGTACTTTGCACCAGCAGATAGAACACCTGTTTTGTGTGCTTTCTTATATCCTTTGTGTGCGTTATCAAATCCTGCTTGTAAATCTTTTGCTTGCTGACTGGTTAATGCACCAGGGAACTCAATGATGCCTTGTGTGGTTGCACCTTGGCCGAAGAATCTTGCAGCGAAACTTTGTAACGCTGAAGCCAGTCCTAAGTTTTCTTTAAGTTCAGTTACTCTTGAAGTTCCACGAAGAGCGCCAGGTTTACGAATTTCTGTAATGTGTAACATATCTCTTGCTTGCACAACGCCAGCATTAGAATTATCCACAACATATTCAATTTCTCTTGTTATAGGATTTCTTTGAACTGTGACTCTTAGAGGATCAAGGCAAACAAGGTTTGCAACATCTCCACGACCATCACGATAAATTCTTGTGAAAGAGTTTCCATCTAAAAGAAGTGAGATAAGAACTTGTTGGTAGTGTTCACTTCGCAGTAAATCAATATCTGGTTTTTGTACCCATTCAGGTTTTGGTCTGTAAGGTAAACGATTACCATCACGTCTGATAAACGCATCAACTGGAAGTGTTGAAATGGTGTCAGAAATTAAAAGCACACAAGCATAAAAAGCACCAATTGTCATTGACGAATTTTCGTCTATTGGTGCACCTGATTGTGTTTCAAAAGCAAAAGTGTCACCTGCGCCCCAAATAGATTGGAATGAAATTGCTCTGCTCTCGCCAAGATTAAAAAGATTACCTAACATCATTTACCTTTCTCAAGCGCAAGACCAATTAAAACAAAAGAAACACCTAACGCAGTTACACCCGCTGGAATAAAAATGAGTCCAAGACCCAAAGAAACTATGAGAAGTCCTACTGCTTGAATGGTTGATGAAATCAAAAAATCTCCTAAAAGAAAAACTCTGGGACTATCGTTTCAGGATTGGTCCGAGAAACTGTGGCTCTATCGAAAGCAATTATGCTTGCAACAGCAGCGTCAATTTTTCTGGGACTCCCTCTGTGTTCTTTAACAATCCTAGGGCCAAGTCTATCAACTTTTACAACAGCATTGGAAATGTGTCTTGTTAAAAGTGCATTGCCGTCTTGTGTCAGTTTTTCTCCAACAACAGCATCATAAAATTTTGCACAAGCAGGAATCATTCTTGCCGCTGAGGTTGATGGCCATTCCACGATAGGTAAACCAGCATCCTGTAAAACTTGCATACTTCTTTGCCAACGAAAAGGATCACAGGCAATCTCCACAACATTGTATTTATTGCAAGCCTCAATGATTGCGTTTTCTACTGTTAAAGAATCCACTCGCCAAGTATCGTCATCTTCGGGTTGTTTCTCATAAGCCTCAATCATAAAAACGTGTGGCCTTTCTTCAATGGTCACACCAATAATCACCGAAGCATCACCTGAGAAACTTCCGTCAAATCCTAAAATCACAGGTACATTTTTATCAACTTCTCGTTCAGTTTCACGCGCTTCCCAAACACCATTTGGAAGCCAAGCGGTTTGAGAGGAAACCCAAGCGTTAGTTCTTTTAGTTCTAAACTCTGACTCAGGAGTTCTTTTGACAGCCGATTCAAAATCTTCCTCAGAGTTCAAATCACCAAAAGCAGGATTAGCAAGTTTCCAAGTCTCAGGATCGCGGTGATCAGATTCAATACTTGCTTCCCACCAAGCCATAAAAAAAGATGGGTCATCATATTCACCACGAATAACTTTTTGTCCATACTGATACAAGTTGTACGCAATTGAATCTTGACCAGTTGAATCAGTTTTTACACCAGCAGTTGTTATTGACAAAAGCAAAGGCTCACGTCTAGCACCCATACCAAGTTGCATAACATCAAACAGTTCACGATTCGGTAAAGCGTGCAACTCATCCATAATCACAAGCGTTGGTGACAAACCCTCTTTTGTATAAGCCTCAGAAGAAAGCACACGATAAATTGATCCTGTCCCAGGAATCTCAATCGCATCACGATACAACTTTGCTTGAGCCATCAACTCAGGTTCAGCCTCAATCATTTTCTTAGCATCACCAAAAACAATTCTTGCCTGATCTCTGTCCGCTGCACAAGAATAAATTTCCCCACCCTCTGATCCCATAAACAAACCCCAAAGAGCAATACCAGATGACAAAGCAGATTTACCATTCTTACGCGGCATACCAACAAGAGCAGTCCTATTTTTGAAACGACCATCATCACGAACAGCAAAAATGTTATCTAAAAGTTTTTTCTGCCAATCACGCAAAACAATCTGTTCACCAGAACGACCAGCAACAGTATCTTTAGTTTGTATACACATTGAGTTAATAAAATCAGCAACTTCCCAACCACGCGAAGAAGCCAACTCACCATCATCAACAGCGGTAAGCCACCTAGGCGGCCAAGACTTAGTTTCTGTTATCACGTCTGGCACGCAACTCCTCTAACTTAGACTTCGCTTTAACCTCAGCAACACCAAGCCTTGAACGATCCGTAGGAGTGAAACCAAGCAAACTTAAACTATTAGTAATATTTTTTTCCAACTCACGCAACGCCTTACGATCACGCCAAGACTCAGGATTATTCCAAACAAAAGTACGAAGCCTCACACGCTCATCAAGCATTTCACAAGTCATCAACAACAGTTCAATATCAGTATTCGGAGAAATCCAAAGTTGCCCCATCTTCCAAGTACGATTCCACAATTCCAAACCAGCATCAAACAATTGTCTATGCGGAACAGGAATCTCAACAATCGCAGGAATCAAAATAACATCATTCTCTTTAGGCAAAGCCTGTTTACCAGGATTACCAAGTTTTCTTTTTAACTCAATCGGTTTCGGGGGATTGCTCATTATCTTTATTCAAAACCTTTCGCCCACAATCATCACAATCAACCCAAACGGATTTCTTGTCTTTCAACTCACCAGTTGGTGGCTCAAGTTTCTCAAAGCCAACATCATCTAACTCCCAACCAACAGAATCTAATTCAATCAGTTGCATAGCAAGTTTGTCGTTATCCCACTCAGCAAGTTCAGCAGTTCTATTATCAACCAAAGCATAAGCACGAGCCTGCTCAAAAGTCCAATTAGCAGGAACATAAGAAACAACAATCTCAGACCAACCAAGTTTCTTAGCAGCAGCCAAAGTCCCATTACCAGCAATCACAATATTTGAACCAGTAACAACAATTGGTTTCCTTTGACCAAACCTTTTCAAAGAACCAACAATTGAATCAATGTTCTTATCGCTATGTTTACGCGCATTATCAGGATCAAACTTCAACGAATCAATATTCACTTTAGAAATACGCAAGTCATTCATAAACCCATCCTACTTCATAACTGTTTTTGTTTTACAAAAACCTTTGCAACCTCGGAGATGCACAGGCACTTGGGCGCGGGGTGTTGGTGCCTCAGCGTACGGCAGTTTTGTGTGTACTCTGGGGTTATTGCGGTGGGGGGTTATTGCCTCTGCGTGAGTTGCAGGATTTATGCGCGGGTAAAAGCGGACTTGATTTTTCTCCAGGCCAATAATGATCGGCAGTTATTTGTTTTTGATCTGTGAATGGTTGCTTACATATCCAACATATTGTTGCGTTGTCTCTTACTTGTTTTGATCTTCTTCTGTAATCGCCTGAATAGTGTGTTCTGTTTGGTTTGCGTCTTTCGTCAAGTTTGGCAATGTATTGGCTTTGGTGTTCTTGGCAGCGGTTTCCTTTTTCAACGAGTGTGCCGCAGTTGATACAAGGTCTTTTGAATCCCATTCTTTTATTGTGCCATTGGTATTGGATACCCATCCGTAGATAGGTGGGTGGGAGAAACTGTCGTGGGTTATTGCTGTTTGTATTGCTTCGTATAAATATGTTGGGTGGTGTGTGTCCCAGTTTTGTTTCTGTTGTCGGTAAGCAGTTGCTAATGATCCTAGTGCTAGTGAGCCACCTGAACCTATTGCCCAATAAGGTGAGCATCTGCTGATTCCTAGTGTGTTGCTGATACTGAATGCTTTGCCGTGTGTGACAAGGATTAGTTCTGAGTCTGGTAGTTCTGCTACACCATCCTTGACATCTAAAGTCAATTGCTCTTGTGCAATCTTTCTAATTAAAGGAATAACTCTTTTTGC
>Ga0247843_1006028_pt1 | contig 16203 bp, 21 predicted proteins | sample LaCruzMarch2017__FD_192420 | JGI IMG/M metagenome (GOLD analysis project Ga0247843, IMG submission 192420) | Freshwater microbial communities from meromictic Lake La Cruz, Castile-La Mancha, Spain - LaCruzMarch2017_8m | ecosystem: Environmental > Aquatic > Freshwater > Lake | place: Spain... | reverse complement strand
TTACAGGTGTCTCATTACCTATTTATTTTAGCATTGGGTGGATTCCCTGTCAACTCTCTGGTGGGGGTTGTGCGGCAGAATTTTCGGTTATCCGACCCAGGTATGGATCATAGTTCATATAATCCTTAATGTCAATACCTGCTCCATTCTGTTCCCAAAAGTTTGTAAGGGCATTATAGTTTCCACGATGAAAAGCATCAATATGTTCTGGGTGAATTGAAGAACCCAATTCAATCCTATAAAGAAGTAAAGGAATACTATAGGTATTACCAGAATTGTAAATCAAATCGTCCGCAACTGGACGGGGTTTAACACCATTATCAAGTTTATATTTTTCACCTCTTGTATGAAACTTTAGTAGTTTTTCGGCATGATGACGATTAATCAAATAACATGCTGTGGAGAAGTCATTTACAAATCTCTTATGAAGTTTAACGTGAATATCACCGGTACAGATAATTGCAATTTGAACCACATCCCAATCATAAGGAAGATTCGCATAAAAATCATTCCAGGTAAAGTTCCAGAATCTTACCAAATCTAAATTACAATCATCTTCCATAATCACTGCATAAGGACTCTCTGAAGTTTCCATCCAGTGTTTGATTGCCTTGAGGTGAGAAGTAGTACATCCAATCTCACCAGAAGTCATCATATCGGGGTATTTGCCCTTAATAATGTCACTTAAATCATCCTCACGTCCATCATAGGCAGAAATTCGTTCATAGTTTTCAATCTCCCAATATTTAAATTGGGATTCCATATATTGTCTCCTCTCTGGTTGACCATCAAGATTTAGGTAGTATATTGGACCAATTCCTTTTAGTTTATATGTAGATTTATTATTATCCATAATCATATTATTTTTGACGGATAATAAGTACTTGGACATCCATTCAAATCTGGAACTCCTTGTAACCTATCCAAGTTTTTGGAATGTGTATTAAAAAAATAATCTGACATATCTGCAAAAATACCAATATCTGTAATTTTGGAAGATGTTACTCCACCATTATGTCCCGATTGTTTAAATATTGGTTCATTCAATGCATATACATTATAGTATTTCTGAACTTCTGCATAACCATTATCCATGTGGTCGAAAAGATTATATCCACAATAGTTCGAAATGCGAGAACAAACTTGACGGTACTCTTCATTCAAATAAATAACGGCATGAGCAGAAAGCATATTATATACTTGAATTATTTTGTCGTTGATTTTTCTACAATGCAAAAATGGTCCAGAAAAGTTTAGAAATCTAGCCCACTGAGAATTGCCAATAAACAGTGCATCAGCATCGTCAGGAACCTCATACTCAAAATCTTCAACTCCAGTATAAACACAATCATCTTCCATTAAAAGAAATGGAGTTAAAATAGAAGAATTTGATAAAACTTTGTGTTGAGATCTTGCACATCCAACTTTAGGATCGTTATAAGAAATACCAGACACTCTTGTGACGGAATTAAAGTTAAGACGATTTAATGTATATTCTGTAGATTGTCTTCTTTCTTCTTGAATGTCAAGATTGATATAATAAGTGGGTAAAGTTCTTATATTAATTTTCATATCAAATATTTCCGTATTGACCCATCTGAATTTTTTCTTGGTTAAATGATTTATCAAATGCATTCTTATTAATTGCAACAATCTTTGGTTGCCATGGATATTGTTTATTCCCTGTCAGCTCTTCAGGAAACATATAAGAAGGAGAAAGGTCTGTTGGTGGATTTTCATTAAAATATTTGTTTAAATGGCTTTCATCGTGCCATACTGCAACTATATTATTTTTTTCATCTTCTTCAACTCTTGAAGCAATTACTTCTGACATTTTCAAAAAGTTTTTTGATTTTCCACCAACAAATGCAGCTGCATAATATTTACTGTGCTGATCATCCAAAACATAAGCAGTAGATTGTTTTCTTTTTTCATAGGGGTAAACAGATTTATCTTCAAGAATTTTCCAGGGGTGAAGAACACCAACCAAGTCTTGAAGAACTTCTTCGCCAACGGCATCTACAACATCCACATCAGCATCAAAAAGATAAAGATAATCAAAATCCTTCAGATACTCCTTTTCAGAAAAAATATAATTATATTTTTTTAAAGCGGGTTCTGGCCAAGGTTTGTGTTCAATCTTACTCACTTTAATATTATCAGACACTTCATCCAATTCATTATCTGTAAAAAGGAGACAATTAATTTCATGATTATTCAAAAAAAACTTATCAATTTTTTCCAATAAATTTTCAACAAACTGAATATATCTTCCTGTTGCAATTGTAATAACACAAATTTTCATATTTTTATCCATTTGTCTAAGTATAAATCTTGAGTGTTTTTGTGATTTAGTGCGGAACCAAACCATATTTTGGGTGCAATTACCTTTCCTCTTCCTGCTAACCAGGCACCCCACCAACTAAAAGTGCTGTTTGCAATAATAAAGTCTGAACATTTGCTCATAAGATATAAATCATATCTTGAATTTCCAGTTTCAGAGATCAAAAATCTATCTTCGGAAAAAAGTTTTTGTTCTTTACACCATTTAGGATCATCAGAAAAAATAATTACTTGCTGATTTTTATCATAATGCTCTAATGCATTTTGATAATAATCAAGTGTTAAGTTGTGATGATTATCACTATTGTTGATATAATCACCTCTACGAATATGAAGCGCAATTGAATCTTTTGTCATGTTAACAATATCTTCACAATCATTTTTAATATGATCAAGAAAATCAAATTGATTTCTGACTTCATTTTCCGAATGTTTAAAATATTTTTCAGTTTGGAAGAATCCAAATAGGTTGTAATTAATTTTACTATCCAATGAAAAAAATTCACTATCAAACTCAAAAGTTTTCTCTTGAGAATCGACGCCATTCACAATTCCAATTTGATCCGGTTTAATCTTAAAAAGTTCAAACAATTCTATTCTTAATTTATTCCCAAGACAATCATTCACAACTTCAGTATGATTTGGTATTGCGAAAGGAACATCAAGTTTTCTTGCAATGCCCAATGTAGAGGCATATTGAAACATTTGATTTCCAAGTTGACCCAGTTTACCAAGAAAATTGAATCCAATCATTAGGAATAAGATCCTCCGTATCATTAGTTTTCATTAATTCTGATCCAAACCAAGGATCTGGAACAATTATAGGATTATTTCTATTTTTTTGCAACCAAGCACCCCACCAACTCAAGCTACTAGTTGCAGTTATTCCGCCATTGCACAAACTCATCAAACACAAATCAGTATATGGAATTGTAGAATTTCTAAATTCCGGATTTCCGTCTAACCACAACCAAGATTTTGTTTTGAATTTTTCATTATTTTCAGATAGATAAAATCTGTCATGTTTAAAAAATTCTTGTTCTTTGCACCAAGCAATTTCATCACTACATACAATTACAACAGTATTGTCATTAAAATTTTCTAGAGCAGGTGCATAATATTCATCAAAAGTCTTATTCTCACACAGATGTTCAAATCCATAAGCATCGCCTCTACGAATATGTAAGAAAATAACCTCACTGAACTGAGATACAAATTCTTTACAGGGTTCTAAAATTTCATCAATAAAATCAAAATCCTCACGAATCTCATTTTCAATATTCTTGAAATACTTTTCACTTTGAAAAAATCCATCAATGTTAGTATTATCTTCTACATTATTGAAGAGATCACTATCAAATTCAAATGATTTTTCAATTCTATTTTTGATTTGTGAGTTTGAAGATGTAAGCAATTCAAAACTATACCTTTGCTGATCTCCAATATTTTGATTCAAAGTTCCAATATTACTTTCTTTTAGATGAGGCATCTTAAAAGGAAGTTGAACACAATAATCTGTTATGGATGGGGTATCCTTATCAGGAATGCACCAATCAAATTTGCGATTTGCAGCAATACCACGAAGAGCTGCATATTGAAACATTTGATTTCCCAATCTTCCATTGCTTCCTAATCTGTCGTATGAAATCATAGTGTTAATTCTGATGGATCAAATTTATAATCAGAGTCTAAAAATACTCTATTGGGATATGTAGGTTGATAAAAATTGTCTCTCACAAGGGTTTGATTAAGATTTAACAAATGAGCAATCCAACTATAAGAACTCTTAGACATGATCAATAAATCTGCGTTAGACATGTGATACATATCATCAATTGGATGCTCGTTTAATTTGAGAATAATTTCAAAATTTTCTTCAGAAAATTCTAATAAATCCTTGAAACCATTTTCATCTCCTTGAGAATGAATATAAACGCACACTTTTTTATCATACAATCTTTCTTTTAATATGTCAAAAATATTTTGAATGTGACTAGAATTTTTATAAACAAGATATGTTTCCATCTCTGGATAGGTTGGGACATCGCAAGAATTAAGTGCTCTTAAATGAAGACTAATGTTGAAAGCATTTTCATCAAAATAAGTTTTATTTGAATATATAAGATTTTTTTTTATTTCTTTCAAATAATCATTTTGATACATTTCATCAATCAATGGAAATCCATTTTTGATTATAAAATTCTTATCAACTTCCACACAAATATTTTCTTTACAGTCTTTATTTTCATCAATAAAGTCTAATAGATCTTGATATTTACCACTAAAGTCATATTCAACATCAAACTTTTGTGACTTATTTAAATTGAAAAATTTAGTAAAATCTTCACTCCACTTTTCTTTGGGAATATTATTATACTGATAATGTGATATGTTTATAAATGGATCAGCAAAAAAATCTACTTCAAGTTTTTTACAAATTCCATAAAGAACTAGATTCCATTGGGCAACAGAACCTATTCCTTCCTTTCCAAATCCATTAGCATTAGTTTTTAAAAAAATAGACATAATTAAAAATTCAAATATTTACGAATTTCGTGCAAGTTAGCATCACACTGAATATAATCTTTAGGAATACTTCGCAAAGTTTTTAAAAATTCTTCAGAAATAAGTTCCGGTTTAACATAAAAATCTTCTGCAGCATTTTTAACTACTATTTCATATCCTAAAGGTTCCAAAACATTTCTTTGTGCATTTTTATAAATGTCGCCAAATCTATATTCATCATGCTCAATTGTTATGCACCTATAAACTTTATTTTTTAAATCTAAGTTTTCGATTACATATTGGCAGGGATATCCATCTACATCCACATTCAAATAGTCAATAACATCAGGAAGTTTAGAAATTTCTCGGTTTACTGTATCAATACCTTCAACCACATCACAAATAAAAACATTAATTTTATCTTTATAATTTTCCCAAGAAGGCAAAACATCAGAATTAATATCAAATCCGATTCCAGTCCAACCAAAATCCAGCAATGTTTTCACATTTGATGTAATATCAGAACGATAACAACCAATATCCACAAATACTCCCGATTCTTTTTCTCCTACTCCCTTTTCATCAGAACATAAAAGAGCAAAAACATCTTGATAATTATACGAATTAGAAATAATTTCAATCATAAGTTTAAATTTGTAAAGTTCCCATCACCACCACCCCAACTGTTACATTTAAATCCCATATTCTCTATATAATTTTTCATTTCAACAGGATTTTCATTATTGTTGTAGTGATCGCCAGTATCAGTTTCTACGGTAACCTCTAATACTTTATCCTTTAGGTATGTAGAACATCCCTTAATTATGTTAAAGTCCGAAGATTGTGCATCTATTTTTAAGTGATGTATTGTATTTATTCTGCCCCAAGGAAACAAATCAAAAAAATTTTTAAGTGTGATTACAGAAACATCAACAACTTCTTTAACTGGTATTTTTGTGGGTTCAAAAAGACTGGATGTTCCAGAATCTCCGTCAGTACAATAAAACTTAGATTTTCTTGCTTTTCCATTTGATAAAGCACATTCAGACACAAAAAAAGATTTATTAATTCTTTCAGGATCTAAATGTATAGGCCAAATATTTCCACCAGTTTTAAGAAATTCAATATTATATGGATTTGGTTCAAATGCAAATACACACAGTTCAGGATCTTCTTTTAACCAAATTTCAGAGTATGGGGCATTGATTGAAGTTCCAACATCAATATTCACCCTTTTACACCAATCTGGCAATTTAATTTTTTGATTTTCATCCAACAAGCTTCCAAATACTTGATTTGCAATTTTGTTCATTTAACAATTCCCCAATAATCGACAACTTTTTTATCACCATAATTCAAATCACCGAATAATTTATCTGGATGCATAATTACAACCAAATCCGAGTTATCAATACATTCCTGAGGATTTGAGAACTCATTAATGTTCATATCAAGATTGGAATATGTTTCAGCAATAGAATCATAACCATTTACTTCAATTTCGAGATCTAAAAGATCTCTTATTAATCTTGCAGATGGAGATCCAATCACAACAGGAGAGTTTGGTTTAAATGAAATTCCAAGAACTCCAACTTTTTGATAAGATTTAACCTTACTCAAAATACTCCCATAAACCATTTCATTCACTTCTTCTGCAAAGATCAAGTTTTTTGCAGTTTTTTTTCTATCCTTTGCAAATTTTATAAATGCAGAAGTATCTCTCGGAAAACAAGTTCCACCATAAGGAGTTCCATATCCAAAAAAGTAAGGAGAAATTCTTTTATCTAATCCAATTGTTTGAGTAATATTATGAACATTTACATTATTCATTCCTTCACAAAGTTGTCCTAAAAAATTTGCAAAAGTAATCTTATTTACGATATAAGCATTTAGTGCAACCTTAGCAACTTCTGCCTCCTCTAAAGTTAAAATTTTTCTTGGCGGATCATTATCATGAAATTTATACCAAATTGATTGGGTCATTATGGCATCTTCAATATTGTTTGCACCAACCAAAAAGAACTCTGGATTTTTAAAATCTTTTATTACATTACCAAGTTTGACAAAATCGGGAACATAGGAAAACCCAAACCCCTCACCATAAATTCTTTTAGAAATCTTTTCAACATGTTTAATTAAGTTCTTAATAGTCCCTGGAAGAACCGTTGAAGAAAGAACAATGAGATGATAATCTTTAGTACTTTTTCTCAAGTTCATCGCAAGATCTGTGAGTGCAGATTCAACAAACTCAGATGAATAACCATTGTCACCAAGTTGAGTATTAACTAAAATAATAGTCGCATCAGTTTCATCAACCGCTCTTTGATAAGAATCAGTAAATCCAATAAAATTTACATGAGGAAAAATATCAGATAATCCTGGTTCATAAAAAGGAACTTCTTTATTATTAAGTTTGTCTAAAATAAACTCATTTTTATCAACACCAAGAACTTTATTTCCGGATCTTGCAAGGCAACATGCGAGAGGTAATCCCAACTTTCCCAATCCAACAAAACTAATTTTCATTTGGTTATAATCCTCACCAATTTATTTTTCCAGTAAATATCATATTGCTCATCTTTTGCAATAATAAATTCAGTATCCAATCCAACATTTTCTTTTACCCAATCTGCATAAGGTTTCAGTGCATCAAAATTTTCTTCATTTCTAAATCTAACATGAAGAATTAAAGTTTTTCTTGGAATATTTACCTCACACCTCCATTTTTCAATTATAGTTCCTACAGTATGTGAAATGGGAGAGACAATCCACCAACCAATTGCTTTTTTAACTTCTGGACCATTATAATAATCAACTCCACGACCAATTATATCATAAAGAATATAATATTGTCTACCATTGTTTTCAATTTTTTTTATCTTTCCCCTATCACCACACCTATAACGGAATATAGGAGTTTGATAGTTATTAAAATCAGTGACTACAATATATCCTTCTTCACATTCTTTTACTGGATTTCCATCATCATCAAGAATTTCAACAATTCCTTGTTCCATTACTATACGAAGATTTCCACATCCGTCAGTTGCGGCAACAGTTGGAAGTTCAGCAAGACCATATTGTTCATGAAATTCTTTAACAAAAGGAGTAAGTCTTTCTCTATGTCCGTAAGAACTTTCACTACACCAATGAATTTTAATATCATTAAGAACGTCAGCATGTCCCGCATCAATAATCATTTCGCACAATTGACGAATAGATCCTCCCGGTCCATGAATAAGAAATGGTTTGTTCTTTACAACCCAATCAACATGTTTTTGTGATAGAGTTTTATAGTTCATTGCTTTCACATTTCTCAAACTATCGTAGAATGGATAGTTTGGTTCTCCAGAAATTAAACGAAATATCCATTCATTCTTTCTTCCCATTCGCATCCAACTGCGAGTAAAAATAGCATCCTTTCTATACCAGGAAGAAGAAGGAACCCAAATTACTCTTGGTTGTCCTGTAGATCCAGAAGTTTCATGTTGTCTCATCTCCAGATTAGGAAAATTAGGATTATCAGGAAGATCTGATTTAGTTGTTACTGGAAGACTATAAAAATCATCCCAAGTTTGAATATCAATTCCAAATTTTAATGACGTTTCTTTAAGTCGTTCAAATTGAAAGTTTTTTAATTCACCAATGGTTTTATTTTCCATCTCAATAAAGAAATTGAGATATGGAATTTGATTAAAGGTAAATCTATCAAAAATTTTATACAATAATTTTTTCATATAATTGGGAAATCTAAACACTTTTGGATGATGTAATCAACTTCATCATTTGTTATCTTATTATGTATGGGAAGTAAAATGATACTATCCGAAACTTGAGTTGCATTTGGAAGACCTGATGTTTTCCAAAGTTCTTGTTGATGTACCGCAGTCCAACATTTTACCACAATTCCATTAGAAATCAAACATTCTACCATTTGATTTCTGATTTGTGAGTCAACCACAATTCCATAAAAGAAATAATTTGATCGACAATAATTAGGAATTACTTGAATCTTAAATTTTGTAGAGAATTCTTCTGTATATTTTTTAGCAATTTGATTCCTTCTTTCTACATATGAATCAAGTTTCTTTAGTTGTTCTCGTAAAATTGCAGCCTCAATGTCACACATTCTGAAGTTAAGTCCAAGTCTATTGTGAATATATTCATAAGACTTTTTATTTGTAGAGTAACCATGATTTACAATTGATCTACAAATTTCTGCAAGTTGATCATTGTTAGTAGTGATTAGTCCACCCTCACCTGATGTAATAATCTTTGATCTCTGAAAACTAAAGCAATGAATGTCAACTTGAGTTCCAATTTGTTGATCTTTATAAGTTGAACCTAAACTCTCAGCACTATCTGCAATTAGGTAAACTCCAAGTTTTTTAAATTCATCATAATTACAAGGAACTCCACCAACATCAACAAGCATTACAACATCAACATCCTTAGGAACATCTTCTGCACGAATGTTCCAATTATCTAAATCACAATCAACAAGTTCAACATCATCTAATACAAACTTTGCAGCATTTGCAGATGCAATAAAAGTAAAAGATGGAACTGCTATTTTTTTAATTTCAGGATAAACTTCTTTGAGTGCAAGAAGTGAAGTCATTAATGCAGTAGTGCAATTAGAAACTGGAATTGCATGTTTACAACCAAGTCTTTGTTGAAATTGTTTTTCTAAAAGTTCAAGATTTTCTCCTTTTACACCAACCCCTTGAGAAAGAGATTTAAGTGCAGCATTAATTTCTTCTGAACCAATGTCCACATCGTCCCAGTTAATTAATTTCATACTTTTCGCAAAACTCATTAATAAGAATTACTGAAGTATAGTATGCAACTTTTGATCTTGCATCCACACCATCAAAATCAAGAAGAAATGGAACAAGACTTGCAAAATGCATTACTTCATTCCACTCTGTTTTTCTCATTACATCTACAGGATCTTCTGGGGAATGATCATAAAGAACTTGTGGAAGTGATTTTTTAAGATCTTCGCAAAGTTTGAATACATCATTATCAAATAATTTAAAGTTACTTCCATTAAGTTCAAATTGACGAGAAGCAATCATTTCATATTTCCCATTCACAGAGTGCCAAAACTTTCCATAATCATAATAATAATCACAATAATCATAACCACGAGGATCAATCATAATGAATTTATCATTTACACGATCAATCAAAACATTGGAGAAATGGAGATCAGAATGACTCCAACGACCAACAAATTCTGGTTGAACTGTTTGAAGAAACTTTTGTGTTTTAAATCTTTCCGCAAGCACTGAAATGTTTTTATATTCCTTATCATTTACAATAACGGTTTGTTGTTGAATAAGATCTTTAAAAAAATCAGATTTTTTGGATAGTTCTTCAAGACGATTACTTAAACGAGTAAAATGCATTACATTAAAGTAATCTTCAGGTGTTGGGAGAACTTGATACTGATATAGTCTACGAGAAAGTTTTGTAATTTTATTTGACCAATAGAGTACTTCCTTTTCATCAATTTCTCCAGAAAGCATTAATCTACGAAGAGTTGGAAGATCATAATGCTCCATTTCATAAAATGCTTTATTACCATCTATTCCATAAAGAATAATGCGAGGAAAGTAATCTTTGAATTCTTCGGGGATAGCCTCAATGAACTCATATTCATCCACAAGCTTCATCATTCGTTCGTCAGCAGCTTCTTTATGAACCCTACTGACCAAGATAACCTTGGTTTTTCCACCACTTTCTTGTTTTAAATAATCAGAATTACTCATTGAAAAAATCCTCACTATTGATTGCTTTATCGTCTATGTAGTAGTCTGCTGCATATTTAACTCCGGTTCTTAATTCGTGAAACTTGACACCCCACCCTGTTAATTGATCATAAGTTTCAACATACCAATTTCTTTTAGTCCAAAAACCCCTTGCAGTTTCAATTATGACATAATTCCCTTCTTCAGACAACATATTAACTTTTTTAATTCTATTTGAAAAAGGAAGTGCTTGAAGATAATTCCAAGAACCATCTTCATTCTTTTTTGTGTCACATAGAGTATTGTCCAAATCGATTACATACCTTTTCATTTGTTTTTAATTTGCTCCAAAATCCAATCATAAGTTTTACGAATACCTTCTTCAAGAGTTTGGGAATAATCCCAACCCAGTTCTTTACGAATCAGATCATTGTTAGAGTTGCGTCCACGAACACCGAGAGGAGCGTCTAGGATATATTCTTTATCAACAAACTTACCAGCAACCTTTGCAGCAGTCTCTACAAGTTGATTGATAGTTACCATTTCCTCTGAACCAATATTGACTGGTCCAATAAAATCAGATTCCATCAAACGACGAGTTGCCTCAATACATTCATCAATATAGAGGAATGAACGAGTTTGTTTTCCATCACCCCACACTTCAATAGTCCCACCTTCTTTTGGAAGATATGCTACCTTACGACAGATTGCTGCTGGAGATTTTTCTCTACCACCTTCCCAGGTTCCTTCAGGACCAAAGATATTATGATACCTGCACACACGAACAGGTATACCATAATTACGGTGATAGGCAAAATACAATCTTTCAGAAAAGAGTTTTTCCCATCCGTATTCTGAGTCTGGTGCAGCAGGATATGCTGATTCTTCACGACAATCAGGGTTATCTGGGTCTAGTTGATTATGTTCTGGATACATACAAGCTGAACTACTGTAGAACACCTTAGTGGTATTCACTCCACAGTGTTCATTCAATTCCTTAATGGCACGAAGAACATTTAGATTAATTGATGCAGAGTTTTGCATCACATCAGCATCGTGCTCTCCTGTGAAAATGTATCCTGCTCCACCCATATCAGCAGCAAACTGATAAACTTCATCAAATGGCAAAACATATCTTGAAGGAACAAAATTATAAAAGTTTCCTAGATATCCTTTAAATTGAACTACACGTTCGGTGAAGTAAAAATCAGTAAGATCTCCTTGAATAAATTCATTTGCTTCCGTAGGAGAAAACTCTGGATACTTGAGATCTACACCACGAACCCAATAACCTTCGGATCGCAATCTACGAACCATATGACTTCCAATAAATCCACCTGCACCAAGTACAAGTGCAGTTTTTTGATGTTCACTCATAAACTAATGAATAATGTTTGTTTTATTTATTATAGCAAAAAAAGAGTTGCTGTCAAGTACAAGGAACGTGAATAATATTTTCACACATTTCTGTATAAGAATTTGGAAGTCCCAAAAAAGTGCAGGCTTGGATTGAAATAGAAAATCTATCAATCTCTGCTAAAGATGACAGTGGCATAACTTTATGTCGAATATTTGAATCAAATACTATAACTCTTCCAGGTTTGAAATCAATTACTTTATGAAATAGAGAATCTTCACTATAAAATTTAATGTCTCCAGCCCATAAATCGTCCCATTGAAGATTTGGGTATATCAGAATTGATATACGATTTGAATTACTACTATCAACATGACTATCTGATGAAGTTGATTTACTATAATGACCAATATAATATTTATAAATAAATAAATCTTCACCTATTTCATTTGCAATTTTTTTAATATATGGAAACAATCCTGTATTAAAAAATTGATTCTTATTTAAGAGACATGAAAATCTCTTAGTAAATTTGTTTTCTTTACGAAACTGATTGCTTTCATGATTTAGAGCATATCTTGAATTTAAAGTATACTCAAACAAAAACTCATGAAAATAATATGGAAAAATATTATCTATTATTTTAATATCATTTTCAACAAAACTTTTTGCAAATGGATTTATCCCTCTATCTAACAATTCCAACATTATATTGTACAAATATATTTTATAGTTAGAATTTTTTGTTAACTCAAAACTACTAAGATTTGCCCTACAAATTTTTACAATATCAACTAACGTTTGCGTATCCCAATTAAAATTTCCCTTTATAATATCATCTTCTCTATTATTTAATGAGCACATCTCATATACTAATTTTTCTGCATATTCTCCAATTTCATTTCTTATTAAATCTCTATCATTTTCTATTGTTTGAACTGTCACATTAAAATAGCATGTTCCATAGATCGAATGATATAGTCCGGCATTACACACTTCTTCAGACTCTTTTTCTTTTTTTAATATTTCATACACATCAATACAATGTCCTATAAACTTTTCTGTAGCAATCGGAGATTGTTTTACCAATTCAACAAATCTTTTTATCATAATTAAAAAAAAAATAGATTAAAGGGGCAGACTAATCTACCCCTTATGTGATGGGAGAAAAAATTAAATCCCTATACGCTTATAAATTGATGAAATTTTCAATTTTAGATATATTTTCAACAATTTGTTCATGAGTGATCTTTCCTGGAAGTGTAACATTAGGATCTGGAGTTTCAGATTCTAAATTTGAAATAAATTGTTGTCTAGATGCGTCGTATTCATTCTGCAAAAGAGATAATGCAATAGAATAACTTTGTTGTTTCATATCCTTTTCTTTTTGTGCAAGTTCTTTTTCTTGCAACTCTAATTGTTGTTTTTGTGCTGCTAATTGCAACTCTACTTGTTCTTTTTGTGCTGCTAATTGCGACTCTACTTGTTCTTTTTGTGCTGCTAATTGCAACTCTTGTAGTTTTATTTGTTCTTTTTGTGCTGCTAATTGCGACTCTACTTGTTCTTTTTGTGCTGCTAATTGCAACTCTTGTAGTTTTATTTGTTCTTTTTGTGCTTCTTGTGCTTCTTTTTGTGCTGCTAATTGCAACTCTGCTTGTTCTTTTTGTGCTTCTTTTTGTGCTGCTAATTGCAACTCTGATTGTTCTTTTTGCAATTCCAGTTGTTCTTTTTGCAATTGCAGTTGTTCTTTTTGCAATTCCAGTTGTTTTTGTTGTGCTTCAAAATTGAATTTTTGTGTTTCAGTATCAAAAGCAAGTCTTTCTCGTTGAAATTTGAGACTTTCTATTGCCATTGAATCCTCAAGTGAAGGATCAGGTTGTGATTGTGGTGTAGAGGGTGTAGAAGTCATTTGTTTTTTTTCCTTGTTTACTTTTTTATGTATAATGAATACTATTTTGGTTTATTCAACACTTTTAAGTCTTTCCGTGACTAAGTGTAATGCCGATAGGCAGGAACATCATCAGGGTCCAACCATTTGGCATATTCAATGTCTTCCATAGCAGTACAGCACTGCATAGAATTGTCAAATAGATAAATGTCATACCAGTATTTAGTATATTCATTTTTCTTTTGCATTCTATAATCTGGTAATCCATTAATCTCAAGAATACCTGCATCAACGAAACGGTATCCTTCTCGTTCAAAAATAACTTTTTTCATATCACTCCAACAGTTTCAAGATCCTGAGCAATACATTCAATCAGAATATCATAATTATCTAATGGATCTTCAGAAAAAATTACTCCTTCATTTTGATAATAACGACGAACTTTTTTGTAAAGTTTTGGATTCTTTACATCAAGGAAGATTTCACCATTTACGGCAGAACGAAGTGTGTTAACTTCTTTTTTGAATTTTAAAACTACTGACATTGTAATGATTGTTGACTCTGATATTATAAGCGGAATCAAATTAAAAGTCAAGCGATTGACATTTTAAAGGCACTGCTCCACTATTTATTTTGAATAATATGAAAGGTAGTCGTTTAAATCAAAAAACATAGTTTTCATGTTAACATAATTATCAAAGTTCCAAAATTTTGGTTTCCAATGGAAGTACATATTCCTATAATATTGACCATCAAACGGGGTCATTCTACCATGAACACATAGACTTTCATACAAAAGCATTTCTCCATGCTCAAAAAACACCTCATGGTGATTAAACTCATGATCAAAAAAATCCAATGGCCATTTTTTATTACAGTTTTCATCAACAAATATAATGCAACTTAATATATGCGTCTGAATTCTATCCCTATGCAACTTTAAAAATGAATCTTTCATATAACTACGAATTCCATATGCCACAGTTTTTTCCAACTCAATTCCACACCAATTTTCAACAATTGGTGTCAAAACATCAAAACACTCTTGTTTCAAGTCTTTAGACATCGGTGACATATGGTAGTAAAATTTGTCAGGATTTAAATTGGCCACCCCACCACCAACACTGTACCCCTGCCAAGGATTATAGGTTATTCTATCCTCGACAATATTAAATTTCATACTTTTATATTCATCAACAATTTTTAAACGCAAATCATTGGGAATTAATAATTTTTTAAAAGGTGTTGGTGATAATTTTGGTGGTAAGATTTTCATTTTTTATTGTTTATATACTATAAAATTTAAATGGGGGATTCCCCCACCACCTTTAAAATTTTTTCCATCGGATCCGCACCAGTTCTTAGGATTTCACAAGCCCTTTTATAATACATATTGTTAGTATTTCCTGACTCTTCCATTACATCCTTTATTCTTTTCCAATTTTCCCGAGTCTGGTTGTCCATAAACACGAAAATAAATGTTTTTATATTTATAAACGGAAAGAGTGAGATTCGAACTCACGGAGGCTTTCACCTCGACAGTTTTCAAGACTGTTGCCTTAAACCACTCGGCCATCTTTCCTTATCGTATCTCAAAGTCCAGTTTACGAACCTTACGATTTCTTCTTTCTTCTTGAAATTGTAAATCTTCTCTGGTAAGAACTGCTGATTTTGAGACTTCTTTTATTGAGTTTAGCATAACAATCTTACTTAGGTCAAGTGCCGTGATTTTATCGCCACAAACAGTTGCCATATTCGGACAACCACAAGACACCGTTTTGGTTGGGTGTGAAGTCAATTCTTTATTACAATCTTTACATCTAATGCTTAACATTGTCTCTTTTTTTACGTATTTATAATGAGACTCCACAACCTGGATTCGAACCAGGGACCAAGTGATTAACAGTCACCGACTCTACCGCTGAGCTATTGTGGAATAAATTATCCCAAAAAGGGAAAGCGAAATAGCGGATTCGAACCGCTGACGTTCTGCTTGGAAGGCAGACATTCTACCGCTGAATTAATTTCGCATAAAGTAATCATAAATTATTTCATTGTGTTTGTCAAGAGCCCTCAAACGGATTTGAACCGATGACCTTCGCTTTACAAAAGCGTTGCTCTACCACTGAGCTACAAGGGCATAGAAAAGGGGCACGAATGCCCCTTGATTTATTCGTCAGAGTTCTATACCAAAGAAGGTACAGAAGTCCTCGAAAATGCAACAATTTTGTTTGCGTTTGTTTGTTTGTTCCGTCAACAGATAAAACCTTTATACCCCGTCGAAACCTTGGCATCCCCGTGCAATGGAGATGAGCGGAGTCGAACCGCTGTCCGAAGCATCAGAATTTTTATCC
>Ga0247843_1006024_pt1 | contig 16209 bp, 13 predicted proteins | sample LaCruzMarch2017__FD_192420 | JGI IMG/M metagenome (GOLD analysis project Ga0247843, IMG submission 192420) | Freshwater microbial communities from meromictic Lake La Cruz, Castile-La Mancha, Spain - LaCruzMarch2017_8m | ecosystem: Environmental > Aquatic > Freshwater > Lake | place: Spain... | reverse complement strand
AGCGCTACGCAAAAATTATGGGCAGCGTCATGGAAAAGAAAGGCTGGAGCTGGAGCAAGACATCTTTGCTTTCGGTGTTTCTCACACAAGCGCCATTGCTCTTCATAACTGCCCTACCCGCGCAACTTGGTATTTGGGCAAGCGAAGGCGTGCGCGCAGTGTTGGGCCCGTTGGCATTTTTCGGAGCCATCATTGCGATCATCGGCATATTGTTTGAAACCATCGGCGATTCGCAGCTTAACGCATTCCGCGCCAATCCGGCTAATAAGGGCAAGGTCCTTGATACCGGCCTGTGGCGCTATACGCGTCACCCCAATTACTTTGGTGATGCCGGCACATGGTGGGGCATCTGGCTCATCGCTTGCGAAGTAGGGCTGGCCGGATGGATTAGTATCATTGGTCCGATATTCTTGACATTCACCCTGACGCGATGGTCGGGAAAGCCATTATTGGAACGTGGCATGAAGAAGACGCGGCCCGAATATGCTGATTATGTCGCCCGTACATCGGGCTTCTTTCCCTTACCGCCAAAGCGCGGATAATCAGGCAACCACTCCAAACAAGTCGTGTTCGTCAGCATCTTCGATGTTGACCATCACGACATCACCGGCCTTCAAAGTCGGTGCGACATCACGCAAATAGACATGGCCGTCGATCTCAGGCGCGTCGGCCTGCGACCGTGCGGTCGCACCGATGCTGTTGTCTTCGTCCACGTCGCCGATTTCATCGATGATTACAAGGATGCTGCGTCCGACCTTTGCCGCAAGCTTGGCAGCGCTGATAGCGGCGGTTTTCGCCATGATACGCTGAAACCGCTCTTCCTTGACCGCTTCGGGCACTGGGTTGGGTAGATTGTTCGCCTGCGCGCCGTCCACCGGTTCAAAGCGGAACGCGCCGACACGATCTAGCTGCGCTTCCTCTAGCCAATCGAGCAGATATTCAAAGTCGGCTTCGGTTTCGCCGGGAAAGCCGACGACAAAACTCGAACGTATTGCAATGTCAGGGGCAATAGTGCGCCATTTGCGGATGCGTTCGAGCACCTTTGCCTCATTCGCTGGCCGCTTCATGGCCTTGAGGACATTGGGCGCTGCATGCTGAAACGGGATGTCGAGATAAGGCGTCAGATATCCTTCCGCCATTAACGGAATGACATCATCCACATGGGGATAAGGGTAAACATAATGCAGCCGGACCCATGGCGCGATGCCATCGCTCGAACGCAAACCGCCCAATTCGCGCGCAAGGTCGGTCATATGTGCACGCACCTCACGCCCCTTCCACGTGCGCGGTTCATGCCGCGTATCCACCCCATAAGCCGATGTGTCTTGCGAAATGACCAGAAGCTCTTTGGTACCAGCAGAAACAAGCTTCTCCGCCTCACGCAGCACAGCGTCAATCCGGCGGCTTGCCAGCTTTCCGCGCAGGGTCGGAATAATGCAGAACGCGCAGCTGTGGTTGCAGCCTTCGGAAATTTTCAAATAGCTGTAATGGCGCGGCGTTAGCTTCAATCCGCCTTCAGGGACAAGATCAAAAAATGCACCACGCGTCGGTGGCGCCGCTTCATGGACCGCCGATACGACAGCCTCATATTGATGCGCGCCAGTAATCGCTAACACATCGGGAAAGCGCGCGCGGATGACATCGGCTTCGTTGCCCATGCAGCCTGTCACAATAACACGGCCATTTTCCGCGATAGCCTCGCCAATGGCCTCTAGGCTTTCTTCCTTTGCAGAGTCGAGAAAACCGCACGTATTGACGAGCACGACATCGGCGCCGGCATAATCGGGCGACAGGCCATAGCCGTCTGCACGCAGCTTGGTGAGAATCCGTTCGCTATCGACCAGCGCCTTGGGGCAGCCAAGCGATACCATGCCGACCTTGGGCGCTGCTTTAATTACTGTTGCCATGATGATGGGCCGCATAGCGGGTTTCGGTGCGCTTGTCACGGCTAGTGAACAAGCGCATGATAAACGCGTAGGATGACGAAAGGAATATTGATGGCAAACGCAAATCTGTTGGCGATACTGGCGGCTGCCGCGACGGGCTTTTTGATTGGTGGCTTATGGTATGGGCCATTGTTCGGCAAAGCGTGGATGGCGGAGCATGGATTTACTGAGGCGCAACTGCGCGGTGGCAATATGCTCAAAATCTATGGCCTGACCTTTGCCTTTTCGGTGCTATCGGCTGTTTTCCTTGGCCATTTACTGGCGTTTTTTGATACAAATGCCCGCGCGACGCTGATGATATCTGTCGGCATTTCGCTTGGCTATATCATCCCTGCCATTGGCACCAATTATCTGTTTGCGCGCAAATCAGGTCGTCTATTCGCCATTGATGCCGGCTATTGGTTAGTCTTCTACGCCGCTATGGGTTTGGTCTTCCTATTGCTTGGGCATTAAGGTGCGTATCTAGCCAACATATCTTTGCTGCAAGGTCGCTAACGATTCATGATGCGTCAGGTCAAGTTGCAGGGGGGTCACGGCAATATAACCATCCTCGATAACCTCAAGGTCGGTGTCATGGCCCGGCGTGTGCAACATGCCATGCAGGCCAAACCAATAATAATCATATCCGCGCGGATCAGTACCTTTGACAATTGACCCACGACTATAGTCGTGAAAACCCTGACGTGCGACTTTGATTCCCTTCACGTCTTGCGGCAGCAGAGGCGGAAAGTTGATGTTGGTCAATGTACGCGGCGTATCTGGCATATCGAGCAGCGGACGAAGGACGCGCTCACCCCATGCCTCCGCCGCCGAAAAGGGCACAGCGTCGGCCATGCCTTCCTTGCTGTAAACCTGGCTGAGGGCGATGGAACGAATGCCCGCCAACGACCCTTCCATCGCGGCAGCCACAGTGCCGGAATAGGTAATGTCATCACCCAAATTGGCACCACGGTTCACGCCGGACAGGATCAGGTCAGGCTTTGCGTCCTTTATGATAACGCCAATGCCAAGCATGACGGAATCTGTAGGCGTGCCTGCAACCGAGTAATGCTTATCCCCATGCTGGCGAATGCGCACAGGCTTCGTCAGGGTAAGCGAATGACCAGCGCCCGAGTTTTCCTCCGCAGGCGCGACGATCCATATATCATCGCTGATCGTGCGGGCAATCGCCTCCAACACCTTAAGGCCCGGCGCATTCACGCCATCATCGTTGGTCAACAATATACGCATCAAACGGTCGCCTCTACTTTTGTAAGGCCGCCCATATAAGGCAGCAAAGCCGCCGGAATGGTGACGCTACCATCGGCCTGCTGATGATTTTCAAGTACCGCAACAAGTGTGCGGCCAACCGCAAGGCCAGACCCGTTCAGAGTGTGGACAAAGACATTGCCCTTGCCTTCGGCTGGACGGTAACGGGTATTCATCCGCCGTGCCTGCCAGTCACCGCAGTTCGAGCAGCTGGAGATTTCACGGTATAGCCCTTGGCCCGGCAACCAGACCTCAAGATCATAGGTCCGCTGTGCGCTTGCGCCCATATCACCTGTACACAGCAGCATCTTTCGATAGGGCAATTCAAGCGCTTGCAATATGCCTTCCGCGCTCTGCACCATGCGTTCATGCTCTGCTGCGCTATCTTCGGGACGGACGATGGAAACCAGCTCCACCTTTTCAAACTGATGCTGGCGAATGAGGCCCTTGGTATCGCGGCCTGCGGCGCCTGCTTCGGAACGGAAACATGGGGTCAGCGCCGTCAGCCGGATCGGCAGGGCGCTTTCGTCCAAAATCTGTTCACGCACGCTGTTGGTCAACGACACTTCCGCAGTGGGAATGAGCCAGCGGCCATCGGTTGTCTGAAAATTGTCTTCGGCAAATTTAGGAAGCTGCCCAGTTCCAAACAGGGATTCCTGTCGCACCAAATAAGGCGTAGCGCACTCGGTATAGCCGCGCTGCGCAGTCTGATGGTCGAGCATGAATTGCCCAAGCGCACGGTTTAAGCGCGCCATCTGCCCCCGCATGAAGGTGAACCGCGCGCCCGAAATGGCAACTCCGGTTTCAAAGTCGAGGCCAAGGGCGGGGCCGATATCCGCATGGTCGCGGGGCTCGAAATCAAAATCCCGTGGTTCGCCCCAGCGGGCAATTTCGACATTCCCGGTCTCATCTGCGCCATCGGGGGTGTCAGCCGCTGGCAAATTCGGTAAGCCCGCAAGCAAGGCGTCGAGTTCCATGCCCGCCACACGTTCGCGTTCTTCCAACTGCGGCAAAATGTCTTTCAACTTAGCAACTTCGGCCTTTAAAGCATCCGCCGTTGCGATATCGCCCTTGCCCATGGCTGCGCCGATGGATTTTGACACATCGTTGCGGCGGGCCTGCGCATTTTGCATCTCCGTCAAGATCGCGCGCCGGTTTTCGTCCAAGGCAAGGATGGACGCAGCAGCGGGTTCAGCGCCCCGGCGCATCAATGCAGCATCAAAGTCTTTTGGATTTTCACGGATATATTTTAGGTCATGCATGGCGGCAGGCTATGCCCCGCGCGTGGCGGCTTCGCAATGAAAAAGGGCGACAGAAAGTTGGCGACGTTTGCGCGGCACTGACACAATGTGGCTTGCCATCGCTTTCTTGGCGGAACGACGGCCCGCATAAGCAAGCGACCAACCTTTCGTAGCTAACTTTGCCGGTAAGCGCAAAATTGCCCGTGCATAAAAAGCAAACCAGCCCGCGTTTGGACACTTCCCAGTGCTTTTGCCCAATTGAAGACAACACGTAACATTTGGCTTGTGCCACATTTGGCCCAAGTCTATAGCGCCGCCAAGAGTGGATTGGAGGCAGACTACTTCGTGTCGAAGGGCCTGCCCCGGGGGTGGAGAATTACGATGGGCGTGAGTGCCAAGCCTCAAGATACGACCAGCGAAACAAGCGCCGCTGACTTTGACCTCAACGATTCATACGTACCTGGCGACGAAGAGCCATTTATGAACGATCGGCAATTAAGATATTTTGAAAAGCAGCTTGTTGACTGGAAGAATGGCATCTTGGCGGAGTCACAGGGAACGCTGAACCAGCTTCAGGATGGTCCCATGCGTGAACCAGATCTTAACGATCGCGCTTCGAGCGAGACCGATTGGAGTATCGAACTTCGTACCCGCGACCGCCAACGTAAGCTTATCGGCAAAATCGAGGCAGCCTTGCGCCGCATCACTGATGGCGAATATGGTTACTGCCAAGTGACTGGCGAGCCTATTTCGCTAGCACGCCTGCGCGCCCGACCGATTGCAACAATGACCCTGGAAGCACAGGAACGCCACGAACGGCAAGAACGCGTTTCACGCGACGATTAAACGGTGCTTGCGTTTACCACCTTTGGTTAAGAATTAGAGCGGAATGCCGGAAAGGTTCGCCGCATTAACCTTTTGGCGATGTTTTGATGCCAGTGTGCAAGGCCGAATTAACACTAATCTTGTTTGGCGCTGCAATATGGACGACCCATTGAGCAATACACAATTCCCTGCTGCAAAGCGTAGCGTGAATCGCGACAGCCTTTTGCTAACGGCTATATTACGTTTTCCAAATACGCAGGAAGAATTGCCGGTACGCATCCGTAATCTGTCCGCCGGCGGCTTAATGGCCGAACTCCCAACTGGCCCAATGCGGGGCGAACTTGTCGAAGTGAACCTGCACAATATTGGCTGGGTCAGTGGCCGCATCGCGTGGGTCAGCGAGGGGCGAGTAGGCATCGCGTTCGAAAATCCGATCAATCCGAAAGATGCGCGCAAACCCGTTGCGGTCTCCGAATTGGATATCCCGCCTTATCTTAAGAAGCTGAACGCAACGACTGTCCCCGGCAAATTGCGCCGCGCCTAATCAGTCATCGAGGCAGTAAATGTCGACAGGCACGACAATCTTGTCCAGCACACGGCCAATCGGATAGGTCGATTTGCCACCCTGTTCGATGGCTGTTTCAAGCACTTCGCGCTTTTTGGCGCCGTTTATTACCAAAATCGCGGTCCGCGCCGTGCCGATGGCTGCACCTGTTAATGTCACCCGATTGACGGGCGCTTCGGGTGGTAAGGGATCAGGCGCAACGCCCACAGCGCGCACGTCTTTGCCGCTGTCCATCGCCGATTCCAAATCAGGACCGGCGAAGATCGATGCTGTATGACCATCTGTCCCCATGCCGAGCCAGACCAAATCCGGCGGCCAGTGGAGGTCCGCCAACCGTGCATTCGCCGCGCTACCCGCCAGTTTATGGTCGGCGGCATCACTTGCGATTGGTAGCACGCGCGCACCCTTTGGAATGAAGATTTTGGCAATCATCGCCACATTGGACAAAGGATTGTCCACAGGCACCAATCGGTCATCGGTTGGGATAATCGTTACATTTTTCCAACGAATATTGGCTTGCGCAAGCTTTTCCAAAATCGGTTTAGGCGTTGAGCCGCCGGGGAATGCGACCAGTGCCTGACCACGGGCATCCAACGCGCTTTCGATGATGAAGCTGACGTCGCCAACCACGGCGTCGATCAAATCTTCCGCAGCGTCAAAATCCCACCATTCGATTTCTTCGGCCATATGCCTTGCGTCTCCGTTAGTTTCGTAATGCCGATGCGGCACGCGCTGCCGATTCAATCGCGGCAACATCTGGAACGCCTTTACCAACAAGCCAGCTACCGCCAACACATAAAATTTCCGGTACTGCCAACCATTCTGCCGCTGTGTCCTGTTTTATACCACCCGTTGGGCAAAATTGGCACTGGCCGAATGGACCAATGAGCGCCTTAAGCGCTGGAAGGCCGCCATTAGCTTGCGCCGGGAAGAATTTGAAATGCGTCAGTCCCAAATCCAACCCGCGCATGATGTCGCCTGCGCTGGCGATGCCGGGCAAGAACGGTATGCCTTTGGCGATAGCTGTCTCACCCAAATTGTTGGTGAGGCCCGGCGATACAATGAACTCAGCGCCAGCGGCGATCGCACATTCAAGACCCGGCACATCGACGATAGTGCCAGCGCCGACAATCGCGCCGGGGACCTTCTTCATCTCGGCAATCGCGTCCAAGGCCGCAGCAGTGCGCAAGGTGACCTCCAGCACGCGAAGCCCTCCCGCAACGAGCGCCTGCGCTATGCCACGCGCATGCGCGGCATCTTCAATGACTAGCACCGGAATAACGGGCGCGGTGCGCATGATTTTTTCGATTGCGGACATATGGTGTAGATCCTCAAACATGTTGCTCGGCATACGCTGCCGCTGCGCCAAAAAGGCCGGGTTGCGGATGTGTGATCAGTTTTACAGGGATGGCAGACATCAACCCTTCGAAGCGGCCCTTTGCACAAAACCGTTCGGCAAAACCCGAACGGATGAGGTTATCTTTGATCCGTAAGCCAAGCCCGCCCGCGATCACAACGCCAGCAAACCCACCCTGCGCGAGCGTGATGTCGCCTGCCACACTGCCAAGCGTTAGACAGAAGCGGTCCACCGCTGCGGCGGCAAGGCTGTCCGCGCCTGACATGCCCAATTGCCACAAAGTCTTATCGTCATATTGCTGGACCGCACGCCCCTCAATCGCGGCAAGCGTTTCGTAAAGATCAATAAGACCTGGCCCAGATACCACGCGTTCGATCGATACCCGGCGGTAACGTTTGCGTAACCGCGCCAGAACAGCATCCTCAATCGCATCCAGCGGGGCAAAATCGATATGACCGCCTTGAGTCGCCTGCACATGATAGGCACTGCCCTTGCGCCAGACATGCGCCACGCCAAGACCAGTTCCCGGCCCAATAATGCTCAACGTACCGTCCGAAGAAAAGTCCTGATCCGGCCCCGTCAGATGCTGAAAATACTCTGGCCCCGCCTGCGCAACTGCATGGCCCACCGCGCCGAAGTCATTGATGATGACAAAGCTGTCGACGTCCAATTTCTCGCACACCATTGAACGGCGGATGACCCACGGATTGTTGGTAAGATTGATGACATCGGCGTCCACTGGCCCCGCAATCGCAATTGCCGCCGCGCGCGGAAGTGGCGCACCATTGAGCCGTTCAAATTCCTGCCACGCGGTCTGGAAACTCGCATGTTCAGCGGTTTTCAGCGTCACCGCCTCACCCAAGGCAAGCACGCGGCCGTCCAGAACTTCGGCAATTGCAAAGCGGGCATGGGTCCCGCCGATATCGACAGCGACGATAGCAGTCATAATCCAGCAACCGCCAACATGGCCGACCCGCCTTTCTCCGCTTCATCCGCGCCTGCCTGCATCATCGCGAACAGCTCACGCCCCGTGCCTATATGCCGTGCTGGCGTCGGTGCTGGCGCGCGGGCCGCCCAGATATCTGCGTCGACCAAAACCGACAATGTTCCGGTGTTCGCGCAGAGCCGAATGATATCACCATCCTGAAGCTTGGCGATTGCTCCGCCGCGCGCGCCTTCCGGACTTAAATGGATCGCGGCAGGCACTTTGCCCGACGCGCCGGACATGCGGCCATCGGTCACGAGCGCCACATTAAAGCCCTTATCCTGCAACACGCCTAAGGGCGGAGTCAGCTTGTGCAATTCGGGCATGCCGTTGGCGACAGGCCCTTGAAAACGGATGACGATGATGACATCGCGTTCCAATTCGCCCGCCTTGAATGCCGCCAATGCGTCATTCTGGTCATGAAACACCCGGGCGGGCGCTTCTATGGTCCAGCGTGCAGGATCAACTGCGCTGGTCTTAAATGTTGCACGGCCCAAATTGCCTATCACCAGACGCATCCCGCCATCGGGGCTGAACGGCGCAGACGGTGGACGCAGCATCTTGTCATCGGCAGTGACTGCGGGCGCATCGCGCCAGACAAGCCGGTCATCCTCCAACATTGGCTCACGCCCATAATCGGCCAAATCATTGCCTGCGACCGTCATGATATCGCGGTGCAGCAGGCCAGCATGTATCAACTCGCGAATGACATAACCCATGCCCCCCGCCGCGTGGAAATGGTTCACATCGCCCGAACCATTTGGATAGACCCGCGCAATGAGCGGCACAGCTGAGGACAGTTGGTCCAAATCTTCCCAATCGATGATGATCCCCGCCGCCCGCGCGATTGCCGGAATATGCAGCGCATGGTTGGTTGAACCACCCGTCGCGAGCAAGCCAACACATGCGTTCACAATCGCCTTTTCATCCACGCAAAGGCCCAAGGGCCGATAATCATCGCCATCCCATCCAATTTTGCTCAGGCGATGGACGGCAGCCCGGGTCAATTCGGTCCGCAATTTCGTGCCGGGGTTGATGAAGGCGGAACCGGGTATATGCAGCCCCATCACTTCCATCATCATCTGGTTTGAATTTGCGGTGCCGTAAAAGGTGCAGGTGCCCGCGCTATGATAAGACGCAGCCTCCGCCTCAAGCAATTCGGCACGGCCGACTTTACCCTCGGCATAAAGCTGCCGAACACGTTGTTTTTCCTTGTTGGGAAGGCCCGACGGCATTGGCCCGGCTGGCACAAGGATGGTCGGCAAATGGCCGAAACGCAAAGCGCCGATCAACAGACCGGGCACAATCTTGTCGCAAATGCCAAGCATCGCAACGCTTTCGAACATGCCATGGCTTAGACCTACCGCCGTTGCCATCGCGATTACGTCGCGGCTGAACAAGGACAGCTCCATCGAGTCCTGCCCCTGCGTGACACCATCGCACATGGCGGGCGTTGATCCTGCGACTTGCGCGGTGGCCCCAACCTCACGCGCGAAAATTTTCATCTGCTCAGGGTAGCGGCCATAAGGCTGATGCGCCGACAGCATGTCATTATACGCGCTAATAATGCCGATATTCATCGCCTTGCCATCGCGGATCGACGCCTTGTCCTCGCCACTGGCGGCAAAGCCATGCGCAAGATTACCGCAGCTTAAAACCGGGCGGTTAACACCGGCGTCGCCTTGCTTGCTGATCAGGTTGAGATAGGCCTGACGCCCCGGCTTGGAGCGTTCAATAATCCGCGCAGTGACGGCTTCGACGGTAATGTGTAATTTACTCATGCCAGCTCACTCCATCACGTTCCGTCAGCGCAATCGCCGCACTCGGACCCCAGCTTCCTGCGCCATAGGTTTTTGGCTTAAGTGCCGTGGCGCTCCACAAGGCCCGTATGGCATCGATCCATGTCCACTGCGCCTCGACTTCATCCCGGCGCACAAATAGCGCCTGATCGCCTTGTATGAGGTCGAGAAGTAGTCTTTCATACGCAATCCGCCGGCGCGATCCGGCAAAGGCTTCCGTCAGCGACAAGTCCAGCGGCACTTCGCGCAAAGTAACACCGCCTCGGTCCAGCCCCGGCTCCTTTGCCATCACCAACAACCGCACATATTCCTCCGGCTGCAAACGGATGATCAGCGTATTTGCCTCAAGCTTGCCGCCACGATCACGGAACACATTGTGCGGGACGGACTTGAATTGGATAACAATCTCGCTGCGCCGTTCGGGCAGGCGTTTGCCGGTGCGCAGGAAAAACGGAACGCCCTGCCAGCGCCAATTGTCGACATAAGCCTTTATCGCGACAAATGTTTCGGTGTCGGACGCTTTGCCCAGATCGCTTTCGTAGCTTTTGACCGCATCGCCTTGGACCGCGCCTTCGGTATATTTACCGGTCACAACGTCGCCTTCAGCAACAGGACGGAGCGCGCGCAGAACCTTGACCTTTTCGTCACGAATGGCGGTGGCATCAAGGCTGGCGGGCGGCTCCATCGCGGTGAGTGCGAGCAATTGCAGCATATGGTTCTGCACCATGTCGCGCAGCGCGCCCGTATCATTGTAAAAACCTGCGCGCCCTTCAAGTCCGACAGTCTCGCTGACGGTGATTTGCACATGTTCAATGGCATTGGCATTCCACAATGGCTCAAACAACATATTGGCAAAGCGCAACGCCATCAGGTTCTGCACGGTTTCCTTGCCCAGATAATGGTCAATGCGGAAGGTACGTTTTTCGGGGAATACGGCATTGACGGCGTCATTGATATGGCGCGAGGAAGCAAGATCATTGCCCAAGGGTTTTTCGAGACCAATACGCACATTTTCGCCAGACAGACCGGCATAATGCAGGCCCTTAATCGTCGCTTCGAACAAAGACGGCGCTGTGGACAGGAATATCGACAAACCGCCGGATATATCACCAATTTTCGCCGCCAGTTCGACAAAGCCATCAGGGTTGGACGCATCCAGCGCGACATAATGCAAACACAGCAAGAAGGCATCAATCAACCCTTCGGCCTTGCGGTCATCGGGTAGAAATTCGCACAATGCCGCGCGCGCCATATCGCGGAAGGCATCGTCGGTCAGGGGACTTCGGGCGGTGCCAAAGATCCGCAAGTTCGGGTCGATCAAACCATCGGCGTGCAACGCGTATAAGGACGGCAGCAGCATCCGGCGCGAAAGGTCGCCCGTCGCACCGAACAGCAGCAAGGTTGAACTATGGTTGGGCATTCCGTCGGTCTCCTGGCAAGGCAGCAGACAATCGCCTTGCAATTCGTCCCTCCCTTTATCCCGAAGCGAGAAGGCGTCTAGCGCTTATTCGTATGCAAGACTTCGGGACAGGACCTAGCTTAACGCCCAAGCGCGCTGTTCGGCCATGCCCATGGAAATAAGGATCGGTTCATCCTGCTGCCGCGCCTGAAAGTCCGCTTTGCTCGACAGACCGCGCCAGCCCGAAGCGATCAGCGCCTGCACAGTGGGCGCGCCCAACGTCGTGCCGGGGCCTAGAACGATGATCGTGTCGGGTGCAAATTCAGCGGCTGCGACATGAACTGCGCGGGTAAAATCATAGCTGTCAGTCAGTTGCGCGCCGAGTGTGTAGTCATAAATGGCCGCACGGCTGAATGCGCGGGGAGACCAAATCCGGCCCTGCCCATCAATCGCGGGAATTTCGCCAGCCCCGAAATCGCCCACAGGATTCTCTGCCCGGACCATCGGAATAATATGATTCAGCAAGGGGCTGTGGAATGCGGCGTGATGCATTAGCTTTAACGGAAAACGGTCGTCTTTGGGCAGCCGCTCCATCAACCATTTCAGCCCGGCGTCGTCGGCTGCAAAAACAATCATGCCGCCCAGGCGAATGGAAATGTGGACTTTAATGTTTGAAACTGTCTGTACTTCCTGCAACAAGTCACTGACAAGACGCATTTTTTCTTGGCTAATTTTCCAATCATCATCAACGATTGACCAGACAATTTGTCCGCCGGTTCCATGCTCATGCATGATGCCGCCCATATTGTTGACGAGCCGCGTCCCGCCCGCAAGATCGACGATACCCGCACACGCCAATGCCAGATACCAGCCCATAGAATTGCCGGTTATCGCGACAATCTCATATCGTTCGCGGTCAATCGCAGCGAAGTCCGCCATTGCGCATGCATAGATCAACGCCGAGGCATTATCGCCCGTCATATGCACCGATGGCGCGTATGTGTCTGCACTATCCAGCTGCGCGACAGTCGCCTGCCCCTTCGTCGCCCGCACGGCGTCTACAGTGGCAATTATGTCCCCGCGCGCAGCATGATGCGTGCGCAGATAGCCAAGCTCTGCAGCGTTATATGTCCCGCGCCCGGGGCAGATGACTAAAGCCCGTTTTTTCATGCCACCGCCGCCCGTGCCGCTTCGATGATGGAGGCTTTGCTGGGCAAAACCAGTTCCGCTGCTGGTCCCAACGGAATGAAGCAATCCTCGGCAGTAATCCGGCTGACCGCATCGCCGCGTCCTGCCTCAGTCAATATGCTCATCAACTTCTCGCTAAGGCTTCCCGACCTGCGGCATTCGTCGACAATCAAAATTTTCCCGCAATCCGCTACCGCCGCAACAATCGCCTCGGCATTCAACGGGTGCAGCCAGCGTAGATCGATAATCCGCAGATCAATCCCTCCCGCCGTCAATTCATCCGCCGCCTGCCGCGAAAGAAAATAACCATTTGCATATGTTATAATGGCAAGTTCAGTACCTTTGCCAAATTGACCGAGCGCACCAAGCGAAATAATTTTGTCCTGATCTGGCGCAACATAAGGTGCAGTCCACCCGCCGTCGTCCGCCTGTTGCAGGTCGGTCGTATGATAGAGCGCGATGGGCTCAATAAAGACCACGACCCGTCCGTCCTCATGCGCCAGACGGACGCATTCCCGCAGCATCGCTGGCGCGTCGGCCCCGCTGGACGGACACGCGACGATGATGCCGGGAATATCGGTAAGGACGGCCAAGCTATTGTCATTGTGGAAATGCCCGCCAAAACCCTTTTGATAAGGCAGGCCAGCAATGCGGACGACCATCGGGTTGCGATATTGCTTATTTGAAAAGAAGGATAAGGTCGCGGCTTCCCCACGAATCTGGTCCTCAGCATTATGCAAATAAGCCAAAAACTGGATTTCGGGGATCGGCACAAAGCCGTTATGCGCCATGCCAATGGCAAGGCCCAAGATCGTTTGTTCGTCCAGCAATGTGTCGAACACGCGGGCGGCGCCGAATTTTCCCTGCAAACCCTGTGTCACGCCATAGACGCCACCTTTGCGCGCGACATCTTCGCCAAACACCGCGACATTGGGATATTGCAGCATGATGTCCGCCAAGGCAAAATTGATGCTCTTGGCTAAGGTCGCTGGTTTGGCAAGGTTACGCGCGTCATGTGTGAACAGGGCATCACGTTTCGCCGCATCAGGCATGGGCTGCTGCAGCTTTGCGGATTTCGCTGGTTCAATCGACGCCATAACCTCTGCGGCTGTCACCAGTCGCGGCTTCGCCAGCGCATCGCGTGCTACGCTGTCGACCCGGGCACGCATCTCTTCATAGCGCGCAACTATCTCCGCGCCTGACATGCCCGCTTGTTCATACAAAATACGCGCGCTGTGTAGCAACGGATCCTGCGCCTCGGCAGCCTCGATCTGTGCAATAGGGGCGTAGCTTAATTCAACGTCCGCCCCGGCATGCCCCATCAGCCGGATCGTCTGCATGTGCAGGAAAACTGGCTTGCGCCGCGTGCGGGCATAGGTCACCGCTTCTGCGCATCCGCGCAAGGCATCGTTCATGTCCGCACCGTCGCAGCTTATATACTGCAAAGCGGGCTTGTGCGCGAAATTGGCCGCGATCCACCCGCCTGGCGTGCGCACCGAAATGCCAATGCCATTATCCTCACATAGAAAGACAATCGGCATGGGCAAATGCTGATACGACGCCCAACACGCGGCGTTGAACGCCCCTTGCGACGTTGAATGGTTCGCGGACGCATCACCGAATGAACAGAGGATTATCGAGTCATGCGGCAGCACAGCATCGGCAACCTGCAACCGCTGCGCCATGCCCAATGAATGCGCCGCGCCAACGGCCTTAGGCAGATGGGACGCAATCGTGCTCGTCTGCGGCGGCACAAAAGTGTGTGCGCACCCCAATACTTTGTGCCGTCCGCCTGAGATTGGGTCATCTGCCGACGCGGCGAAGGACAAGGCCATGTCGTGCAAAGGCGTCAGGCCGCCTGCTTGCTTCTTACGCTGGATCAGGAACGCAGCATCACGGTAATGCAGGAATGCCATATCGGTCGAACGCGTTGCCGCGGCCATGGCTGCTGTGCCCTCATGCCCCGAACTGCCGATGGAATAGAAAGTCTTGCCCTTGGAACGCCGCGCCCAAAGGTCGAGATGGCGGCTCATAATCTGACTATCGAACAGATCAACAAGCAGGTGCGGCGCAACCATTTCGGCAATGTGATTGGTATGCGAAGATGGAAAGTCATGCGCGGCGACGCGGCGGGAAAATGCCTCGTCCAAGATTGTGGGGCGGTCAAACATAGCCCAAGATAACTAACGTCATAAGGCGTAAAAGCCACAGTAAAGTGATTTTTTCAATCGCGTGATTAAATTGCTGGATTTGTCAATTTTCGTTGATAGGATAGGCAGTTCAGCGAGTTGTTCTTCCCGGATTTTCCCAACCGGGAAGCGTCAAGAGCGCCGTCAACCATATATGAGCAGCAAATGCCAATAGGTTGCCGGTTAAATGGAGGAGAGAGAAATGCGTCGATTTAATCGTGTAATTACCGCTGCTTTGTGCAGCACTATATGCAGCGCCATTCTGGTGCCCGCAGCTTACGCCCAGACAGCCCAATCTAGCGACGACAGCGGTGATGAACCCATCATCGTGACCGCAACGTTGCGCGCAATGGACGTGCAAGACATTCCGCTTGCCGTGACCGCAGTCGCACCTGAAGCTTTGGAGCGTCAGGGTGTCAACGACATCAAGAATTTGGCATCCATTTCGCCAAGCTTTAACATCCAGTCATCGCAGACCGAAACGCAGGGCACATCGATAAAGATACGTGGCGTCGGCACCACCGGCAACAACACCGGACTTGAAAGCTCGGTCGGCGTTTTCATTGACGGTGTCTATCAGTCACGCCCCGGTGTAGCATTGGGTGACCTTGTCGACATCGAACGTCTTGAAATTCTGCGTGGTCCTCAGGGTACATTGTTCGGCCGCAATACGTCGGCTGGTGCTTTGAACGTCTCCACAAAGCGTCCTAGCCTTTCGACCACGGAAGGTTTCGTGAATGCCAGCTATGGCAATTATAAATTCATGAACGTGCAGGGAGGTGTCAGCCTTCCAGTTGTGCAAGATGTCGCTGGCGTTCGGCTTTCAGGCACATGGCGCAAGCGCGACGGATATCTAAAATCCCCCACAGGCGCTGAAAGCAATGACCGTGACCGCTATATGCTGCGCGGCCAGCTGTATATCGAACCCAATGCCGATGTCAGCATCCGCCTGTTGGCCGATTATGCCAAAACCGACGAGCAATGCTGCGAAGCCGTTATTGTTCGCGAAACCGAACTTGCGCCGTTCTTTGCCGCCAACGGACTTTTGAGCGATGGAGTCGACCAGTCCGGATTGAGCGCTCTTAAGAATTTGTCGATCAACGGCGGTCCTTATAAGAACGGCTCTAAGCAATGGGGCACTTCGGCCGAATTGAAATGGGACTTGGGTGGCGCAAAGCTTACCTCGGTCACCGCATATCGTAAGTTTGATTCGAGTTCGACAACGGTTGGTGGTTTTACCGCCAACGACACCTACACGGTCGGTAATGGCGCACCAACATCGCGCGTCGGAATCTTGCCGTCGGGTGACCATATCAAAACCTTTACGCAGGAATTGCGCTTGCAGGGCACGGCGGTTAACGATCATGTTGATTGGTTGGTCGGTGGATTCTACTCCAGCGAGAAGATCCGTGCTGACCAAACGATGACTTTGAATGCCGATTTCCAGAAGACTGGTAGCGCGTTTAA
>Ga0247843_1006023_pt1 | contig 16211 bp, 12 predicted proteins | sample LaCruzMarch2017__FD_192420 | JGI IMG/M metagenome (GOLD analysis project Ga0247843, IMG submission 192420) | Freshwater microbial communities from meromictic Lake La Cruz, Castile-La Mancha, Spain - LaCruzMarch2017_8m | ecosystem: Environmental > Aquatic > Freshwater > Lake | place: Spain... | reverse complement strand
TAAATTTGTAAATGTAAAAAAAAATATTTTTTACAAATTTACATTTACAAATTTACAATTTTACATTTACAAGTGGTCGATCTGGGACACGCTATTACAGGTTGCGTTGGGTCTTATCATCATGATCTCACTCATGAAGGAAGATAGGTAGATACCTCACGCACGGCGTGGACCACTCAAACAGAACTAGTATTTCAACGCATCAACAATACAAGTGCATAATTTAATAGGAGTTTAGGAGTATACCATGCCGTTCGCGACGCTCGTACAAATCAAATGTGAAGACACGACAATGGAACGTGACATGCACCACGAAGAATATTATGGTGGTGAAAAGGGACGAGAGGCCCTAAGAAAGGGTGAGAGTCGGGGGGTAGTCGATGTCATTCAATTGTCAGCCCCGTCTACTATGTCATATGCAAGGGGGACCCTGCCTGACGACATTTACACGACTGAAGAAAGTCAAGCACAGAACGATGACATGGAAGTTTCACCATTAACGCTGACATCGTGCCATGAGCCACCGTTTCCTACAGCACCACCTCCCTTGGATGTGTCATTGAAGCCGTCAAGTTTGATTTTGGAGCGTTGGTCGGTGTCAGAATCGAAACCAGCACCACAGGTGATAGCCGAACATCAAGTGGAACAGCATTTTGCCGTGAATAATAGTGAATTACAGCGCGACAAGGATATCGACGATCGGGTGAACATGACTAAACAGATGTGAGTGTGGAGGACGCTGCAAATATTTGGAGTATATTTTTATCGCAAAAATTACTATCACGAATATATCATACTAACACTCCAACTTTATCCCCCATCGTGATACACCTTAAGTGAGGAAATATTGCGACAGAAGAAGCCTGATGCAAGTCAAGAGTGGCTCATCAAGCTTCCCCAAACAGCCAAGCGCTTGGACGAAATTCTATTCAGAGAAGCACCTTCATTGGCGGTGTATCATGATAACTCTACCCTAGAGCAACGATTGCGACAGCTCGCACTCAACAAGATAAAGGCACAGCGAATGGAACAAGCTCAGATGCTTCAGATTCGGTTCCAACAAGCTCAGGCTAATTTAGTTCAGTTGTATGTGAAAGTACCTTCACGAGTAGTCGATCACACCTACCATGATTACTCCAACTATCCATTTCAAGACCCTGTCTCGAAAAAGTCCTTCCCAAAAAAGTTGCACGAAATACTTTCCAATCCAGAATTTGAGCATATCATCTCATGGATGCCGCATGGCAGGGCATGGAATATCCACAACAGGGATCTCTTTCAAACAGAAGTTGCGCCCAGGTATTTCCATCAGGAGAAGTTCGCCTCCTTCACACGTCAAGTAACTGGCTGGGGCTTCAAACGACTTACTAAACAAGGCACCGATTTCAATGCATATTATCATCAATGTTTCCTGAGAGAAAGGCCTGATCTTGTAGTACTTATAAAGCGGGTTCCAAACAATCTCGGACGGTTAACACCTGATTTTATTAATGAACCTAATTTCTACGATCCGAACCTTGCATGGTCCATTAAGAAGAGGGAAGATGACTCAATGCGGTCCGACTCGTCAAAGGAATCCTCCGGGTCTGTTCCATACAAGTCCAACGTGCATGCGACGAGTCTCGACGACGCAGCCGCCACGGCTCTTATTTCGTTGTCATCAGTCACTAATGAGTCATTATTGTCACATGAACTAAAAGTCTCTTCCAAGAGACCAGTCCTCCCGCTCCGAAAACGCAGAGAGCAACTTGCTCACAATTTGATTCAGCAACATGACCATCCTCAACAATATCAGCATGAGTTGTTGTTACCACAGAAACAGGTGACGAAAGATGTAGCAACGAAACTGCAAAGTATGGTGCCAAAGGTGGCAAATAGTCCCAAAGGTAAGTATTGCGGCACAAACACCAATCACACGGCTGAGGTTGATCATTACTCCAATGCTTTATCTACGGCAAGGACACCGCCAACGATGTTGCCAAAGGTGATGAAGGCCACAGGCAAGAATAAAGTTAAGTTGCCAAAGGTAATGAGAACCACAGGTAAACATAGCGACACAGACACATCGACCGAACGCACGGGTCGATGGACTGAGGCTGAACATGATGCTTTCTTGGAAGGCTTAGAAATGTACGGAAAGAAATGGAATAAGATATCTAGGCACATCAAGACTCGTAATGTTATACAAACGAGAACTCATGCTCAGAAGTACTACCTAAAGCTCTGTAAAGATGGGCTTCATGTCGATCACTTCGAGAATGTCACCGATAAGAAATCGACCGAGAATGAGCTTCTCGCCACATGCACGGGTAAAGAACATGAGATGCGTCCACACACTGTTTACATCAAGCAAATGAGTCAACCGACCGAGAAAGAACTTGATGTGTGTCCACAGGTTATCGAGACAAAGACTGAACTTGCAGGATTGCCCGACAAACTACAAAAGAATGTCAGAGCACAGGTAACGGATGATAATGATTATTACCACAAATATCTACGAAAGGTAAGACTCCACACAATTATCTGCCGTTTGGATTCCTTTTATTTTTGTTCTCAACCATCCTGACCTTGACTTTCTCTCAACCATCTACTTGCTCACTATTTGATTCAGCAACAGGACCATCCTCAACAGAACCAATATAAGCATGAGTTGTTGTTACCACAGAAACAGGTGACGAAAGATGTAGCAACGAAACTGCAAAGTATGGTGCCAAAGGTGGCAAATAGTCCCAAAGGTAAGTATTGCGGCACAAACACCAATCACACGGCTGAGGTTGATCATTACTCCAATGCTTTATCTACGGCAAGGACACCGCCAACGATGTTGCCAAAGGTGATGAAGGCCACAGGCAAGAATAAAGTTAAGTTGCCAAAGGTAATGAGAACCACAGGTAAACATAGCGACACAGACACATCGACCGAACGCACGGGTCGATGGACTGAGGCTGAACATGATGCTTTCTTGGAAGGCTTAGAAATGTACGGAAAGAAATGGAATAAGATATCTAGGCACATCAAGACTCGTAATGTTATACAAACGAGAACTCATGCTCAGAATTACTACTTAAAGCTCTGTAAAGATGGGCTTCATGTCGATCATTTCGAGAATGTCACCGATAAGAAATCTACCGAGAATGAGCTTCTCGCCACATGCACGGAAAAAGAACATGAGATGCGTCCACACACTGTTCCCATCAAGCAAATGAGTCAACCGACCGAGAAAGAACTTGATGTGCGTCCACAGGTTATCGAGAGAAAGACTGAATTTGCAGGATTGCCCGACAAACTACAAAGGAATGTCAGAGCACAGGTACCGGATGATAATGATTATTACCACAAATATCTACGAAAGGTAAGACTCCACACATTATTTGCCGTTTGGATTCCTTTTATTTTTGTTCTCAACCATCCTGACCTTGACTTTCTCTCAACCATCTACTGTCCTTGATTTTACCTTAGGGCGGACAAGATATCGACATCGATGAATATTTAAGATATCATGCTCCAGCGGCCCACGAAGCGGGAGCTGAAGAACTAGACTGTCGTAAGAAAGGTGATATTCTATTTAGAAACGTGGACGACCATGACGAACCACCGAGAATTCTCGCTGGACCAATGCTTCAATCCCCACTACCAAGATCTAATTCGTCGGATGCTGGTTCATGGTTATTAAAGATGTCGAGCGATGTTACAGCTACTTCTTCTACCACTATTTGCAGAACGAATATGACTTCTACTTCTACTAGTGTAGCACCATCGTCTCGGAATGAATCGTCTGCAACTTCGCATCAGTACCCAAAATCTTGCCATGATAGCGCACGTGTCTCCAAAGCAACAACTGAACAGATGGAACGATTGACAAAGAGATTGCACGAGCAACCAGGTACGGAGTCTCTGAAGGTCAAAAATATTTCCGATAAGATCCTTGACACATACAACAACTCCACATACGTAGGCAAATGGACAGCGGGGGAACATGCCGCGTTTCTGTCAGGATTATCGATGTATGGGGAGAATTGGAGTAGGGTTGCTGGGTGGGTCAAAACCCGTAGTGTTATACAAACGATGGCCTACGCTGAGAATTACTTTCAAAGCCTTCCAATAGAGGCTCCGATTAATACACATACGGGTGAATGGAGTACGACTGAGAATGAGGCATTTATGTCAGGTTTGGAGTTGTACGGGAAGGATTGGGTTCGGATTGCTGCCATGATCAAGACTCGTACAGTCGTACAAACGATGGCGCATGCGCAGAATTACTTCCAACAGCTGATGAAGGAGGTGAATGAGGAGCCCGTCATCGCTTGTACAGGTCAACCCCCCGTCATCGCACGCACTAGACAACCTCCAGTCATTGCTCGAACTAGTCCATTTAACATCATCGCTCGCGATAGCCAATGGATTGAGGATACGAACGAGGCTACGGGCCGATGGAATAACACTGAGCATGAGGCATTCCTTTCAGGGTTGGAATTGTATGGGAAGAATTGGCGACAGGTCGCTGCTCATGTAAAGACGCGTACTGTCATACAAACGAGAACTCATGCTCAAAAATATTTTGCTACGAAACATCGAAGCTGAATTTATGCTTTGTAATTCCCCAATTGACAGCATGCATTATGACCTTTAGATTGATATATGCATGAATATAAATATGTGTAAAATAAAACTATTTGTCTAACAACTTACTACTTTTTCTGTATCTAGTTAATTCCATCATATATATATGGAGTTATAAGTTTATGAAGGATCGACTCGTAACTCACATATCAAATATTAAACTGTTGCCATATTGTGAAACAAACTAGATATTCATTCATCAAATACGCGTTAAATCATCAAATTCACGAATGATGGTGGGGTTCATGCGGCGCCAGATACACGCCATCTTCGAACAATATCCCCCGAAAATGAAAATCGGGCGATAATACATCCCACCAACCAAAGCGACACATGGTCGATACGGGTTTGGCAGTCACATATACCGCCTCGCCATTGTCGGTAACGCCGTGCCGTTCGACGATATGATCCAATATCAATGTTCGTAACAATTGCGACACCTCGTCGTTACTCAATTGTACTCTACTGACATTGGCCTGCGTCATTTTGGCCGATATTTGTCGTACCGTCACGCCGTTGCCCACGCCGTATCCGCCATTCATGCGCGTGATGCACAGTACTATGAAGTTGCGCAATTCGGCGATGAATTCGTGATCGAATTCGTATTCCGAATACCACGGTCCGCCCGTAATTTCCTTCGCGGGCGTCAGGTCGTACAACATGTATAATTTCTTGGTCTTGGCGGTCACGGCCTTGATGGGCTTGATGAGCCGTCGCGTTTCGAGCTGTTTGAATATTTTAGTGAGCGTCGCCTGCTGTATGTTCGTTTGGACGCGTACATCGACCGTCCATATCCCGCGGGAGCCGCTCGCCTCGATGACTTGATATACCATCTTCGACGGCGCGTCGAGTCCGTGCAATTTGGTCGCTTCTTCCGTGCTTAGTAAGGAAAAATAAACCTCCGATGTCGTCGTCGTCGCCCCTACTGCGCCCCCCGCCCCATCGTCTTGCTTCGACATGGTAAGACGAGATGAGCGCGTTAGGTCGTTGATTATGGGAACTAATTCCGGATACCGCGATTCGAAGTGCGATTTTAATGCAGAGTTGGCAATCCCGCGTCCTCCCTTGTACTGTGGTTTCGATAGGAGCTGGACGAATTCATCGTACAGTTGTTGGTTAATGGAGGACGACGATGATGACGCTGACGCTGCTGTTGTTTCGGATGGTATTGCCACGCCCTTCTTCTTTCCAGCAGGACCTACCACAGTGGTGGTGCGCTTGCGTTTGATGCTGGCGGCCGTGGCGGCCGTGACTATTGGACGTTTTGGTGGCATTATTATTTGGCATGGGTTACACTCCGTGGTTACCTGGTCTACTTACATAGCTAAGGGTAGCATAAATACGATTCCTACGTAATTATTTTAGTGACGGGACGAGCATAGAAATGAAACCCGTAATAGTCGTGACCGTTGGGTGAGACCCGCGACAATTATTGTTTGATTAGAATGCGGAGAGAAGAAATAGGCAGTTGCAGTATCTCGATAATGGGACTCATCAGCAGAGAGGTGTACCTATGATGTTATTGCAACTCATCTCATAATATACCTTATCTCCTGCCTCGTTGCTGCGATCGAACTAACGATGAAATTCTCAGTCCTCATTCCCACCTGTCTATCGGTGGTGACGGCGTCTATGACGACAAGTGAATCTCCTCGGGACGACGAGGAGGAGAATGATCTTCTCAGTCGCCGACGGGAGCTTAACATTTTTGCCGACGATAACAATGATAGTAATACACTGCAGATCGGTACTTTGAACGACACACACTCAAACGCAACTGTGTCTGTAATGATTAAGGTTGATACTGATAATAACGTGACAGCGTCCGATAACATAGGAGTACTCATCAGTCAAACGACAGCGATGACAGTATCGGAGGAGCCATCAATATCCCAGCCAACCTCGCTTGAGTTTAATACTGCAGAAGTTGGAAGACCTTGTGGTAATGGAAATGTAGGCAATGGACGATGCGAAGTTGATAGTTTATGTTGTAGTCAATTCGGATATTGCGGCAGCACAGCTGACTATTGTCGACCTACGAAACGACCAACATCCAAGCCGTTGACAATAACATCATCCAAACCTACGTCAAGGAAGCCAACTCTACCGTCAACGTCGACCAACAAACCCTCGGTTCTGATGAAACCAACAACAGTTAAACCAACGTCAAGGAAACCAACAACAGTTAAACCAACGTCAAGGAAACCAACAACACTCAAGCCCACATCGAGGACTTCAACAACAGTCAAACCCACGTCGAGGAAACCAACAACAGTTAAACCAACGTCAAGGAAACCAACAACACTCAAACCAACATCGAGGAAACCAACAACACTCAAACCCACATCGAGGACTTCAACAACAGTCAAACCCACGTCGAGGAAACCAACAACAGTTAAAATGACGTCTAGGAAGCCAGTATCATCTGTGATCGTAACAGAAGCTATTTCATTCCCGGCATCTCGTTTGAAAATCTATCATCAAGTAGGATTTATGTGGCAGGAACAGGATAAGGATTTGAACTTTTGCATGGGTAAGAAGATATGTAGAGTCTCTTTTCTCTATCAAAGGTTTATATTATGTAATACTAAACATCCACCCTTCTGTAATCATTATTAACCATTCTGTTCGTTTGTTTGTTTGTTACGTCAGATTGTTGGGACAATGTATGTTCAGCAGGTGAATACATTAAACTTCATTATTGCAGTGCATCGTCCGTCGATCAAACATTTGTCGGCATGGATGGGACCATCCGACCGACGAGTGATACTCAATTATGCTTTACGATTATGGGGTATGGTCCTGCCACTGATACTGACGGACGACCAATAGATACACCGATACAACTTCAACAATGTATCCCTGGATCAATCGAACAGCAATTTGTTCGTCGACCTGGTCCTGGAATTGGTGGATATGAGTTTAGTCCCGTTGGTAATTTGAATCGTTGTTTGGCCAATTTGCATCATCCAAAGGTAGGTGAGAGGATATTTCCACGGCTATGCAGTAAGGCTCAGGCTGATACTACTGGAGCATGGGTTACTATTTGATTTATTTGATACATGGAGTTTGGAAGAAGGACTATAAATCATGCGCTACCTGTGTGCTATAAATATAAATGGTTTTAATACATGAGTTTAAGTTTACAGTGGTGTACATACTATGCTTATTTTCCAATCCACAATCTCCAGCACATGCTGGTACAATTCCATACTTCTTCTTGAAACAGATTTATATCCTGATGTCAATTAGAATGAAAAAGACCAATAGTCCTCGCACGCTCTCGAGGAGATGATTGCTAAGGTATTAGGATCATATACACCTTCGCTTAGTTAACCATCCTGTTCACATACATAGTACTGCCTCTACACTTGCTCGTCGTTTCTTGATTGTCGCTATGTATGTCGGTCCCAGCAATGTATTAGTATCGTCAACGTTTATCTTGTCCGGTAATGTTACTTTCAATTAAGTTATACGAATCACGCATCTTCCTCTGCTTGATACTGTTAACCTACCTCTTTTTCTCGTGCTTGTCAACTAAGCACATCTGTGATGTTCGTGAGAATGAAAACCGAAGATCGACGACGGCTTTTAATCAAACAGGATGAAGTGACCATGATGCTTTTTACTTGTTGGAATTGTGGAAAGGATAATAATATTATGGCAGAAGATATGATTTGTTACTCCACTTAATTATGATATTATCTATTTATCTCAGCTTCTACATACCATGCAGAAGTCTCATCCATCGTTGTTCGTGCACCAGTAAGAGGATTAAATAGTGACACAGAAAGTTTTCATGTCTCATAAGAAGCAGTCTCCGACCTGATTGCGGATTCGGATTCGCACCATACATATGTCTCTCAGCACGAAGATTGCCCCACGACCTGACTACCCAACCACCTTGGTTGATTCCCCGATCAGCAAGATTCTAGAGATTCTTTTCGCTTCTCATTTTTTAGGGTATTATTTTGCCGATTTCAGACATCACACGAACAAGAGACAACGCCACCATCTACTCGTAATGCAGCAACGACAGCAACAACGTGACGACGGCGCCGTAGAGGAGGAGAGGTTTATTGATGATGATTATGCACAAATAATCACGAATAATTTTGAACACGAGCGTGAAGAAGAGGAGGCATTACTCCTCCGTAGACGACGACGACGGACGCATCAGTCATTGCCGGTGATACATGAATTAGCGGAGACATTGTCACAGTGTTCCCCTATTTTAGACTATAGCAATAACAACGTTTTGAATATCAATTGGCCACCGGACGATGGCACCTGGCCACCGCGCTCCGATGTTGACGACGATGACGACGAAGACAACATTGAGACACCCCAACAAAAAATACCAACTCCTTTATTTACAAACTATGGCTCGATAGTCGACGAATTACCCATCACATTATGTAATCATTATAATCTTGAGGAGGAGGAGGAGATGTTTTCGAACATATCACCGGCAACATCATCAAGTGATAGTGATGAGGAGGATTCAATTCGTCGAGTTTCATCTATTTTTAGAAGTACTAGTTTTGGTTATGGTGGTGGTGCTGGTCGAAAAAGACGTATGATTACACTCGTATTATCGACAATGTTTGCAGTATCATTATTGGCCATAGCTTATACACCTCTCTTACAAACAATGAAGCAAAATATTCCAATGACGAAGAAGAAAACGAAAAAGAAGAAAGGAAATATGAAACAAATTAATTATAACACCGATGATGATGATGATGTATCACGATGGCATGCACCATGGCTTGCACCACAGAGAATGAAATACAATAGTGATGACAATTCTACAACTACTTCTTCGACCTGGGAGGAGGGGGATGGTGGTGGGGGTGGTAGTAATGATAACATGTTAGATTATGACAACGACGATGACGAGAATATTGGGGATGCAATTCATGTGTTATTGAAAGAGGAGAATGTTACATTCTCAGAATTGGCTGCTGCGTTAGTACCGGTATACTTTCAACGGACTATCAAGTTGTGCGAGGTAACAATATTACCGATGACTATCAATTCTACAACAAATAATACAACGAACAACACGACAACGTATGACCAACCAATGATGATGACAAATAGGACGACTGGTGTTATGCCAAATGAAGTACATACATTACGTAAATTGATGCTATATACAAAAGACCTACTTGATATATTTGCGCCGGTATATCCACAACATTCATCCTTGTATGATGAAAGTAATGATGATGATTGGATGCCCACAGGTACAACAAATATTATTACATTGGGGGGAGGGGAGGTGTCAATCATAAGAGATAGTAAGCATCATCATGAACATTCTCATCATCATGATCACCATCATGATCAAACGAAGAAGAGGAATCACGAGAAAAGAGAGAAGGGAGTGATGGGACGTCATAAAACGAAGACAAAGAAGACAACGGGGAAGGAGGATGAAATTTCCCCCACCAGTACCCCCGCCAGTCTTCGGAAAGATTCTGACGATGATTCTTACGATTTATGGGAACAATTACGAAAATATCTTGATACCGGGTATGTCCTAATTGGCAACTTTCAGGATTTGCATAATGCCAATATCAAATATACACACAAACGTCTTGTTAAGTATCAGTTTAAGATATGGCAATGGCACACGGACTTTATGTCATTTGTGATGACGAATGAACAGATTATCAACTTTTATCTATCTTTCCCATGTAAAAGTAGTGGTCATCATCGTCAAGCTATGATGATGATGACCAATAACCACAACAGCAACAGCAATAATAAGCGATGTAGTGATATCCATGATCATTCATCACATTTATTTTGGGGAGGTACATCGAAGAATGATTTGCCCGATGGCAATACCGAATTGGCGGTGCATGTATTAGGTCGTTTGGGATATTCACAACTTGGTAGAGCGGAAACATATTTGCAGGATGCGTTAGTGTATGAATACGTCCTTAATTCTACCAGTGTCCTCCCAAACGAGGATGCTAATAATAATACGACTGATGATGCTGTTAATGTTCAAGAGATTTATCACAATTTTCGGAAGGAGTTACGGAGCTTCCTTGATGAACTCGATTTGTTTGGAGAATCATTCATCCCTGGATCATCTGCGCTACCCGAAATTGTGAGGTGGCATCGGCACACTCCTTCTTCCGTCAACATAACAATAAAGAAGGGGAAGAATGAAAATATTGATCAGATAATAAACTTGCTCATGACTACAAGACTGAAGCTTGGAGATGTGAATGACAATTACGTTAAATATACACGATACAATAAATGGGATATTCATCATGTCCTTCATAATAGACAACCTCGTTATACGAGGGACATGTCGAAGGTAAAGACTACTTTGGAGACACAATGGAAGGAGTTTCGTCAATGGGCTGTTGATGTGGAATTAATTGCGAAGATTGAATTCTTGAGGTATTCTCTGTATCCTGACGAAAGTCTCAGGACGTACAAAGAGGAAATAGGGGACGTTAAAATGGAGATGGCTGGCGATATCAATCGGCCCTACCTTAGTCTTTCTTCGTCCCCCTATGACAGTTTGGGGTCCTTTTTGATCGAGCGTAAAGCCAATATCACAAACCACGTCGTTATTGGTAACGAAGCGGGAGACGCGGATACAATTGTCACTGCAATTACTTTAGCATTCATTGAGTCAATGAATGGTTATGGTGGTGACGCTGTAACTCCGATAGTTGCAATATCCAAGGATGTGTTTCACAAAGAACGTCCAGATGTAAACTTACTCTTTCAGTTAGCCGGACTTCAAGAATTCACCAAAGATTTGCTATTCATTGAAGACCTGGAAGATATTTTAGAGGAAGATGTCAAGGCAGGCTTGCCAAGTCGATCGATAACGCTAGTGGACCACAATAATCTCAATGAGCCCTTGGTAAAGTATCAGAATAATCTTGTCGTGACAGAGATACTTGACCATCACGAGGACTTACATAAGTACGAGGAGTCATGCTCTGGTAAAGATAGGAATATTGCCTTTGACAATGGTCATGCCCTCGTGGCTAGTGCAACAACACTCGTAGCAGAACGCTTACGTGCACGTAATTACCCACATCCCTACCCTGCAACCATTGGGACGCTCTTGCTTGGAGTTATTATTATTGACTCTATAAACTTGGACGAATCTCTTGGTAAGGTTACTGAACGAGATAGAGATGCCGTCAAAGATTTACTAACAAATACCGATTGGAGTACACGAGTGCATTTACCTCATATTAGATTGAATGCAAATGGGGATATCACCGTCGATACAGACAAGCTATTCGACGAATTACAAGTTGCAAAGTATGATCCTTTGTTTTGGGCCACATTTCCAGTCTTCCGTGCACTGGCCAGTGATTTCAAACAATTCGGAGATGGGAATGAAAGCATGTTTGGAATTGCCACAGTCCTCATGAATGGCCAAGAATTTATGAAAAAGGAGGAGTTTGCGAGTGCAACACTTGACTTTATGCACACATCTCAGATCTCATTCCTGGGCATAATGTTTGCATTTTACGACGAATCAAGAACTCTGAGGAGACAACTTGCATTCGTAACCAAAGGTGAAAAGTTTACCCTCGAGCAAATTGTGGAGTCTCTTCTAAAATCTATCGAATACAAGAATGCGGATTTACAGTTGGAAGAAGTGACAATTCATAAGAAGCTACTAATTGAAGAAGGGGGGTTATTGCAGATTCGTCTCTTTGATCAAACAAATCCAGCGCCTAGCAGAAAGCAAATAGGACCAATGTTTGAGGTCTACTTTAATGGACTAGAGCTATAGGTTGTCTCGGTGTGGCATTTTTGATTAGGATTCAAATAATGATATGTACATGCACTTATTAAATAACATGGGTTTAGCACTGACTACTAACTAAACAATCAAAATGTGGCCAGATGCAATCAAAGGTACACAGTAGAAGAAGGACCAAAAATTCAAAAAAGACAGACTAAATCAAGCCCTGACCTGACTTGTCTTTACCACAAGAGGAAACACACTGTCAAGACAATAATGACTTCAAACGACTGCAAAGCAGCCATCAAAGATGACGACGTCGCTAGCGTCGTGGGTGTAGATTCGACGACTGGTGCAGCAAGAGTAATGGCTGGATTGTGGGTGAAGAAATTAAATGGAATGATCTGAAAGGAGGCCCATTTAATAGGCATGATGGGCCAGTCTTCCATTCGTGGCACGTGATGGAATCCAATGCTGTAGTACGCGACAATGTCTGTATTCGCAATGGGACGATCTGCATCTGTCCAGGTCTGAAGAGTTTCGTCTCCTGAACTCTGAAATGCGTATTCTCCACCGGCATACTTTTGTGTAGGATCATACGGTGTGACATAAAGCTGATTATCAATATAAGCATTGCGTTTAATAGGCATATCGTCCAATGTCATGAGTCCGTAGGCGTACGAATCAGGGACAAGCTGATATCCTGGGTGGTGACCTAGTCCACTCTCCTTGTTACCATTTACAAAGTAGTAATTGGATGGTAGGTCTGGAGTTACCTTTGTGCGAGCCTCGATTTCCGACTGAACCACTTCATACGTGACGCCCCACATGGATTTGCGGGGTATATTAAATTCGGTGAGATTCAAAGGCCGCAACTTTGCCTTCTTGAAATCATTGGCTTCACCATCCACGTCAAAGTCCAGACGGAAATTGAAGTAGTGGTCGTGGAAGGGAGCAACCAAGTTGGCGGATATCAACGATCCGAACTTGGTGTCTTGTGTAGCGGTGTCGTTATTCATGGACTGCGACGCCACACCTTTGACGGCATCAATGCCTGTAGAACCTACTGCCACCCTCATTGCCCCGTCTTGCTGGAAGATATAGTCAACAAGGTAGTCATAATTGCCAACCGCAGACGCATATCGAATTACTAGCTCTGTCGAAGCTCTGCCTTCTGCCGGAAAAGAGGCATCTGGACCTTGAGCAAAGATCTCAAAATGTCGCCAAGAAGGATCCCCAATGGAGCGTTCAAAGACGCATATAGTGCCTGGAATAGTAAAGGGCATGCCAGCGTCATCATTAAGGGTACTGTCAAGGTACGTCGCGGTTTTAGGACAGTCAACTCCTGGTGTCAGGGGGCTCATGAAGATGCCGAATCCATATTCTCCGCTGTCCATGTAGGTTCGCCAGTACCAGCCCACATCAGGATCCATGTATGGAACAAAGACTTCCGAGAGGACTGCTTCATAGAGAACTTCACGCCAGGTCCCTTGGTCGTTCACATCAATCTGGTTGAGAATGAGACCTGGGCGTTTGTCGGTTCGGTAGTGGAATCGCCATATGTCCCAAGTAATCTCAGACCCAGCCATTGAATACCCAACATTGACAGGTATTGCAGAGCGCAAAGCCTGTGCTGTGAGACTGTCCAGGGTTAATGTACTGCTACTGCTAGTGCCCCGAAGATTGCCAAATCGTTCCTCAATTTCGGCTGCCGTATATCCCCAGCTATCTTCACTAATTGGCACAACACCCGTGTCCACAACTTCTAACACCGACTTTGTGTTGAGATCCACGAAGGCAAAGAGACCTTCGATTGGTTTAGCGTACCAATTCGAACTTTGACCTGGAAGGACAAAGCAGGGGACCTTCATCAAACGGCTGCCCTGTTCATTTGCATTGCCATAGGTGCCTGCAGTCAATGGCATGCAGAAGACGTTGTCAGAGGTCAAACCGCGAGCAGCAAGTCCTTTGATCATGTCTGGAGAAGTAAGTGCAAGGTCCATTGCGCCAAAGATTTCCTCCAGGAGCACCATACCCTCGCCGCCCGCTTCGTCAATGGATAGGACAGTTTTGGACGTGATATCAATCTCCGCCTTGTATGAAACCAACCCCTCTTTCATATATGCTACGGCCTTGCGAGAGATGAAATTTCCTTTCGAGAAGGCTTTCACTGAGGACTTGTCTGGTTCGATCAGGGATACGAGGGTGAAGCGAGTGGTGTTCAAGACGTGACCATCGGCAGTCAAGATCGCCAGCACGTCTTCATATTCGCTCGGACTCAAGCTATCAAGAGGATGTTGCTGGGCCATTGTCAGGGGGGGCGCAATCAACGCCATGACGGTCAGAACCACCCAAACAGTTGCATAAGATGTCAAGTCGAACCTCATCATGGTGCTTCTCTTCGTCTAGAGTAAATAATGAGCAATCAGGCTCATGCACCATCCGAACTCTTGAAAGCGTTTGGTATCGTAAACTCCTGCCTGCTTCTCTCCTAGGTATCTTCCGGCAAAAAGTGCAGGTGTTAATACTACATAAATATTATACGGTAGAAAATGGCAAATTAATGAAGGAGGGTTGTTGGTATGTTTATCTTTTTTAGTATGTCGTGGCGCTCGTTCGAGGCATGCTATTGACTATGGTAGGCTCTACATTTATGTGGCAAGGTTGTCTTTGAATAAGAATCTTTTAGTCCAGATGATCATTCGATTATGATGACGCGTTTTGAATGGATAATTGGTATGAAAGGGTCGTTGGGGTGAAAAACGACCCGAAATTTCAACGACGCCATTGATTCGATTGAAGAGCTCTATCAATTATAAATACGTGACAATCAACAATTTCAATAACATCTAATCTCGTTTCTAAATAATATTATATAGCTCTGCTTGATACAAATAGGAGCATACCACTCACATTCCCTTCCATTTCACGTTGCCCTTCTCTCCACATTCAAACCACCCTTCACCGCGAAAGCATACAGAAGAGATGCGTAAATCACTCACCCACTCTCTCTTTCCAGTATTCACATCCACACCTTTCCCCTAAATATCAAATACCAACCTTGACGGGTCGGTAATCTTATCAGCCACACTCTTCAAAAATGTCACACCTTCCCTCCCATCAATCAATCGATGATCATACGTCAATGCAAGGTACATCATCGGCCGTGCCACAACATTCCCCTTCTCATCTACAACAGCACGCATCTTCGTGGCATGCATCCCCAGTATAGCACTTTGGGGTTGGTTGATAATTGGCGTGCCCATAAGACTACCAAATACTCCACCATTCGAAATAGTGAATGTCCCACCACTCATATCATCAAGTGCAAGTGTCCCATCCTTGGCCTTTTGACCGAATAGTGCAATGGTACGTTCGACATCGGCAAAGGTCATATATTCTGTATTCCGTAATACAGGCACAACTAGTCCATTGGGTGATGCCACGGCAACACTAATATCACAGTAATCACGATATACAATCTCTTTAGCCTCGTCATCAATGTAGGCATTGACACTGGGGACCTCACGCAATGCTGCCGTACAGGCCTTGACAAAGACTGACATAAAGCCTAGCTTGACTCCATGTTTCTTGGCAAATTCATCCTTGTGTCGATGACGCATTTCCATGAAGTTACCCATATCTACCTCTTGGAAGGTTGTTAGCATAGCAGCCGTGTTTTGTGATTCCTTGAGTCGTTGTGCGACACGTTGACTGATATATTATATGTATGGAAGGCGAAGGAAGGACGACGATAGAGTGGGAACAGGTTAGAAAAGTGTGAATCGTAACGAATAATGGCCAACCCATCACCTCTTGTGTCGTCCGCCCCCCCCCCCCCCCC
>Ga0247843_1006020_pt1 | contig 16217 bp, 29 predicted proteins | sample LaCruzMarch2017__FD_192420 | JGI IMG/M metagenome (GOLD analysis project Ga0247843, IMG submission 192420) | Freshwater microbial communities from meromictic Lake La Cruz, Castile-La Mancha, Spain - LaCruzMarch2017_8m | ecosystem: Environmental > Aquatic > Freshwater > Lake | place: Spain... | reverse complement strand
GGTGAATTGTGGCTTCCCATTTGTTGCTGCTCTTGCGCCAACAAACGCCTATAACGCCACTACGCGAATTAATCTGTGGATTGCTTCTGTGCATTCCATTTTGTTGATGCGTCACCTTGCGCAGGTTCTCAATGCGGTTGTCAGTTCGGTTGCCGTTAATATGATCAATTTGATATTTGCCGGGGTCTTCACCTGTAGACAACTTCCAAATCAATCTATGAACCAAATAGCGAGAATTACCGATACTGACGGAAATGTGGCCGCCATTAAGAATTGGACCGCCTGCTGGTGTCCCAATCTTTATGCCACCGTTACCAGTCTTACGGATCAATACACCATCGCGCAATTGGAAAAGCCTTTTCAGTTCATCAATCGCAGGAAGCGGTTTATGCTTAATTGTCATCTCATTAAAGGTGAGGTGGACACGGGGCAGGGTGTTGACGCACCGCTGCTCTACCATATTACTACTACCACGGAGTTTGCCCCATGCTGATTAACACTGCTACCGATTTGCAAACAGCTGAACCCAGCGCAGAGCGCACTGCGTTTTTGCAGAATCTGCTAAACGATTACATCATTTTTGATGATGCAGAATATCCACAGGACTATGACCGTGAGCTACAAGAAGGCGATGCTGGTTATGTGGTGCCAGTAATCCGCACCGAATGGAATGCCGGTGCTGCTGCGGCATGGGGCTTTGCAAGCCGCGGGGCAATTGAAGCAGCTCTGAGCTAGACCAGGGGCAATCTAGGGCAACCGCAATTGCCTAAAAGCTGGTGACACCTGCTCCAATGCCGCCAGTGCCAGAATCTCCCAGCTGGGCGGCGCAGGCAGTACCCGCATTGTTAGTAGCGGCGGTGCTGGGGTTATGCGGGCTATTCCTGCAGGTGTCAAAGATTGAGACCGGACTGCTAACAGTATTAGAAGATGTACGTGAGCTTAAGGTCGATTCCAAGGAGCGAATTAGCGACATTGAAAGGCGGGTCCGCGCACTAGAAGTAGTAGCTCGCTGATAGCGCCGGCAACTTAGGGCAGTTACCAAAACCCTAATGGAAACCGCCACAATCATTGCTTTATGCCTGCTGGTGATCAGTGAGGTACTGCCCTACACACCCCTGCGCGGCAATGGCATTGTGCAGCAGGTTGTAAGTGTACTGCGCACAGTATTTCCCCACAAGTGAAGCCTTCCAGCTACCGCATTTGGGCTGCAATTCTGCACGAAATCTTCCAACTACTGTGCAAAAAGCAACCATCGCTTGGCTTTAACACTGCGGTGAAGATGCTTTTAGAGCACACGAAAAGTGACTGGATTGAGTGGAGAACTGAGCAAACACTTCGCGACGTTGATTTGCAGATTGCAGCTATTCACGAAGCGTGGTTTGCGGAGCAACCCCAGCCCCAGATCACCGAGAGCGAAAGCGGTGAGTTGCGAATTCAGGCACCTTGGCTAACTACACAATTGGGAAAACGTAATGAGCCCCCAGCGCCCGATCAGGCTAGTTGACGCAGTTAAGTTCAGCAAAGGTGAACCGCACCAATTAGCTGCGTGGCAGTGGTTAGATGATGCACTAACTGCAGAGCAGAGAACGGAGTTTGCGTTGTTATTTAGATCCGCACCTATTGCAAAAGCAGGTTTAGGAGTAGCTAACACCTGGGACGGTATTTTAGCAGCAGCTAACAAAGCGGGTGCAGCCTTTCCAGAATTAGTCGCGGCCCAGTGGGCGATGGAAAGCGCCTGGGGCAAAAAGCCGAGCGGGCATCACAACTATTTTGGATTAAAGGGCGGGGGTACTAGCACTGAGACGCGGGAGTTTGTGAACGGCGATTGGATCACAATCACAGACGACTTTCTCAACTTCCCCGACATTTCAACATGCGTTCAATACATTGTTGATCGTTGGTATAAAGATTACAAGCAACATAAAGGCGTTAATAATCAACTAAATCGCAATTTAGCGGCCAAGGCTTTAGTGCAGCAGGGGTATGCAACCGACCCCAGCTATGCAGAAAAGTTAATCGCGTTGATGAATGAGCAATCCCCCATTGCGAGACTCACGAGTCCCACGGTGAAGGGCAATCCGCTGAAAGTGCCCTACTTCTCACAGCGTGATAGCAACGAGCCGGGGCAGGCGATGCGAATGTGTTTTAGCTCCAGCTGCGCAATGTTAGTTGCGACGTTAAAGCCGGGGGCGATCACAGGGCCAAATGCGGACGACCAGTACCTACTGCGTGTTCACTCTTTCGGGGACACAACGGACGCTTCCGCCCAATTGCGAGCCCTTCGCAGTTACGGCATCACGGCGAAGTTCACACAAAACGCAGGCTTTATTGACATAGAGAGGCAAATAATGCGTGGCGTTCCCGTACCTTGCGGGTTCCTACATCACGGCACCTCTGCCAATCCAACGGGGGGCGGCCATTGGCTAATAGTTACGGGATTTACGGCTAATTCGGTAATCGTCAACGACCCCTTTGGGGAATTGGACAACATCAATGGAGTCTATCTGAATAGTAAAGGCGCAGGTTTGGCTTACAGCCGTAAGAACTGGGGGCCGCGCTGGCAGGTGGAGGGTGGAGGAAACACCGGCTGGGCGATCTTGGCGGAACCTTAAGTGCAGCAATACCTAATCGAAATCGAAATGCAAATGATCGTTGATTCCGACCTGGAAATTGACGAATTAGCGGAGAACGTGTACGCGAGATGCGCGGAACTTGCTTACTCGGAGGAACACCTTTTAGGCCTATCGGTTATCCCTAGCCCATTACCCCCCGCCTTGGACAGTGAGCCACTGGATCTCGGAAACCTACCTGCTGAACAAGCGTGAGGCAAAGCGCCAATTTCGCGACTACATATTTGAAATCTGGCGGCATAAGTGCGCCTACTGCGGCGCGGAAAATCCATGCACTTTAGATCACATAAAACCCCGATCTAAGGGCGGCACAACCAACACCTACAACCTGCTGCCCGCCTGCCCCAATTGCAATCGAACCAAGGGTAGTAAGGAAGTTTTTAGTTGGTTTCGCACCCGCAAAGACTGGACAGCTAAGCGGGAGGCTGACATTCATCTGTGGATAAACCAACACTCCTTTGAAGGTAGTGCAGGTATACCTCTGCTTGCCATTGCTGATGATGATGATGATGATGATGATGAAATCGCATACCTAGACCTTCCACAACCCACTCAACTTGACCCTGATCATTAACTTGCTCCCACATTAAAGGTTCCATATCAACAACTATTAACAACTCACTGTATGCACAGACGCTAGCTGGCGGGGGTCAGCCAGTGGCGACATCTGAACCATGTATGTACGGATCTTCTTTACCGCCCGCTTTTCGAGTTCAGACACCCTAGACCTACTAACACCAATCTTGGCACCTATTTGAGTTAGGGTCATCTGTTCATGCCCCTGCACATGATGCCGGTGCATGACAATTTCCTGCTCCCTTGGTTCTAACATACCGATAGCGCAATACATTCTCCAATAATCATCAGCATTCAGATCTTCAGAATCAGCATTACTCTTGGGATCAGCAATCAGGTCTATCAGAGTACTGCCATCCTCCACAATAGAAGCATCTAAAGAACATGGTGTAGCAAGCCTACTCATCAATAACTCCAGTTCAGCTGGTTTTATATCCATAGAAGCGGCCAGTTCATTACGAGTAGGAGTCCGGTTCAACTCCTTAGTCAAGCGTTCTGCAGCGCCACGCACCTGAGAGAATTTCTCTGCTATGTGCAGGGGGGCACGGATTGAAGAATCCAGTTGAGTGATCGCACGAGTGACAGACTGGCGAATCCACCAGTAGGCATAAGTGGAGAATTTGTACCCGCGAGTAGCATCAAACAATTCAACCGCCCGCATCAAACCTAGGCTGCCTTCTTGGACTAAATCCAAGAGAGATAGATGCCTAACCCTGCCCGAATAGCTGTGAGCGATTTTAACAACCAGTCGCAGGTTAGATGCCACCATTCGCTGCTTAGCACGGTTGCCAACATGAACTAAACGCTGCTCAGATTTAGTCAAAACCTCCCCAGCACTCTGCCTATTTAGCAGCTCAATTGATTTTTGAATTGACCGCGAAAGCCTAATTTCATCTGAGGCAGTTAGCAGGGGGTGGCGTGAACACTCCCGCATAAAAGCAGAATACGATGTGTCTTGAGTCATCTTAAAAACTGGTTAATCAAGGTTTCCTAGTTTGGGTAATGCAAAGGCACTTCTACGCCATCTATTAGAGACGCCGGAGTTATCATCCCCAGCTGAGTAGCGAATGCGTTGATAGTTTGTGCGCCGCACGGGCTCGCCATTAAGGCGACCAATCGCCTCAGACGGAAGCACAACTTCTAAAGTCCACCATCGGTGTTGACAATGTTTGCAGCGCCGATGGCGAACAGTAGAGTCCAAGGTGTCTTGGTTTGTTTGCTCAACAGAGCTGTACTTACCGCCGCAGTTAGGACAAATCACCGTCGGATTTGCCCATTGCCTGCAACAATTCCATGCGTCTAATTGAATCTAAATAGTTGGCAAATCCAACATGAGTAATTTTTGCGTACTCGCCGGGGATGGTGCCTGGATACGACTCCACCCACCACTTTAAGAAGAGTTCTTCAGTTGTCATATCTTATCACGCTCAAAATAATCCATAAAAATTAATAGTCTGTCTGCATACCAATTTAGCTTCTTTACATCTTGCAGGCCGTTCTTATGCCGTTCTCTCCATAGATATTTCATGCAGTTTCCTTTAAGGTAACCACGAAACTCATCACACGTTAAGGCAGCCTCAATAGCCTCAATGCACTCAATATTTGATTCTGAGCACACATAATGACTAGGGTTAATAGGATCAAACCCAAGGGTGTCGTCTGTCATGCTCCCAAACCCGCCCTACGAATTTCCAGTTTGACTACTTGATGCACAAGTGTAAGTGCGTTACAAATAGCTGTTAGGGCTTCACTAAGTTCGAATTGCTCTCTGAAAGTTAAGCCTTCGTCAGCGTCAGAAAGCCGGTGAAGATTTGTAACAATTTGAGAGGCGAGTTGAACGCAGGATTCTGCAGTGATTTGGCTGAGATGAGGCGGAGGAGCAACGATTGTCACGTTTTTCTTGTTTGGGCCTGCTCAAGATACCAGCTGGCTACGGTAAAAGCAAGTAATCAGAGCTTCCCTGCCATGAGGATCGGGTATCTACGTGTGTCTACAGACACAGAGGCACAGCGATCCGCCCTGGAAAACCAGCGTCAACGCATTGTTAGTGCTGGTGTGGATCGGATTATTGAGGACCAGGAGTCGGGTTTGAGCCAATCCCGCCCCGGCTACATGGAAATCCTGGAGTTGGTGTCCAGAAAAGCAATCAGCGAAATTGTTGTAACGCGCATCGACAGGTTGGGCAGGGATGCCGCAGCAACTGACGCGCTAATTGCTGCTTGTGCGCTGCGGGGCGTAGCAATCCGATGCCTGGACGGCGGCACCGTAGAAAGCGAAACCCCAGGTGGCTTCTTGCTGTCCAGGATCACCACCAGTCTGGCTGAGGTCGAATCACGGATGCTGTCTCTACGCATAGTTTCTGGATACAACGCTGCGCGAAAGGCTGGCAAACCAGTAAGGGGCAGGGCACCATGGGGTTACAGAGTTAGCGAAGACAGGGCTCGATTTGAACCAGACCCAACACAGTTCCCACAGGCGCTGGAATTTATTCAACTATTAAAAGATTGTGATATGCGCATGACGCGAGCGCTTGAGAAATGGCAAAAAACTCACGAAACACTTCCTTTTGCTTGCAACACCAGCGTAAAAGGTTGGCTAGAAAACCCCGTAATTCGCGGAGGCGTTGGCTGGTTAAAAGGCAAAACACGCACGTTTAGCCAAGTCATTTGGGACCAACATCAACCCTTAATAAGCCACGCAGATTTTGCAATAATGGAACGTCAGTTTGAGCAGAATAGAAAGAGTTGGGGGTCTACAGCCCGACTGCCTCCGATGCTATTAACAGGGCTTTGCGTATGCGGAACCTGCAAGATGCGATTGACATATCAGCGAAGGCGCACCTACCCCAGCCTGCTGTGCAAACACATTAAATGCGCAAACCGCTACAAGGGAATAAGGGAAACTACGGTAGTAGAAGCAATAAATAGTGCGCTCAGTAAACGCAACACAGAGTTAGCAAACATTGTCAAAAAGGAAGACAGCCCAGCAGTGCTAAAGCTGCGTAAAGAAATCGCGCAATTAGAAGCGCTGAACGACCCTGACTTTGCAGGTGCGCTGGAGATAAAACGCGCCCGACTGGCAGAAACGCAAGTTATCAACAACGCCCCGGACCCAAAAGCGCTTGAAGCTTTTGCGGACCCGACTATTTGGGCTCAACTCAACCGCGACGAACTTAGGGAACTATATTTAGAGCTTCTCGAACAATGCGTGTTGGAGCCATCTGGAGAGATAACCGTGGTGCTTCGCCTTTAAGCTTCCGCTCCAGGGCGGACGCTAACAACTGCTTAAGACGACTTTCGCTGGGGTGGGGTGGGCCGTCCACTATTTCTCCCCCCAATCTTTAACAACGCCGCCGTCTGCAATAAGTTTTACAGTCTCGCCCAGAATTGGTACACCAGCCTCGGCCATTTCGCAAAGCACAATTGATAAAACCTCATCTGATTGAATTTGATCACATTCAACTATAACTTCATCATGTACAGTTGCTACTAAAACCGCACCCTCTGGTAATTCATTATGAATAGATATTAGGGCAGCCTTCATAATATCAGCGCATCCACCCTGCACTGTGTTATTAGCAAATACCTGCACTCTATTTTCATCACCAAACAACTCCCGTCTTCTGCCAATCGCAGTACGCACAGGAGCGCCACGATCAACACTACGCTGACAAAAGGAATGCCACTTCCCAACTTCAGGATAGGCTTCGTGCCACATTTTATGAAAAGCGCGGGCTTCCTTTTCTTTAATGTATATCCCAAGCGTAGCAAAATAACTCTGCAAGCCCTTGGGTGCAGAAGCGTAAGCCAACCCAAAATTACATGCTTTAGCTGCAGTGCGCTCGTCTTTAGTGACATCTAAATCGCCTTTTCCATACATCAAAGCTGCTGTGCGGGTGTGCAAATCCGCCCCAGAATTAAAGGCATCAAGCATGGGTTTGCATTTAGTCAGCGCAGCTAAATAACGCAACTCCATAGCGCTGTAATCAGCCTGCACTAAAACTCTGCCAGGGGGTGCAGTAAACGCAGAACGAAACTCCTTATCCCTAGGCACCTGCTGAAGGTTGGGGTTAGAGCAACTAAAGCGCCCGGTTGCAGTTTGCAGGGGCATAAACTGCGCATGAATACGACCATCCCCAGCTACATGCTCTTGCAGTTTTTGAGCCATAGTTGCCCTTTTATCCGCCTTACGAAAGAACTCATAAGCCCTCACAACTTCATAAGTCCGATAAAGAGCAAGGTTCTTTTTATCCAACGACACCTTGCCCGCCTCATTGACAGGGTTAATCCCCAGCACTTTCCAATAGTTGGCATTCTGCTGAACACTTGAGATGTTAAAGCCAGCCAACTTCTTAGTACCCAGCCTTACACTTCCAGAAGCTTTGACATTTAAGTTAAAGATGCCATCGTCAAAACGGGGTATACCTAAATGCCCCTTAAGTTTCAGCTCATTATCAAGTAGGTCTAAGTAGTAAGCAACACCTTCATCTTTACTACACCCATAAAATTCGACCGCACTTTGCAGCACCTCTTTATCAACATACAACCCCTCCAATTCCATAGCAGCAATGACGGGGATTAAAGCGCATTCGAGGCGGTATGTTTCTTGCAGATCTTGCGCGTAGAGTTGCTCATGCAATGCGTGACACAACTGCCACGCAGAGCGCACATCTTCCATCGCATATTTAAGGTCCGCAGCATTTAACTCAGCAGTCATCCAATCCTGGGCCTGCAAAGTTTTATCCACCTGCCGCTCAAGCACACGACGCACAACATCCCCTAACCCATGCTTAACCTGCCCCCGGCCAGCATTGATCAGCTTCGATGCAATCATCGAATCAAATAGTGTGCCCTTAATCTCTACGCCAGACGCCAAAAGGCACTTGTAATCAAAGCCGATGTTGTGGCCGTAAACCTCAAGTTTGGGATCGCTTAGGTAGATGCGCAGCGCCTCCCACTCCTCAACCCCCCAGTTCAACAGATCGTACCACAATTCTGTAGTGCCGTTATACAACTGAAGTAGTCGTTGCTGGTGACGGCCTTCCCAACAATGCGGTATGAGCGCAGTCTCCATATCCAGGGCAAACTCCGTACCCAACCCCTTTAGGTCAGACAGGAGCGCAGAGTTAAACGAGGTCATTACGTGTCTGCCACATGTTGATCACAGCGTCATCACTAACCGAATTAATAGTCAGCGCCCAACAAGTCACTTGATCCACCACCTCAGGATCTATGTGGCGAAAAGTCACCTTTTGAATGTCTGATATGAACTCCCTCCGCTCCTGCGGTGTTAGTGCGAACAGTGCTTGAGTCATGGGCCTAGTAGAAGACCCCCGCTTTCTACCGCACCAGATAGGTTTAGGCAACCCTACCCAAACAGGTGAGAAAGGTGTATGGTCCGGGAGCTGTAATCAGTAGTTCAAATGCTTCGCGACGATCAAACAGCCCTATTAACTGGGCTGCCCACGCAATGGAGATACGCGCTAACTGGTGGAAATGACGATGCAAAAATGTGCTTTGAGGAAAGCTGGGGGGCTAGGGGCGGAGGCAGAACCCTGGAGGATGTAATAAAACTTAACACCTGCCCGTCTAGTGAGGAGAGATGGAAGTTTAAGAAGATGATTGGTTTAGGTGCGATTACCGGCCCTGAATCCGGTGGCCTATTAGTGATTGATTTCGATGGCACCGGCTCCCAATCCGTTCGCGCATTTAAAGCACACTTCCGCCACTACCCCAGCGAACTACCAAAAACGCTGTGCAATATGAGTGGTAAACAAGGAAGAGGAAAAGTATTCCTAAGGGTGCCGTCTGAGTGGTGGGATCAATTTAAAAATAAAAGTGCTAGTTGGCGGTTAAACGACAAAGTTGTACTAGAGGCGATTTGGATGAATGGGACGGGCACAGGGCGCCAGGCTGTGATTTGTGGCGACCACCCTCAAAGCTCAAACCAGCGCCCACTGTTTTACAGGTGGATGCCAAAAGCAACCCCAGCAGTGGTTAGTTGGGCAGAAGCACCCGAATGGTTACTGCTAGGCATCTGTGCAAAATTTGAGGAAAACCTTCCATCTTCAGTAGAGGATCGCACCCGTGCAGGAGAGACGGACGGAACCCCATGGGAAAGACTACGCACTCACGAAAAGATCCAACTTGCGAAAGATGCGATTGAATACTGCCCTAATAGAGATGGCAGAGGCAGCGGTACTTATGAAAAAGTACGTCGCATACTATGCGGCTTAACTGATGAGTTTGGCCCAGAGCTTAATTACCAAATACTTGCAGATACTGAGTGGGAGTCGCGTAACGAATGGGGTAGCAATGAAAGTTTAGAGAAAACGATTGAATCACTTAACAAAAGTACAGTGGCGGAAGATCAAAGGGCCAGGATAGGTTCGCTATTCCACTTTGCAAAAAACAACGGCTTTCAGTGGCCGACCTGGGCACTCCCCCCGCTAGAACAATCCGAGATGCACATCGAAGGACTAAAGAAGTTGATAAATAAGATGAATGCCTGCGCTAATGATGAGACGGCCATGGCTGCCTGGACAGGCAAAGCCAAGCGCGAATACGGGATTAATCCTGACGAGTTGTATAGGTTGCGACTTAAACATTGGCTGGGGGAATTAGAAGATAAGGGTGCTCAATCCCTGGAAGACATTGCAAGAGATGCTCGTAAGGATAATGTTGAGACTGATGTAATTGACGGCTTAATTAGTAGGCGGGTGCATGTACTTGTGGGTGGTAGCCATAGCGGCAAGACGACGCTGGGGTGCTTTTTAGCCAATCGTGTGCTGACGAAAAGCCCTGTCGATATAGGCAAAACGCGCCACAGCGTAGCGGAGCAGGGGCGGGTGCTGATCCTCACCAGCGATTGCAGCAATGTAGACATGGTGCGCGATCTAGCGATGGAAGGGGTAGAGCAGACGGCGACCTTCGCAGCCAATTTGCGCATCACCAGCGGGGCGGGCTTTCAAGATATGATCAAAATAGTTCAAACATTAAATGACTTTAAGCCCGACCTGGTAATAATGGACTGCTTAACATCTATGGCAGTGCCTGGGTGTAAGATTGGTGATCCTGCTTATGCAGATCCTATCCGTACATTCGTGCGGCACAATGGAGTTAGTTGGCCTAAGTGCGCGATCATAATTCTGCACCACACCAGCAGAGATGAGCCGCTGAGATTTAGTGGCACGGAGCAGATTAAGGCTGCTTCAGAAGAGTTGTTGGTGTATTACGATCCGGCGCTGATTGGTAAGAAGAGGGCTGACGCGAGCATTAGCACCACCCGCCACTTGTTGTTTGAGAAGAGCAGGGGTGGGTATGCGGGGCGCAAACTCTGCATCACCCGTGATGCCTACACCAGTACGTGGCAGTGGGTACACCCACAAGATGAAGAGCTCGGTCCGTTGGAATTGCTAACAAATAAGTTCAGAGCTATTCGCAACGATCAATGGCTTACGCCTAGTGATTGGCAAGGACTGTTGGACGTAAGTTTTAATGAGCGAAGTTTTACGCGCTATTTGGAAAGGCTGACTGGCAGTGTGCTGGAGAAGCAATTGATTCGCAGTAAAGAAAAAAACAACCGTGTATTGCCTCACTATCGACCCATAGAGCAGGTGAGGGAGGCGGCTAGATCAATGGAGAAGAGTTCTGGAAACGGCGTAAACATTGTTTGACCCTTATAAATATGTCTCCTTTTTTGCGGGTATTGGCTAAAACCCCTTGCAGGGGAGGGGGTTTAATACCGGCAATATATACCGGCAACCATACCCGCACCTTAGTAAAGTGCCGGTATCCAACCCAGTTGATTCCCGCACTTTTAGAAAGTGCCGGTATGACGCCGGAATTACTGTCTGAATCAATAACCCAGTGTTTATAGGGGGTTTGAGCTGATACAGACAGAAATGGGGGTACTTTCGCGGGCGAGGGGAAGAATGGTGGTAGGGTTTCACCTAGATACATTTCTAGAAATGATCCCCACCCTCCCCAGCTCCTCCCCCACCAGCACAACCCCAAACCAAATCCTGACATCAATGGAACGTGGAAACGCGCAGTTTTATGCGATGTTCCGCCCCTTTGCAAAACAATTCACCCAAACCCAACTCATTCGCCTAGCCGAGGACTACCTAGGGGGGCGGCATTTCCACTCCAGCCAGATAGGGGGGTTTGCCAAGGGCACGTTGGGCGAGCCCAGCCCAAAGGTTTTCCTAGCCCTAGGCGCGTTAAACACGGCGTTGGCCCGCAGCATCGGCCACCCAACTGAGTTAATTGACGAGCACCCTCAGCTAGCTGGGAGCCCTACCCTCCCCGCCATCCACGAGCCGGTGTGGTGCAACTGCATCCCCCTGCTAGATGCGAACAACGTCGCATTGGGGCCTGTGGGCCTCTACGAGGCGTTCTGCGGCCTCAGAGAGCTTCCTGCCCTAGGCAGGCGCTGCCTACACCCCCAAGAGGAGTACAGGGCCGTCTCAGCGCTAGGCAGTTACTTACGCGCCTATTACGGGAGGCACGGCATCGACTGGTTCGACCAACTCGATGAGCTCGACGAAAAGTGCCGCCTCTTACGCCCCCTGCTCATGAACGATCCCATCCCAGCAGATTTACTGCTGGATAATTTGGATGAGATTGGCCGCGCCTGCGACAGCAACGCAAACGTGCTCTGGGGCCACATCGAAACCACCCTAGGTAGGTAAGCTAGGTCAGCCAGGAAAAAAGCGATGCCCGAGTTCGTTGTCCAGCCACGCCCCCAAGCCCAGCGAACCACCCACTGGGGCGAACTCAAAAGGTGCAGAAGCCTGAATTTAACTGATAGTTGCTGGGAGCTGATCACCACAATCTCTGACCGCGCCGGCTGCAATCGCAGCGAGCTAATCGAGCGTGTAATGCGGCAGGAAGCCGTGAGAAGTGTTGACGAATTGAACAAAACCACTTAGGCTCAAAGGACCTTACCTAGGTAGGGTCCAAAACCTCTCAACCGCCTACCCTTCAAATGGCATTCTTCAACACAAGTTTTTCCGAGTCCCTCACGCCTAAGGAGCCTGAAGGAGGTGGCCGCGACGGCTACATAAACCCCTCTTCAATTGGCAAAACACTACCCAACCCCTTTAGGTGCGCGATCCTATCTGAGGAGCCCCTCACCGGCTACGAGATCTGGTTTGACAAGCCTGACGGTGGTCGCACCAAGCGCATTGCAGCAGGCGACTACCCGACCCCAGCTCTGCTCGCAGAATATGAAGCGCAAACGGGTGCTGTCGTCAGCAACGAGGTGGACTTTGACACTAAACAGCCCACGGATAAGAAGGCGATCAAGAAATGCGCGGCGTTCTTTGTGTATGACTACGACGCATCAGCGGTGAAGGTGCTCTCCTACAGTCAAGTGACTCTCCTGCGGGAGATTGACAGGAAGACGGGCGACTCCGACTACTCGGACCTTACCGAATGGGATTTACAGATTAGTAAGACCTTGAGCCCAAAGGTGTCGTACAGCGCTGACATGAAGCCCAGTCTGCGTAAGCGCGACAAGGCGGTAGCTGCTGCTGTGAAAGCAGCGTGGCAGGAGTCGTTGGATGCCGGTGCCAACATCTTCCGCCTGATTGATGGTGGAAATCCGTTTAGCAGCAAATGATCGGATATTCCCCGGTTACGACTCGTTACATCGTCAAAACTGCTCGCGGGTACTTCAGGGGGTACGCTGCCCAGCGCCCTCCTGCCCCCGGCAGCTCCAGCGACTGGACCAAATTCTCGGAAGAGGCGCATGGTTGGGTTGATCCCGACGCCTGCCAACGCGCCTGCCGCTCCTACACCCAAGCCACGGGTGAGAGTGCAGTGGTGGTAGTGACTATCCGCCCAGTGGCAACTTCGGATAGAGCCCTACCTACCGATGACAAAACTTCTTGACGACCTCAACGAGATTACGCAGGAAGAGATTGAGCTGGCGGCGTTAGTTACCGACGAGCAGGAGATTTACATAACCGATGCGTTGTGCTTGCGCTCATCCCTAAAAGTCCAAGCGCACCGTGCAGGGATATACCTCAGTGATCGCTCCCTGGACTCACTAACAACAGCCCTTCTCAACTTTTGACATGTCTCCCCGCCTCACCGAGCTACCAAACCCGCGAGGCGTCGTCACCCGTCTACCTGACAAAAGCGGCTACAGCTCTCCTGTCGGGCGTCTTGACAGCGTCACGACAATTCTTGGTCGCACTAGCGTTGGTAAGGAGCGTTTAGAGAAGTGGTTAAAGCGGCCTGATGCCGCTGCGATTGGGGACGCAGCAAAAGCTCGTGGCACCTGGACCCACGAGCAGATCGAGAGCTGGCTGCTTGCTCATGCGGCTTGCACCCCAGCTCCCGACCCAAAACACTTTGCATTTGGTGCCTACTGGCGGAACATCAAGCCCTTCTTAGAAGAGCATTGGGTTCAGCTTGTGGCGCAGGAATGCGCGGTGTACCACCCGACCCGATTCGCAGGTTCATTCGATGCGTTGGGCTACTGCAGCTACACGCAACAGGAGGGGGTTAGTAAGGAGGCTATTAGCGAGCAGTTAACGCTGATCGACTGGAAAACGTCAAAGAACAAGCGCGACACTGACCTCGTTGAAGACTATTTTTGCCAGCTGGGCGCCTACGCGAATGGCATTCAGTACGTGTATGGGGTTGCGCCAGAGCGAGCGCTGCTAGTAATCGCCCGCCCCCACGGCGACTTCCCGGACATTTGGGAATTAACAGGGGATGAGCTGCGTGATTACGGTCGAAAGTTCATCAATCGCGCCAACAACTACTACATCACTACGGAGGGTTATGAGCCATGACAGCAGCAGCAGCATTGGACGACATTCCCGGTATCAACACGACCACCCTGGTGGTGCATTATTTGCGCGGTCGCGGCCCTCACCGGCTGGATGCGATTTTCACCATTCAGGGTGTGATTGTGGGTAAGGCGTTAGGCAGGTGGGTGGATGTATTGATGAGCGAGCACCACGAGCCGGACATGGACGCCTCCCTAGAGGTATGGCACCATCACGATGATGGCATGATTGAGCGCACCGAGCTAACGATCTGCCGGGTATGAAGTCACCCCCCTGCCCAAAGTGCGCGGCAGTCCGCAGCAAAATCCTGCGCCCATACACCAGCATCAACACCGCCCACATTGTCCGGCGCCGTCACTGCCAGGAGTGCGGGCACCGTTGGTACACAGCCCAACCCACGACAACGGAGGAGGAGATTGCGGGCCATCACCTGCATTGGCTTCAGAACCACCCGATACACAACCACTGCGTAGAGATCGCCCCAACTGCATTCACCCACCCACTAGCACTCTGCTCATGACCGCAACCCTAATGACCTTCCGCCAACTCATTGATAGCGCTAACGAGAGCGACTACTGGGAGGAGAGCGCGTTGGAGTACATAAGCGACTACAGCGTCCCGCTTGTATCGCATTCAAGGGAGACGATTTACCGTGCAGCGTGGCTTGCGGGTTGGCGCCCCGGCAATGCGTGTTAGCAGGGGGTTGGCAATCTAGTGCGTAACCGCGCACATTAAATGTCCACCGAGCCCCGTACCACCGACGACCTACTGGCGGACTACGGCAGCACCGATCCAGTAGGTGATAACGAAGACGACAACATTGCAGAAGTAGATGATACTCCCAAGCGCAGAGTTGCATTCACTGCGATGGAAATAGCAGAGCAAGTTTATCAATGTCAGAATTGGTTAGCGGAAGGAATACGCCCAAATCTTATTAGGCAGCGGTGCGCAGATAGGTGGGGGTTAGCAACAAGAACCTCCGAGCACAGGATGTCAGCGGCCCGGCGTCAGATGATCGCAGACATAAATGTTATGGACAGGAGTGAGAAAGTCAGTGAATTAATAGAGAAGTTAGAGACTGTGATTGCCCATGCGATTGAGAACGGCGCGGGTTCAAATGCGATTGGTGCGATGCGCCTGCAAACAGAGCTGCTGCAATTGAACAACAAGCACCGCGCCATTTAAGAATCGCATTCAAGCCTCGCCAAAAACTGCATTCATTAGGCGTCAAAAATCGCATTCATAGGGGGCGAAAACTGCATTCATATAGGCTTGACACCCCAGCCAACAACGTCTAGGATTAGGTTGCTTCCGCAGAGGCTAAGGGGGGACTGGCGTTGAATCTAAGCGCCGCCCCCCGGATTTCCTCCAAGCACAACTACACCCAGTTCTTATTCAGACTTCCACCCCTTGGGTTGAATTAGCGGGGGCAGTATTCCAGCCCCCCGCTTTTAATCGGTCACATAATGGACGCAAAATCAGCGCCACCCTTAGCGCAGCGATTAGCGCAGGCCATAAAAAACCCCCCATTGCTGGGGGCGTTAGCGCCGGGATTAAAAGGGGGGATCGGGTGGGTGGGTGTATTTGGTAGAGAGGCGGAATTTGGTTAGGGGGGCGCTAATGGCTCGCCTTAATTGTGCCACCGCTGACAAATGCGCTTTGGTGGCGGTTATGGCTAATTTTGTCTCACCGGCGGCGATAGATTGGCCAGCAATTAACTCAAGCCTGTGAAGGCTGAGAGAGGCTAGTTGATCTAACTCCACAGGGTTAAGATCTTCGCATAACTGCAGGGCCGCCAAATTGACATAGCGCCTAGCCTGCCTAAGGCTTACCCCAAACTCAGACGACAAAAGGGCCGCAGCGTAAGCCGAGCCCTTGCCATCATTTAATAAAACAAGGGCAGCGGCCACCCGCGCCCCTTGTTCTTTATCGGTTGAGCGCCTAGCCATAGCTAGGCAGAATAAAAGCAACGGTACAAGACCCATAAGGTCTCAACTCCCAACCCTCGCCATAGTTTGAAGTACGGCAACGGCAACCGGTTAGACCTAAGGCAGACTTAGCGCGGCGGATAATTTGCCGATTGGTGAGATCCTCGGATAATTCCAGGGATTCGCGCCTAATCCAGGAATAATTCGCCTCGCCTCCAAACGTATCTGTTAATTCGCAATTGTAAATCATAACCAAGCCGCAATAGTTGGGTAAGCATT